>Ga0075426_10000189_pt1 | contig 41245 bp, 36 predicted proteins | sample SoiMethybrSBSTD5_FD_75304 | JGI IMG/M metagenome (GOLD analysis project Ga0075426, IMG submission 75304) | Bulk soil microbial communities from a Populus tree surrounding site in Tennessee, USA - Soil MetaG P. TD hybrid SBSTD5 | ecosystem: Environmental > Terrestrial > Soil > Tree plantation... | reverse complement strand
TCATTATTTACTGATGATAAGTAACTTAAACTACTTATTGTCGTTACTATTAAGAGAGTGACTGCTTTCGTTGCTATAAGTTTCACTTTTTTCACTTCTATATTTTAGTCACTGAACTAATTAAGTAATTTGATACAGATATCAAAACAAATTGCAGTTTTGCTGGGTGATGTCTAATCAATTAAATATTAAATTAAGAAATTAATCTTTTCTGGACGTTGATAGTATTAACGGGCCAAGGTATTTCCCATATTTTTTTCTGTTGCCCTTACTATTAATGATAAAGAGAGAGTCGACATTTGAGTAAGTTATGTCATTTTTATTCATTGCATTTGATCTACTTATTTATCATAAGATACTTTCTGATGAATTTGAGTTTACTTGTTGATTGCAAGAAAGAAAAATACCAGGACAGTAAGTGCTGTCAAAGGAATAATTGTATCGGTAGATGGATTATCAAATGAATATAAGTGTTCTAAATTTTCATAAATCAGAAAAAAGCAAAATAGAGAGAATGCAATAATAACATACTTCAATTTCCTAAGACCAGTTTTTTTATAAGTGTATGTGGTTAAAGCAATTAAATATACTGAGAATACAGAATCCACAGCATTTGCAGGAACTATGTGTTGCAGACCTGTCTTAATTCAAGTTATACTTATGTCCATTATCTTTGAACACCTAAAGCAATTATCAAGATTAGCAACTGAAAAAATCAAAACCTAGACTTATATAAGTCTGGGACAATTTAACATCGAATTGCATCACGCTTTAATACCCAGTATTATTACAAGCGTTTCGCTAATTATTTTATTCAGTTCGCCCTTTGGAATTAAATCAGTTAATTCCTATAGCCCAGGAGGGTTTGTTTATGCACAAACAAATTCCACAAGCGCAATCACTTTATCTCCCGTTCAATTAGAATCCGTTGAGTCGCAAGTTCACAATCAATCGAATACTACGTCTGTGAATGAAGAAAATTCAACGAAATATATACAATATGAGGATACCGATAAGGGGTTTAAAATAGATCATCCACAAGACTGGAAAGCCATCAGTTCTGATTTGAGAAATAACGCTGTAATCGCATTTAATCCGTCTGATAAGATCGTTGAAGTGGATGTAAAATTACTTCCGCGAACGAATAACATGTCCTTAAAAACATTCGGAGACCATTATAAGAAGGTGGACGGCTTTCATCTCTCATCTTATTATCAAAATGACACCACTCTACTTGCGGGACAACCTGCAATTAGGGTAGAAGGAACAGTAATTAGCTCTCCAAATTTACTTCAACAACTAACTGGGCAAGGATCGACTACACACAAAATCCTAACAATGGTAACACCATTGAAACAGCAAAAGTCCTTTATACAAGTGATTTATTTTGCTAACAAAACCAAATATTCGGACTATTTACCTATAGTGGAACATATGCTTAAATCGTTCCAACTTATGAACACAAAACCAACGTAATCCTCGCTGTAGTCCTTATCGCTCGATTAGCCAGTGGCCTGCGAACTTGCGGCGTTTGACGAATCTAATTCTTCAACTGATTTACTTGAAGCGTTGTTATCATTATGTATGACTTCATTTGCTTTATTATGTTCAACAAAATCCCTGTAGGATTTATAGAGCGGTTGAGAAGTAACAGTAGAATTTAAATCGCTTGACTGATTGTCTGCATGAGATTGAAAACTTGTAGTAGAATTCGATTCACTAGTTGATTCATTCTCAGGATTTGCAAGTTTATTTGCTAATTCGTCTGCATTATCGTTTAGATTGCTACTTAGGATATTCGTTGAATATTCTAATGCGTTTATTTTTTCATTTGTGGCCTGGCTGACGTTATCACCAGAAGCACTCACTTGCGAATCCATTGAGTTTACTTCACTAACTGGTTTATAGTCTGTTTGAATCGTGGTATCATTTTTTATATTGTTATCAATAAAATCTCGATATGACTTGTATCTTGGTTGATTGCTTGATTGAGATTCAGACTCAGAACTAGTACTCGAACTTATTTGATTATTACTATTCGTATTAGATAGATCCCCAGAAACAGCCACCTCCTCATTTGCTTTCATTTTTGTATTATTGTTAATATTACTACTAGAACGATCCGATTGGACATTCGTGCCTAGTACAGTAGCGCTTTTATCGTAATGTTCATTAGTATTTCTCCCCTCGGCGTTATTGTTGTCTACATAGCCACTTGATGACTTATACTGTGATTGGATCTCTAATTCAGATTCGGATTGAAGTTCAGATTGGGAAACAGAACTTTTCGTAGAACCTGGATGTGTATTTGCACTTGAATGATGATCTTGAGTTCCAAAAATATCAGGTATTACGAAGTTCTCATTTAATTTCTTGGTATTACTATTATCGCCAGAATCAAATGGATCTATTAAATCTTGTCTTGTTCTAGATTCAGAAGATGAAGATGATGCAGAATCTGGGGCTTCACCTTTATCATGATGTTCATCGTCTACGTTTTGTGAACGAAAATCAGATTCACCAAATACATAATTGGTATGTAGTTGTGGCTCTAACCCTATAGGCACTACAATGAAAAAAATGCTGATCAAAATCAGAAAATAATTTTTCGGGCTTCGTTGAGGTTTAGAGTTAAATTGAGAAGCAGATTTTTTTCTGTTTTTTAAATCGTCAATTCCTTTTTCTAACAAACAGGAGTCTCTTTTATTATCGTTACTCTTTACATTGAAAATAAGATTCAAGTTCTGATGCGTACGTTAACGATTTAAAATATAATAATTGACATAAAATTATTAGGTAGAATCAATAGGTATGATTCTAAAGTTTGGGGAGATATATTTTTTATTCATGACTACAAACTACGTATAAAATCCAGTCCAGAATTCTAACTTCACTGTCTAGTGGATCGGCCTCAAGAATAGAATCTTTTTTGTTTATTTCATCTATAATTTCATTCATTTTATTTTCCATAAGTGCACAAATGTTAGTATCCGGATTTTTCATATTTTCCAGAACCCAATTTATTAATTCGATTCTTTTCCCGAGATCTCTTTTGTATGTATTATCATCTTTTACTCTAGCATACCACATCTTTGAATCTTGAATTTCTTTTAGTAATGTCTGTTGTACATCCATGGATTGAATTTGCAGTATAATGATTTAATATGAGGAGTGCTTTAAAGAGAGGGAGACTTCAGAGCAACGGATAATAATCTAAAATTATGTGAAATTAAAGGTGAAAGATTAACCCAAGATTCTTCTTATAAGAGAACAATTTGAAGGAGACCCATTTTCTATTTCAAGATCTCACCAAACAAAAGCGCAAACATTAACCAAGATGCTTGCTAGTATGTCATGCGTTAAAAGGCAATGATTCCAACTGCGTTAGAGTATCAGAAAAACGCTTACAAGAAGAATATGAAAAGGCAATTGACATGTTAACAATAGACCCAGCTAATAGGCTACAGAGAACAGTCAAAATTTTAAAAATTGAAAAATCTAGAATTAATATGTTAGAAGCAAAGATACAGAAGCTAGAAAGGAAACACGGTAAAATAAGATAGGATCATTATGATAATCTATCATCATTATGATGATCGATCTTTATTATAACAGGGAGTTTCCGCTATATCGTCATGTCCTTGTTCGTGTTTACATGTATCTCGTTGATGAAAACAAAAGTGACCAGAACCGGATTCATCATAGCAAAAGTCCTCATCGGCAAATACTATGCTAAAAGAGTTCACTACAATAGTTATAGACAATATTGCAACTAAGATCAAAATTGTACTGACCTTGCGATTCATCATTAAGAAAATCGTAAAGTTCTAATTAAAAACTATTGGTACAAATATCTAATTCAAATTTCATCATCTCACAGTTTGAACAGGTTGTTCCAGCCGCCATAATTTATTATGTTTAGTCAATATTACAGCCTTTCAAGTTAAGTTTTATTTCTAGGCATATGATTTTCAGTGATATTTTTCAGATTTATTTCACAGAATCGCATGTTGTAAAAGTTAAGTGATTTACTACAGTAATATCATACAATGAAACTAGAAATACTGTTCGTTGCAGCATCCTTGATATTGGTAGTGGGAATCGTTGCAGTTGCTATTCCGAGTCCGGTGCAAGCAGCCGCTAAACACCAATGGTGCTATACATCAGCAGCCACAGGCGCCGTTTGCGGCTTCGATAGCAAGGTTGAATGTAAACTTTCAGCAGATAACGCAGGTCCTTCTGTTTCATACTGTGGTAAGGCCCCAGTGTCTCAGTTGCCATAGGGCCCCGCATAATATCTCCCAGAAACAATCTTTTTCTTATTTCGATAAGTATATTCTAACCCTTCAAACCTAGGTCTCGATTTAACTATAAGGATTCTATAACGTTTTTATTATTAGACTTGCCAAAGGAGGTTTTAATGAATCGAAACGCTGTGTTCGTAATAGTGATTGCATTATCAATTGCAACCTTCGCAGCAACGATCGTGGTCTCTTATGCTGCAATAAAAGTGGAGAAGCAGCAAAATCCGACAAATGGTGTTATACCAAATTCAATTCTGAACTAGTATGTTTTCAGAGCAAGAGTAGTTGCATTGATGCCTTCGATCTTTCCGACGGCGCGGCTCGAGATTGTCACAGGTCTAATAGTAAATCTTCATAGAGTTTCTTTTGACTAAGTTTTATTTTATTTGGCAACCTTTCAAACTAAGCCTAAAAATTTGATATTTAAGGAAAATTTAAGATATAGTATCACTTAGAGAGTGGGAGTACAATGCCTTGGCTATTTAAAAATATAGCCATCATAATTTTTAATAAGATGTTTATACAAGCAAGTTTCCTTGAGTCAAAACGACAGGTGCGAATGTGGACATAAAAGATCAGCTCATGTTCGGAAATCACCCAACAATAGCCCAACTAAATGTAAAATATGCCCTTGCCTAAAATTTAGAATTCCTAAAAACCTTCATAATAAAGTTTAAATCATCTTTCACCTTACGGAAACAAGAACTCGTTTTATAATAAACACCGGCGGGGCCATTTTTCGGGTGAGATGGACGGCCCCACCAGGCGCTCTACACTAATGTAGAGGTTTACCAATACAAACGTACAATATAAAAATCATTCTGATTTTAGGATTTAAGTTTTAGAAGATTGTTACTAAACTATGCTAACTGCGAACATTAATTCCTTTTTTCATTTTTTGGGTATATTCCAATAAGGGTTCTTACATTTAGGACAAATTATTGGTTCCTTATTTTTATATTGATATTTGCGTGGAATCCAGATATGGCCACATCTCTCACATTTGTAGCCTTCAAACATTACCTTTCCCACCATACTCATGGGGCTATACTTCTTAGGATGCCTATCAACCACATACGCCATGTACAGCCTCCAAAGCCAGAAAGTTACCGCTTGAGAATGAATTTTTTAAATATCACCCGAAATGCAGCGCTATGGTAAATGTCCCGTTATCGCAGCAGAACTCTATTGAATTAAATACTAAATATATCGCTAGCGATATTGCCAAATCGATACTAAGGGATAATTACGTCCAACCCAAGACTATCTATACATTGACCGAACCTAGCACGCGGTAATAAAGCATATGCATGCCAAAATTTTACATTTGTAAAGCTCTGATGTTATATTTCATGTAATTTACTGTATCTATGTGGCAAAAGACCCTGTTTGCGGTATGTTTGTGGAGAAAAAACCAGATTCCATTGGATACACGAAAAATGGCAAGGAATATTATTTCTGCAGTACACAATGTTTAAACGAATTTAGAGAACCGGAAAAAGAGCTAAAAAAACTAAAAATCAAGATAGCAGTGAGCATTGTCCTGACAATACCTATCCTGTTTCTGAGCTTGCCGCATATGCTACCAGAACAATTCGGGCATGCGCTTCCAACGGAGCTGTTGCATAATTCCAGCTACATTATGCTAATTTTGGCCACTCCATTGCAATTTTGGGTCGGTTGGCAATTTTACAAAGGATTTTGGGATGGCATTAAAGCAAGAGCCTCAAATATGGATACACTTATAGCAATTGGAACTTCCGCAGCTTACTTGTACAGTGTAGCAGTAACGATCGCTCCGGATTTCTTTCCGTTTAAATCTGTATATTTTGAAACAGCTGCAGTAATTATTACTTTAATACTTGTGGGTAAATTACTTGAAACTAAAACAAAAGAGAAGGCTTCTGATGCTGTAAAAAAATTGCTTGACTTGCGGCCGCGCACCGCTAGAGTAATGCGTGTAATAAAGAGCCCTTCTGGTCAAATCCTTGAAGAGGAAACGGAGATTCCAGTTGAAGAAATAAAAGAAGAGGATGTCTTGATAGTCAGACCTGGCGAAATCATCCCAACCGATGGGATAATAACACAGGGCTCATCAACCTTGGATGAATCTGCGATAACTGGCGAGAGTATTCCTGTTGACAAATCTAAATCTGATAAGGTTATTGGTGCAACCATAAATAAAACCGGATTGCTGAGAATTAAAGCTACAAAGGTAGGACAGGATACTGTGCTCTCGCAGATAGTGGAACTTGTAGAAGAGGCCCGAACAGGAAAAGCTCAGATACAAAGAATGGTTGACCAGGTCGCAAAATACTTCGTTCCTGCGATAGTAATTACCGCCGTAGCTGTTGGATTAGGCTGGTATTTTATAGGAGGTATAGGGTTCACACATAGCCTACTCGCTTTTGTTTCTGTGATGATTATAGCTTGTCCCTGTGCACTAGGAATTGCTACGCCTGCTGCATTAATGATGGGCTCGGCTAAAGCTGCAGAATATGGTATATTATTTAAAGGCGGAGAACATCTGGAAGTCGCTAGCAAAGTGCAGACGGTTATGTTTGACAAGACCGGAACGTTGACGGAGGGTAAGCCATCTGTTACAGATGTTTGTGATATTTCTGAATCAGGCATTGGAGAAAAAGAGCTACTAATACTGGCTGCCATTGCAGAGTCAGGTTCTGAACATCCTTTAGCACAGGCAATCGTAAGGAAAGCCAAAGAGAATAATGAGATTCCAAATCCAGAAATTTCCGAAGCAATTTCAGGTCAAGGATTAAGGGCTAAATACCAAGATCATGTGGTATTAGTGGGAAGAAGAAGGCTAATGAATGATAGTAACATTCCAATTCCTGATAAAGTCGAATTAAAACTAAAAGAATTTGAAAGTACAGGAAAGACTGCTGTCTTGGTGGCGATAGACTCAAAACTCTCAGGGATTTTAGCCCTCGCAGACACTATTAAAGAAAATTCAAGAATCGCCATAGAAGCTTTGAAATCAAAAGGCAAAGAGGTAATAATGCTTACAGGAGATAACGAAAGAACTGCCAAGTATATCGCTACTGAATTAGGAATCGATAAAGTTATCGCTGAGGTTCTTCCTCAACAAAAAGAGCAAGTGATATCAAAAGAAATTTCGAAGGGTAAGATAGTCGCGATGGTGGGAGATGGAATTAATGATGCGCCAGCATTAGCAAAAGCAGATTTAGGAATTGCAATTGGTTCAGGAACTGATGTTGCAAAGGAAACTGGTGGCATAATCCTGATAAAAGATGATACTAGGGATGTGCCCATTGCTCTCGATATTGGAAAAAAGACCGTTACCAAAATAAAACAAAATTTATTTTGGGCATTTGCTTACAATACGGGATTGATACCCATAGCAGGTGGAGTGTTAGTACCAGTGTTTGGCGTAGAAATATTTGGATGGCTACCGATGTTAGCAGCAATTGCTATGGCCATGAGCTCAGTAACTGTTGTAGGTAATTCGATACTACTAGGGAGATACACACCGAAACTTCCAATCACAAAGTCAAAAGTACAAAAGACTTCCACACAGATAGCCACAAATGAGAAACAATCAGGTGAGATAGTTTCAAAAAAACTCTATCCATTAAGCTGACAAAATTGATTCCAGACTTCTCCAAGCATTTTTTCATCTCCTCTTTCCTTACCACTGAAAGAGCATCTCTATGATTACTATGTCTGTCAAGTAACCAATTCTGATCGTTTTAACTTCTTTTAAATGCAAGGTGGCTATCTTCGATTGATTCACAGCTTATACAATACATTTCCACAATTTTATAAAAGGTCTTTCGATTTCCAGTTAATTTCTAAGGCCTAGTCAAAGATTAGAGAATCTTTTAAAATTTCTTTCAATGCCCTTTGCTCATCGACGGTTAAATCAGTAGCTTTATTTTCTCTTATTTCTTTTAACAATCGTTCGGCACTAGCGGGACCCAGGATTCCCTTAATTTTTGTATTGAGCCTGTAGATTCCCAAGAGTTGAAATGCTTGATTATGCTATCCTTAGTATCGGGACTAAAATCCTTAATTGAGTCTACTATTATTTTGTTGTAGTCTTTACGCAAATCCTTTGGCCTAAAAACAGCACCCATAGTACTCAATTATGTAGTTTGTCAATATTAAGCCTATTCCGAAATTGTATATTCATTTTTGATTTGAGTTGGTTAATACATTACTTTAGCTTCATTTGCTAAAAGAGCAGTTATAAAGCAGATTGTTGCAGATCTATTAAATTGGTCCAACCTAACAAACATCTATTATTGTTGATAGGGCTATCTACACCAGAGGGTGAGATAAATCCTTGAAAGGGACTGAAGGAAAACTAGTGACAGTAAATCCAACATCGGGGCAAATTCTTAATGAGTATGAGAATATGACTAAAGAAAATATTAATGAATTAGTAAGGAGGGCTAGAGAAGCATTCTCGGATTGGAAAAAAGACATTCAGAAAAGGGCTGACTCTCTATATGCCTTTGCAGGCGAAATAAGGAAAAATAAGGAAAATCTTGCCGTAACGGCAACACGGGAAATGGGCAAAGCAATCAAAGAATCAAGATCTGAAATTGACAAGTGTGCTTGGACAATAGAATACTATGCTGATAATGGAAAAATCTTTACATCGGATGAAATAGTCAACACGGATGCAAGGAAGAGTGTAATAATTTTTGAACCAATTGGAGTGATTGGAAGTATAATGCCTTGGAATTTTCCCTATTGGCAGGCGCTTAGATTTGCAGCTCCTTCTCTTATGGCAGGTAACACAATTGTATTAAAGCCCGCAAGCGCCACAATGCAGTGTGGTATTGAGATAGAAAAGGCCTTCATAAATGCTGGAATCCCTAGAGGTATTTTTCAAACTATGATTGGAGATTCGAGTACTGCTGAAACTCTTATCGATTCAGAAATAAACGCAGTAACGTTTACCGGTAGTGTTCAGGTAGGGGGTAAAGTAGCGCAAAGAGCAACTTCCCAATTGAAGAAAACAGTTCTTGAACTAGGAGGAAGTGATCCCTTCATAGTTTGTGAGGATGCAGACATAGAAAAAGCATCTACGGGTGCAGTTAAGGGACGCTTCATCAACTGTGGTCAAAGCTGCATTGCATCAAAGCGATTTATTATAACAAAAAAGATTGCAAGCGAGTTCATAGAAAAGTTTGTTTCAAAGACTGAAAAGCTTAAGGTAGGAGACCCTCTTTTAGATGATACAGATATTGGCCCCCTTGTTAATTCCAAGAGTCTGAACAATATCGAGAGCTTAGTTTCAAAATCTGTAAAAGAAGGAGCTGAAGTAGCCACAGGTGGAGAACGTACTAACAGCAAGGGATTCTTCTACCGACCGACAATTATGAAAAAGGTTTCACCCAGAATGGAGGTAGCATCAGAAGAAGTCTTCGGACCTATTGCTCCCGTTATTACTGTGGATGAAGAAAAGGATGCAATAAAAGTTGCGAATAATTCTAAATATGGTTTAGGCGCAAGTATTTGGACACAGGATCTAGAAAAAGCAGAAAAATTATCCAGATCTATTGAATCCGGAATAGTGACGGTAAATAATGTTGTCATATCAGATCCTAGAGTTCCTTTCGGAGGTATTAAGAATAGCGGGTTTGGTAGAGAGTTGTCAAGGTATGGAATGTTAGAATTTGTGAATGTAAAATCAATCAGATTCTATGATCAATTAGTTCACAACCATCATGTAGAGTGATATTAAACAAAGGAACTTTAAAAACTACAAATTTTGGGAGGATTTTATTTTCATTTATCTATTTTAATCTATGATTTGCCAAATTCAATTAAGGGGATTTTTTACAATTGATATTTGAATTATGAAAATTTACTTTTTTTTACCAGTCTTCTAGGAATCATCTTTACTGAAATTATCATATTTATGAAAAAATCTATCCAATTTCTGAATAAAAACACATCTAAATCCTTATCTTACAACATGACAACGCACATCATCACATTTTACACTAAAAAATCTCTTATCGAAAGAGAGAGTTTAATGCAAAGAGTTAGTTGACTGGATTTTGAAACATACCTATGGTTGATACGATTTTAACATATCTGCCGCTGATCTCAGCTACAATAGTGTCTGGTCTTTTTGTGCTCGCATTCTTTAATTTCTCAATGGCTAGGAAAAATATGCAGAACCAGAATGAACAACAAGTATCTAACTTGAAGATGCAAACCGAGCAGCAGATTTATTCGAGGATAATCGATGCAAGACTCAATCTAGAAAAAACGGAAGAATTCACAAGAATGGCCGGAGAAAGTCCGGTTTTTAAGGAACGTTTTGCACTGGTTGATAAGCCATCTGACTACTATACGATAGTGTCGTTTGTTGATTTGTTTGAATATGTATTCCGTCTGAATGAGATACAGATGATAGACAAAATTGTGTGGGAACGCTGGAAAGTACTTATTGAAACAATAATGACAATACCAAAGTTTAGGATAATTTGGACCAAAACAAAAGAATCACATTCGGATAAGAAATTTAGAGATTTTCTTGACTCATGCTTTATTCAAAATTAAAAAATATCAAAAAAAAATAACAATTTTATTTAATTGGTCATCTCATATAATTAACTCACAGGGCAAAAAGATTTGGGTTAAAATGAGAACAAATAATTTTCAAATAAGTCTTGGAAAGTCGAGAATACCACTTCAATGATTAAAGGACTTCCCTAGCCACTTTTTAGCGGCGATTATGTCTTCATTCGTAAGGTTATGTCCCGAGTCCTGCCACTTCAATGTAACATTTGATTGGGCATTGGTGAATATTTCTAACAACCTTTGGGCCTCTGTTGTACTAACTATTGGATCATACAGACCTTCCAATAATATTATGGATTTATTTGAAAGGTCTGGCATAACAGTTGGAGAATACGGTACCATAGCTCGAAATAAGATTGCACCGGCAAGAGATTCAGGGCGCCTTAATAGGAGACTAGCAGCTATATTTGCGCCATTAGAGTATCCAACTGCAATGATTCTTTTTTCATCAAACATATATTTTGAAGAAGATTTAGTTAGGAATTCTGCCAACTCATCGGTCCTCATTTTCAGATCCTCCAAGTCGAAGACCCCTTCTTCAAGTCTTCTAAAAAATCTTGGCATTCCATTCTCCAGAACTCTACCCCTTACACTTAGAATTGAAGCATTAGGTGCCAACTCATTTCCCAGAGGAATAAGATCATCCTCTGTACCGCCCGTACCGTGTAGAAGCAGCAAGGTTTGTTTAGATTGTTTTGCATTACTATGAGGAGGAATGAATCGATGAATAAAACCAAGATTTGTATCATTCATTATTTTTCGAACTCGGATCCCTTTCTTGTATTGGACAATCTTAATCTTGGTAAGATCTTTTCAAGATTCTTTCTTTCAGGTTCAAGCCATTTAGGTAACATTAGGCGAGCGCCAAGTTCGGATGATTTTTGGTCAACGGTAAAGCCTGGCGGGTCTGTCGCTATTTCAAATAGAACACCCCCTGGTTCTCTGAAATATACCGAATGAAAATACATTCGGTCAATTATCGGTGTAGCATTAAGGCCTGCTTTAATAATATTGGCCCTAAGAAATTTTTGATTATCATCTGTGGTGGTTCTAAAGGCTACATGATGAACACTTCCTACTCCAATATAGCCCAATGGAGTATAAGGAAGGCATAATACATCCACAATGCTAGCACCGGCTTCAGAATCTTGAATCTTGTAACGGAAGCGACTTTTTTCCTGGCCTACGTATGTAAAACCAAGCTCTTGTGTCAGAATGCTTGCAGTCCGTTCAAAACCTTCTTCTGATATTGCCACCGAGTAGAAACCCCTAACTGCGTGCTCAGAAGGTATACCGGCTCCATTCCAAACATTTACCCCTCTATCTTGTGCCGAAGAATGGGACACTAGCTCTATTTCCAGCCCATCGGGATCGTATAGGCTCAAAACTTGTTCGTCAAAGCGTTTAAATGGACCGTTAAATGTTACCTGATTTTTTTTCAAGCGTGTCTGCCAGAAGTCTATTGAGTTTTCTGAAATTAGAAACGATGTAGTGATTACTTGTCCTGTTCCTCTGTGACCTTTTGGAGCCTCAGACCAAGGAAAGAAAGTTAAAATAGTTCCAGGGCGTCCTAATTCGTCTCCAAAATAGAGATGGTAAGTAGTTGGATCGTCAAAATTTACAGTCAACTTTACCAAACGTAGTCCTAACACAGAGGTATAGAAATCAACAGTTCTTTGTGGATCACTGGCTATAGCCGTAACATGATGAATCCCATAAATATCGTTCATTATTTTCATTTATTGATACTAATATTTTTCCTTACTCTTTTTTGCAAGGGGCTATGGAGTGAAACGCGAATTGACACCGTCCTAGAATGTATATCGTAGCAAGAGTACGGCGATTTGAAAATGTTACTTATTACCTGTTCGTTTTTATCGAGGTAATTTAAATATATTTTCTTCATTTGATGTAGTACATGTTAGACGAAAGACTCGGTCATGAAATTCATTTGAAGGACCGTCCACTAGGAACTCCTACTGAGAATGAATTTGAGCTCGTCAAAGTGAATATTCCGCGTCTCAAACAAGGTCATTTCTTGGTTCGAAACTTGTGGATGTCTGTAGACCCCTACATGCGTGGACGAATGAGGGATGCTAAGAGTTACCTGCCACCATTTCAATTGAACAAACCTCTAGAAGGTGATTGTGTAGGTCAAATAATTGAATCAAAAAATAATCAATTTAAAGTAGGAGAATATGTGCATAGCAATTTTGGATGGAGAGAATTCTGGACATCTATGAGTGGTAGCGGTATTACAAAAATTAATCCAAAGTCGATACCGATCCAACATTATTTAGGAGTCTTAGGAAGAACAGGTCTTACAGCCTATGTTGGGATTTTAAAAATTGGTGAATTAAAAAATGAAGGCAAAAACAACACAGTGTTTGTCTCCGCGGCGTCAGGAGCGGTGGGTTCAGTAGCATGTCAGATAGCAAAGATAATGGGCTGCCATGTTGTGGGAAGCACCGGTTCTCCGGAAAAGGTAAAGTGGCTACTGGATGAAGCAAAAATAGATTATGCATTTAATTATAAAGAAGTGGGAGAAGATAACATTTCACCGCAGCTAGGAAAAGTTTGTCCTAATGGGATTGATATCTATTTCGATAATGTTGGTGGAAATCACCTATATGCAGCACTTGATAATATGAATCCCTTTGGTAGGATTGTACTTTGTGGCATGATATCCCAATATAATGTACCATCATTTCCTACCCCTCAGTCAGGATCACCCAATCTCTTTTTAGCTATAAGCAATCGACTGAAGATTCAAGGTTTTATTGTGAGGGATCATTATCATATGCTGAGTGAGTTTCACACAAATATGTCTAAATGGATCAGTGAAGGAAAAATAAAATGGGAAGAAACCGTATTTGAGGGACTTAAAAATGCACCCAAAGCCTTCATTGGATTATTTAAAGGAGAAAAGATGGGCAAGATGCTTGTTAAGATATAAATCCACTCAGGAGACTAAATCTATTATGTGGGGCGATACCATTTTTTAACACAATTATAACATATATGTGATATCATAAGAATTTGTAGGATACGTGAAAATTCCTCGTTTAATTTTATCTGCATTAAGGCCTAGTCTAATTGCCAATGCAAAAATATTGATGATCTCTTCAGCATGTGGTCCTAATACATGAGCACCTAATATACGGTTAGTCGTTTCTTCAATTAGAACTTTGTAGCCAGAACAGCTCTCCATTATTCTACGAGAAGAATACCAAGAAGAGGTATCTTGAAAGTTTGTTCTAAATTGTAGCCCTTTTTGCCTTGCTGAATTTTCGTGTAAACCAACTGAAGCAAGCGGAGGAATTGTAAATACTACGCTAGGTATGCCTTCATAATTAGGTCGTGAATGTTTCCCTTTAAGTAAATTTTCGGCAACAATCTGTCCTTCATATCCAGCTACGGGAGTTAGCGGAATCCCTTTTGTACTAGCCACATCACCGGCTGCGTATACTGCGGTATTTGAGACACTTTGGAGATATTCATTTACCTTCACACTACCCGTCCTATCACGTTCTACTTCACCATGTTCCAAAGTTAGATTCTCTGTATCAGGGATCCTACCTGCCCCATGCACTACTAGATCTGTCTCCACTATATCACTTTCTTCTATATTGTTGGTATTATTTTCGGAAGTAGAAATATAGACGATAAATTTTCTTCCATTATCTCTATAATCTATCTTTTTTACTGAGGAGAGTAACCTCACATTAATGCCAACCTCTTGAGTTTTTTTTAACAACATTTTTACAAGATCAGGATCGAATCCGACTAGAGGCATCTTACCTCTATGTAATATAGTTACCTTTGATCCAAACCGAGCAGCAAGATGTGCAAATTCAAAGGAAATGTATCCTCCTCCAATAAATATAATATTGCTGGGTAACTTTTCAAGCTCTAAAAACTGATCGCTTGTAATAACATGTTCCTCACCAGGAATATTCAGTTTTGCAGGCTTAGCTCCCGTTGCTATTAAGATGTTTTTGCCTTCTATTATATGCTCGTTATTATTCTTATTATCTGTCACTCGAATAGTGTTAGAAGCGATAAATTGTGCAGTACCGTGAAATGCAGTTATTCCAGCTTTGGAGTATGATTCTTCTCTTTCTTTTGGTACTGGTTCTGTAAAAGTTCGTTTAAATTGCATCAAGTCATGCCAGTCTTTATCAATATTTTTTCTTCCTTCGTTCCTGATACCTTTGTTCTGCATTCGTTGATTCCAATCAATTAATTCAGCTACTCCCACGAGGACCTTCTTTGGATCGCATCCACGTAGTGCACAAGTACCACCAAACGGCCTTGAATCAATAATCGCAGTTTTCCACCCAGCCGAATGGCATTTCCAAGCTACGGTTGATGCCGCCACACCTGTCCCAATAACTATAAGCTCAAATGTGTTTGTAGTGTCTTTCATATAACTCAATTATCATCATTTGATAAAAAGGATCCGAGTCTATTCCTAATCATGTTGTCATCAGTTCGGGACCTAGACGAAACTGAACTGAGACCCGAACCATATTTAACTCAATTTTATAATACATAAACAGTATTCGATCCTATAATAGTGAAAATTTTATTAATTTTGCACAATTAATAGTACTAATGTCAGAGATGACTAAAGATGAAATCAAAAAATTTCTCTTGCAAGGAACTTTTACCGGTAAATTGGGCACCATTAACAAAGATGGGACACCGCATGTGGTTCCTATTTGGTATACGGTAGACGAAGAGGATAAAATTATTTTTAATACCGGTGATAAATCAGTAAAAGCAAAAAATATTAGACGCGACAATCGAGTTCGTTTATGTGTCGATGATCAGGTTCCTCTTTTCTCATTTGTTACTATTGATGGAATCGCAGAATTAATTAGTAATGAACCAGGCGATGTTTATAAATGGGCTAAAATTATTGCCGCCAGGTATATGGGAAATGATAAGTCAGAAGCGTATGGCAGGAGAAATAGTGCAGAGGGAGAATTGCTGATAAAAATTAAACCCGTGAGAGTGATTGGTCAAAAAAATATAGCAAGATGGTGACCACTTTTCATAAACCACGTTTGAATATTTCTGCTCATTATATACTGGATTAAGTTTCTAAATGTACATGTCTACTTCTTGTGAACCCTATTGTAAGCGTGCAATTTATATCGATTCCAAAACTGAATCACCTATTACCAAGATTATAATTAAGTACATTTGAAGGTACATTACCATCATTACCACTTGAAGAAATAGGGCTTGTGCGAATATTCTTGGCAAAACTAGATGCTGGAACGGAAGAAGAACTGCTTGCGAGGTACAATAATGGCTCATGATAACTATCACGATCTCCTTTAAAGTAACCATGACCTTTACCATCACATATCGTTGATGTTGTGGAACCAAGATTCCTAAGGGCCGTTCTGACTTGTGAGGGCGTTGCTCCAGTATGCTCAGACTTATATAATGCAGCAGCTCCGGTTACATGAGGAGTTGAGACGCTAGTACCGCTGAATGTAGTATAAGAACCTCCTTTTGCCGTTGTTTTGATGAGAACGCCTGGCGCAGCTAGATCAATTACTGAGCCGTAATTACTAAAACTTGCTAAGGTATCGTCTTTACCAGCTGTTGTGGATAAAGGGGAAATGCCACCACACTTTCCGTCAGTGTCAACAATTGCTGATACAGCTATTACTTCTGGGAAGCTTGCAGGAAATACAGATGCGGCGTTTATACCTTCATTCCCAGCCGCGGCAGTATAAGTTACTCCAGCTGCTACAGATTTAATGATTGCACTATGGAGAGCTGAATTTTGGCCAACTGCACCAAAGCTCAAATTCACTACGTCTATTTCCTTAGCATGCTGGGTAACATAATCGATTCCTTTTATAATATCGGAACTAGAACCAATTCCATCTTTATTAAGAACCTTGATGGCCCATAATCTTGCGCCTGGCGCAATACCCACCACACCTTGAGAATTATCTTTTGCGGCTGCTATTCCAGCGACAGCAGTACCATGACCATTATCATCGTTACCACTACTGGTTCCTGAAACAAATGTTACTTGTTTGTATACATTAAGATCCGGCTGACTCAAATCAATCCCAGTATCTAGGATGCCAATGTCAACATTTACAGTGCCACTACCATCTCCCGATTTAGCTGAGCTCAGATCGCCATCAACTCTGTTAATACCAGTTGGTAAGCTCTGGGAGAACGCTTTTACCTTAACGTCAGGTTGTACATAATCTACTTCAGGATTTGCCATGATTGCCTCAAGCACCTTTTCATTAGGAACTTTAATTGTAAACCCGTGTAAAGCATGATCATAAATATGTCCCAATGCTGCTCCTTCACTTTTGGCTTCACCAGCTAACGAGCTTACAGATGATAAGAAATTGTTATCCTTTAGTACTACTATGTAATCATTTGGTATTTTTTCCCCAGAAGCCTCTCTTAATTTTTTTGCCAACCCCTGTAAATTGGTCTTGAGGTCATACTTTTTTTCTAATAGGGATGTCGTATAGAAAGGCTTTGCTTCGGCCTTAAACAAGAAATGTGGTGAGATTGGATTTAAAATGCAGCTAGAAAATAAGAGTAATATCAAGGCACTTGATATGACTGTAATCGAGGAAGAGTTCCGACGTTGAGATCCTAGTTTCTTTATAGTAGCTCTCCCATACGATATTTTTCTCCAAAAAACCATGTCTTTAAGCAGGATCTTGAATCATAATTTATTTAAATTTGGAAACATGGTTAACGACGTTTCTTCTAAACTATCTAAGTTAGTATTATTGCAAGGTTAGACGAATATCTAGATTATCTCCATCAGCGGGGTTGAAGCTTCTTGGTAAGAGGATAAACCTTCATTGCGTGCACAATGCAAGTTGAATTAACAAGAGTTATATCCCATATTCGAAGGATTCTTCACAATACTCTCAGTTGGGAATCAATTTTCTATAAGAACAAAATTCATTAATCAGATGATGATATCAGCACCTTTAGAATGTTTAACATATGTTTAGCTGTCATCCTTCTTATTGTAATTGTTTTTTTGGGAGTATCCTATCAAAATACGCATGCATCACTGCAACTAAATCGGTTTTTAGCAAACAAAGTCGAACCGCTAAATAATAATGAAACTAGTAATGACACAGAAGTAGTAATTAAAGAGTTGAAAAAATCAATGACTGCACTGGCGGAGTCTGCTCCAAGACAAGTTGTTTTATCAATTGTATCTTTTTTTGTAGCCATGGCCTTTACTATATTTGGGATACAATTAGCCTTTAGGCCACAAAAAGCAGAAATTAAGTATTTTACAGCGGCCATTTTGTCACTAATAATTCCCGTAACAGTACTACTAGTCACGTTTGTAGGCAGTAATGTCCTTGGGATCCAAACATTTGGATTAATTTCCCAGAATGTTTGGCTATTTGCCTCGCTGATGCTTCTAATTCCTATATTTACACTAATCATCCTTGTCATTTTACATCGAATAAGTAGGGAACGATCCGGATCAGGTAAAGTGTAATAAATCGCCTATCTTGTAATGTGAAAAAAAATAGATTTATTATGCCTTTCAATAAATCTTATAATTTCAAGCGTATCAAAACAGAACGATTTGGAAATTTCCCAGTACAAGGAACATGTGCAAATCCAATTGATCAATATCAATGATCCGTGAATCAAATGTTATTTTTCATACTTATATAGTCGAATTTGGAGAAAATATAAATCGAATATTCAATTCAAACTATTAATGTCTATGGGACTAGATTAATTTGATTCCTTATATATTATACTAGGAAATGCCCGATCGCGATATTTATTTTATCTTTTCGAGCATAGTTTCGATTTTTTCTTCTAAGCTAAGGATCTTATTCAACATGGTTTTATTACGCTCTTCCAGATCTGCAATGTGGTTTAGAAGATCATCTTGTTGCTCTGATGTTTTTTTCTGTCGATTATAGACCCACCATGTTATAATTGCCCCAATAACTATGCCTGCAACTAAACCCACCCACGTACTTCCAGCATTAGAGATATCCATATCTCTGATACAGTCCCCGCCGAATATGTTCCGCAGTTCATACATGCACCCCCAAAAGGCAAGAATTTCAAACATACAGGCATTATAACGATAGCAGTTAGTGTTATAACTTGCGCATTAACGTCTACATAGACTTTAATGCACGTTGATAAAATTTCCTTTTATTTTAGAAGGGACATACTCTTAATTATGATAAGCAAGTTGATTTTCACCTATCGGTTTTAAAAATGATATTTTGCCACATCTATTAGTTATAACTCCCTCCAGATCTATTCGAAACTTGGAAGAGGCGAAATTAACAAAAGTGGAATCATAGTCAATTGGAATAAATTTCTCTTCCCATCAGCATTCTAATGAGTTTTCTAATGAGTATGATGATGATTCGTTGTGTGGGGTCCATTGAAGTCCGTAGTATTTTTATATAATCTTTAATTTGAAGATGACGGAACTTTGTTTCAATTAACATCACACAGAAATTCAAACGCGGCGCATTCTCCGATAGCGCCATTATATTATACCACCTTAGATATATTTTAGTTATTTTCAATAAATTTACTAGAATCTAGATGTTTGGAAGTAAAAACAAGAAATCTAAATGGAAATTGGAATATGAAGATACGGTTTATAAGATTTATGATTGGAACAAAAATCTGGCAGCGTATTTTTTTCCAAACTACAATTTGAGAGAGGCCACAGAGAACGAAGATGAATTCATTGAAAATCTTAACCAATCACATCAAAATGTTAGAGGAGGGAATATTCTCTTTCCAATGATTAAATTGAATCTACTTGATAAGCGAGAAGGTATAGGTTTGGATTATACTATTGCCGCACTGGAACAAAATCTACAACGTGCAAAAGTATGGAGGGAGTGGTTACTACAAAATGGTAGAAAATTTGCGATAACTGGAAATGCGATATTTACTTCGAGAGAGGACCGGGAAATGCTTTCAATCGCTCTTGTATTAGAGTTAAACATAACACTCGGCGAAAAAGAAACACTTGTTGCGTTAACCCCTTTATTGGATGAACTGCACGAATCTGCCCTATTGTAGAAAAAATTGTTTTTGCTTATGTTAGATCTCGTCCTTCAATGTTCTAAGTACTTTCGCACTTGGATGAGCTGGATCCAATTGCTCATTTAGATAGTCTATAAAGTTACTTGCAGTCACTATGCCCAGCATTTTGTCACCTTCACTAACAATAAGGTGTCTTACCTTATTCTGAATCATCATATTCGCTGCCATTTCCACAGTTAAATTAGGTTCTATCATTGAAAGAGGGGAGGTCATTATATGATGTATCTTGTATTCTTTGCTTGGCACATCGTGGATACAAACGCCCCTTGTTATATCGCGCTCAGTTACTATTCCTAAAGATCGTCCTTCTTCATCGACTACTACAAGTGAGCTTACATTTTTGTTTAACATCTTCTTTGCCGCCTCCTTGGCACTTTCATATTTTCCAATAGTTTCTAATTTGGTTGACATTATATCGCGTATAAGATTTGTCACAGGCAGTCTAACATCGAAGTTCAATATATTTTGATTTGTGGAAATATGAGATTATTTATGATGAACGACCATACTTGTATTGATTATTAAATTGGAAGGTCTTGCCATTTGTAGACAAAAACCTACGGATCTTAAAAGCAGGGCGCTCTGTATTAATAAGGCCTATCATATCATGTTTAGGCACTTGACTTTTTTTGTCCTCCTGTATAGGTATAAAATATCGATTAAATTTTAGGACAATCATGACTCAGGAATAATAATTATCTTGAATTATCAAAATCAGTTAGGGATAAATAAATTCAGCGCAAAAAATTATAAAAAAGGTCTAGAATATTTTACCTAAATTGTATTAAATCAACAATGAATATTTTCAATATGAAAAGTGAAAAGTATTGCCAGGCTTGTGAGAACAATAACGGCATTCTGTACGAGTTCAGAAAGAGAATGTTTTGTAAACAATGCCTTGAACTGATCATTTCCACTCGAATTCCTTCTGGGATTTAATTGCAATTTGGTAAAGTAAATTGCAGTTAGAGTTATTTAGTATCACAAAAAGGAATACATTCTCATGTTCACGTATCTTCTGAATCCTTAATCTGATGACTTAGGTTAGTTTTTGATAAAATATTATATAAAATAAACTGCGCTACTACGATAAGTACCTCTTGTCACTCAAGTTCTGATTTGATGGGAGGAGAAGTCGGGATCGACCTAAGAGACTGTTGGTCCTAAATTTGGATACTTTATGCAGGTTCTAGATCCGACATTTATAGCGTTACCCATTATTGATATTTTAATTAGTCACCCCGAGTTAGATGGAAGCGAAAGTGCTGACGGTTTAATTTCGCAATTCTATCCACAAATTAGAATTAGCAATTTTTGAAGACATTTCATTTATAAATTCTGAATTCAATAATATCAATTATTTAGCATTAAACTGGAGATAAATATGTATTAATACACAACAAAGAAATGTTTAAATAAAATTTGGTTTCTCGGCTTTTAAAGTTTACCTACTTTCATAGAGGTGTTGTTCTTTCAAGTCAACTCAGGTAAGCCAACTTCTTATAGTACGTTTCAATAGGAATTGGTTACTGCCTACTACATTAGAGACAATGGCCGGTGGGAGTCTATTGTCAAGTCCACTTTTCCCACCGGTTTAACTTTTTTATAATTTGTTGAGCATGTATTAACAGGAACATCCGAGACAATCCTATTGCAACGACGGTTTCATTCACTGGTGGGTTTTGTGAATTTGCCCCATCAGTGATTATCTTAATAAAAAATGTTGAATACATAACTACCCTAGAGGTCATTAACCGCCAGAGTATTAATAGGATAGAAATGAAGAGATATGCTGTAACAGTTTTATAATTTATTGATGAACATCAATTACACCAACGAAGCCAAGTGCTTGAACTTCTCATTCTGTTGGGCTGCTCGAAGAGAGTGGCCCACCAGTTTCTAACAATTTGGTACTCCCTCTCTTAAAGGGACTCGGTAGGTTAAATTTCCAAAACGCTAATTCTATGACTACGGAACAAACGTTGCTCGAAGAAATTCAAGATTCAAAAAAATCATTGGATAGAGAAAGAGAAGAGAGCATCTACAAAAGAGATTTGAAGAAAAGAATTGAATTAATAAACTGGGTTCTAGAAAATATGAAAAACCCTGATATTCAGATTTGTGCTCTTATTGAATCTAGAATGAATAACCTCATTGATAAAATAAATGAAACAGATTCTATAATAGAAGCCGATCCATTGGATTCAGAATTAAGAATTTTGGATTGGATTTTACACGTAGTGTGCAGTAACGAAAGAAAAAAGTTTTAGTATAGAACTTTTATCCTGTAGATGAGGATGAATTGGTGTTACCTTCGTCAGGATTTATTTTCTGGGACGTGATTTGATTGTCGTTTTTGAGTAACTCATTCTTCTTTGACATAAAATCTTTCTGTGGACTTGTACTCGTGACATTTACAGCACTCGTCTTTGCTAGGTCTAATCCCTTTTTCAGATCTGTTGGTAAACTAGTGCTACTCTGAGACACTGTCTTGGCACATTTCCATGTACCGTTTTTCTGTTTGTCACATCTCCAAACATCGTTATTAGTAGGGTCATTATCGGAACAAAATGCTGTTTTTTTGTCTTTAGTATAGGAACAACTCATAGTATAAGTGTCTGCAGCAGCGCCTAACGCTGGTGAACTGTATAATACAATCGAGAGAGTTACTGCCATAATTGATAAAACTCCAACTCTAACCTTTGTGATCATTCAAAAACGAAATAGTACTTTGGACTATTAAAGGTTTTAATCGAAACCTCCACCGCACTCCCTGCAAACCTTGGCCATCTAACCAATCACCCACTGGATACTTAGTTAAGAATTCTAGATTTGATTTTGTGTAGTTTGCAGTAACGAATAGAAAAGTCAGAATTTTTAATGCTATTATAACTTAATTTATTTTAATTTCGTCCGAAGTATGAAATCGAACGTTATCCTGAATTGTTAATTCGACGGCGTTTAGTACCATCAATAATATCGCACTTTCAATGAATGACAATAGTCTCATTATCATTATCTTAAGTCTATACGGATCCAATATTTATTAATACATATCAAAATTTGGCAGTCTTAACTAGAGATTTAGAAAATTTTTTATAATATTTTCACCTATTACCATAACGGTCATACTGATAGGAGGGATTTGGTATCCTCGTTTGCAAGCGAATTTGACAGATTCGTAACCTTTTCCGTCCCTCCTGTCAGCATTTTAAAAGATAGAAAATCTCCTAAAACTGTTTTATAAATTACTGATTACACTGGCGCAACCAAGTGTGAGGAATACAATTCTGGTGGGCCTTCTTGCCAAAGCCGGTCCACCAGTTTGTATTCCTTATAATATATTGTCGCTAATTAACTCACAACGATCGTTGCCGTTGAATCACATTTACTTTAACTATTTTATATTTTCCTGATAAAAAAAGAAGAGGTGTTACGACTCAAGCGAAATTTGTGGCAATGATATTAAGGATTACAATAGATGATGAAATTTGAGTTAATTATTTATTGTCCGCCGCTTCAAAATATTATGTTCCTTATCAATCTGATGGGAGAATTGGTTTATCTGCTGCATAACTCGGTAAAACAACCTCCCATCAGGCTCTAATTACTGCAGCAAAACTCAAATATCAATGAATTGATAAAGTAGTATGGCAGTTTTGTGTATATTGTCTGGAGAAGGATTTACTAAAGAACAGTACGAAGAAATTAAAAAAGAGGTTGACTGGGAACATACTAAGCCCAAAGGAGAAATATTTCACGCTATAGGGTTTGGTAATTCTGGAAATTATCATGTAGTGGATATCTGGGAATCTGAACAAGATTTTAACAACTTTATCACTAATAAGATAAAACCTGCATATGATAAAATTAATGCGCCTGTGCCAAAGGGTGAAGTAATTCCGCTTCATAATGCTAATGCTTTCCAGGCCCTTGACTCGTATAGAGTTAAGTAGGTATCCATAGTATCAAAATAAATCCTATTACTTCAAAGATTATTCCAAATGCATTAAGCCAAGTACTAATTTCCATCATTCTACTTTTCCTCCCATCAATCTAACTTTTATGATATCATAAATTCAATGTAAATATTTTTTTGAATCGGCGAAGTGTCCACATATCCTCAGATGATATCTGCCATCTATCCTTTTAACAGCCATCATCATAGTAAATTTGACACGTATCCTTGTATTTAGGCCTGCAATAATAGCGTTAGTGGAAATTCTGAAGTGCTCAATTTTTACACCTATTTCCTACGTGTTTATCACAATAGTGTTCTACCAATTCCGCTTTCTGCTCTTTATCTCCTACTTGGTAACATAACATGTAAGTGGCATTATCTCCACAAGTTAAACAGAGTCTTATGCCGATTTTTCTTAATCTATGGTTCGACTTCATATAATTAAAACATATCTATATCCGACTCAATTAGCATTAATTCAAACGCCACCATCAGACATAAGGTAGGGCGTCATTAAGAAATCAGTAATACATATTAAACATTCAAGAATTTTTATACTTATTTCTTTGACTTTAACAAGTAGCGCAGTGATTTCCACTTTCCTTCTAGCTATTGTTTTCATTAGCGCGACTATTTTCGGCTCATATGTATATGCCTCGACAGGTGAAATGACAAATGGCGAACCCATTAATGGTGTCGTCATGAAGGGAGCTTTTGTAAACATGAAACAAGATAATAATAGCCTCATTATTCCAGCTCCGCCTAACTACATTGATGATAGCTTGAAAATGATTTCCAGTGCAGGTTTGAATCATGTCCGATTCGTGTTCTACTGGGAAGCTTATGAAAGGGACCCCGAAGCTTTCATGAAGGAAATAGAATCGGTAGCCAATGCGGCAGATAAGTACGGACTGAAAATCATTTATGATAATCATCAATGGCACACTTCCTCATGGTTTGAAGTAAGAGGATCAGGTTTTCCTTGGTCCCTATTTCAAGATAACTCAAAGTATACCAGAGGGTCTGGTGGTAATACACATGATAAGGCAGCACAAGTCTTTTGGGGGAATTGGTGGAACCGATCTGTCAAAGATAACCAGGGTAAAGATGGCTGGGCATCAATGGCAGAGTTTCTTCGGGAAATAGTCTTGACAGTAGATAATCATTCAAGTACTCTGGGGTACGAAATCCTAAGCGAGCCTCATGTTCAGAATAAAGGTCAATGGTCTAAAATAGGTAAATTTAATAGCTTCATTACTACGGAGTTGAGAAATATCACCAGTAAAACTATAGTCTACAGCATGAATGTTCCGGTTGACTTGAACAGCCCTATCGAAATCTCACCAAAAAACCTGGCGAAAATGGCTCCTTCCAATAAGGAGAATACCGCTTTCAAAGTAAGTGTCTACGCAGTTCCTGATGGAGACGGGTATCAGAAGAAGAGATTCGATATGTTTCTGAAAACAAGGGATCGAACTGGAGTGCCCTTATACATTGGCGAGTGGAACAACGTCGTAAGGACAAAAGAAGGAGGAATCGACAAACTTAATCCACACCTAAGTGAGCTTACGAAAACTGATGCAAAGCAGATCCTCGGATCTCTCAAGAAAGCAGCAGTATGGGGCACGGCCTTTTGGAGGTGGGATTATCAGCATGTAGATACGCCCAGTTTTAATTTGGTGTCTGATAAGAATGGAAAGCTAATGCCCACCAAGTACTTGGGTATCTTAAAAGACACGGTAGGACGGATATACGGTTCTTCTGGCAGTACATCAATTTCTGATGGCACTCAATTATCTGCCAATAAAGCCAAAAGTAATGAAGAGCCCCTTCATACCGATACAAACACCCCTGTAAAGTACGACAACCTCAACGATTTGGCACATAATATTAAAAATCACGTAGTGGATAGTCAAGACATACCCCTGAACGCTTCCAAAATTCAGGTGCTTTCAAGGGGCAGATAAACAAACTCAAGGTTGTATAGACTCGGCAGGAAAAATAGGTGGAAATCTTGGTGACCAAGAGATCTTGCACTGTTCTGAGGATGCAAATTATTTCAAAGGGGAATTATCCAAATCAAACAACAACAAAAACTCTGATAACGTCGATAACTAGTATCTTTAACTCTTATTATTTCTAAAATCCTTATTACTCGAATTTATGGCTAGATATCAAATGATATCTCTGCTCTTTCTATCACAATTACGAGTATTTAATACTAGTTCTGAAATATCGGGATCTTACAAAAATATAAAAATATTTTTACCTTAGACCTGACTTGATAGATTCTGGAATATGCCTGAAGGAAAACATATCTTAATTTTAGGAGCTGGATTTGGAGGATTAACGGCAGCAAATTTCTTGCGGAAAAAACTTTCCTCATTATCAACATCAGTAGAATATAAAATTAGTATCATCGATCAAAAAAACTATTTTACGATGGGGCTTGTAAATTTATGGATTTTAAGCGGTATAAGGACACTTGATGATTCTAAAATTGATTTGAATAGGCTGGGAAATAGAAGAATAGTTTATCTGAATAATAAAATAACGGAAATTGATCTGTCATCAAAATCTGTTAAGATTACAGGATCTTTAACTCCTGAAATAAAATATGACTATCTGATTATTGCGTTAGGTAGCGAATATGCCACTAATGAAGTAGGTGGTTTTCTAGAAAATGGAGGGTTTAATCTGTATGATCCAGAACAAGTTCCAAAACTAAGGGAAAAACTACTTTCCTTAAAGAAGGGTAAAATAGCTATATGCATAGCGTCTGTTCCGTACAAGTGTCCCCCAGCACCTTATGAGGCATCTTTGCTGATAAATGATATACTAGTTAAGAATGGTACAAGAGGCTCAATTGATATCGATATTTATACACCAGCGCCGATTACTTTACCAGTAGCTGGAGCAAAAGTGAGTCAAGATGTTCTTAACTTACTTAATAATAACCATATAAATTTCCATCCGTTACATAAACTAAGAACAGTACTAAATATGGAAATGATAGAGTTTGAAAATGGTAATTTGATAAATTATGATGTGCTTATAGGCATTCTCCCTCACAAAGTACCTGATGTAGTAAGGAATTCTGGCCTCGTTAAGCAAGGACAAAAATGGATTAATGTTGACAAGTTCAGTCTTAAGACAGACTATGAAAATGTTTTTGCGATAGGGGATGTAACAGAAATTAAGGTAAACGAAAATGTGGCTATTCCTAAAGCTGGAGTATTTGCTGAAGCTCAAGCAAAAGTAGTGAGCCAACAGATAGTGGATGATATCGTAAATGACAAAAATAAATTTTCACTCCCACGATTTGACGGGAAGGGTTTCTGTTTTATGGAAGTTGGAAATGAGAGGGCAGGATATGTTGCTGCAGACTTTTACCATGAGGATGGTCCTATTACTATTCTTGAGCAACCATCATCTGAATCATACAAAATGAAATTAGATTTTGAAAGAAGTAGAGTGAATGAATGGTTATTATTATAGTTCGGTCCTTTTACATTGATTCTTCACACTGAAATCATTAATGTACTAGGTCCCTCAACTAGCAAAGTTTTGTCGTATGAGCTCATAATTTCCAAATGGGATAAAAAGTAGCTCTAATAGCTCTAGTTCTATATTGTCAAAATAGTATCCGACCTAAAAACAGGATCAGTTAAAAGAATGATGCGCTGTGAGCTTAAATGGAGATTTATATACGGACTGTGCAAAATGTACAACTGAATCAATGAGGCTTATAATATATACTGGTAAGGGTGGAACTGGTAAAACAGTAATCTCCTGTTCCACTGCTATTAAGCTGGCTGAAAAAAAATACAATACATTGATTATTTCTTCCGATCCCGCTCATACATTAAACGATGCATTTCAGCTACATAGTACAATTACCCGAAATAGAAACGATAATAACGCAATAGATGTCTTTCCATGCCTTCAGGTATTACAAATTGATCCAACATTAGAGATGAATACTCGTTACCATGAGGTTATTTCCTATATTGCTTCTATGTTTTCATCGAAAGGTATCGATGAAGTTCTAGCCTATGAAATTGCAATGATGCCTGGAATGACACAATTATTTTCTCTTCTAAAAGTAGAGGAGATCGTACGTCTTAGGTCACATGAGGTTGTAGTGTTGGATATGCCTGCTTCAGGGGAAGCACTGAGATACCTTTATTTTCCGAAACTTGTTGGTAAGATTGGTAATCGAGTCACTAGTTTGTTAGGCGCTTTTTCTGGATTTACAGAAATTTTTCAAGCTTTCTCTGGGATTTCTATTCCGAATAAAATATTACGGTATGAGAAGGACTTATTTAATAACCTTAACCAGCTTTCAGATATAATTAAAGACAATAGTATGACAACCCTTAGATTGGTTGCAAATCCAGACTCATTCAGTATAGAAAATGCCAAAAGGGCTCTCATGGCTGCAAGCTTATACGGAATCAACACTGACCTAGCCGTAATTAATAAGATTTTCCCATATAAAGATACTGAAGTTAAGTCAGATGAATTTTATACTAATTGGACAAAATTTCAGCATGTTAAAGTCAGGGAAGCCAGATCAAATTTTTACCCACTCCCCATTAGAGAGGTTCCTCTTCATAGTACTGAACTTGCAGGAATTGAAATGTTGCGAGCTAATGCTGATATTATATTTGGTGACGACGATCCATCAAAGATATTCTATACTGGTAAACTATACTCTGTTATCGACCAGCCGCCCAAAAATCTAAAAATCTCAGTTAGGGTTCCATTTACCCAGAAGCAAGATTATGACATAAAAAGATTGGGCTCTGAAGTTATTATTAAGTTAGACAGTCCTACAGGATATCTAGTCAATGTCATTCCTTTGCCAACTATAACCTTCGATATGAAAATGATAGGTACCCGATTGCGTAATAATACTCTAAATGTATTATTCGAACGCCGTGACTAGTGATTGAATTCAAGATTGGAAAATCAGCATATTTATCAATTCTAAATCTCTTCAAGCCATATTCAGTGTAATATGAGTTTTATTACTCGGTAGTTAACTCTTCGGCTTTAGTTACTGTGGTCCACCGGTATTATTCAAGACGAAGCTCAATTTTTTAGTCCTAATCTTAATAGACGTTAATTTTTATTTGCATTTAAATTTTGAAATATTTTCTGAAAATACTCAAGCTGCATTAATGAGACTCAATTTTTGAATAGGACCAAATTACTACTTTTACTTGTAGATATGGCAAAAACAATTTTATTTTCTACTCTTATGACAGATTCTTTCAACATGCATATGAGTAAAGAGATTTATATTTCCAGAGACGTCGGATGTTCACAAGTAAGATCTGTAATAAGTTACTAAGTGGTAACTCTCAATGTACCATAATTAAGTTAGTATTGATTATCCTTGTGTTAGTAGTCAACATGATGCAGCTGCCATACACTATAAGTCTACCATCTACATATGCACTGCCTTTTCGACAATCTCCATTTTCATCATTGCCTTCTCCGTCAAACTCTAATACTTCTTTTTCAGCTTCGCAGGAGACAAATGTATCAGCATTATTGACTAAAAATAATAATGATATTAATGCTCTTGCAGTATGCGTTAATCCAGATGCAAATGAATCTAACAGTAAGACAAAGGAAAAGATAACGGACACTAACACTTCTGATCTCAAAAATATAACGAAAGGTTCGGTAAAACTTGTATTCATAAATTCTTACTGGACTGATAATATCGTAATGGGGGGAGTTGATGCGGGTGCTGCGTCAGGACAAACTACTGCGCAAGCTTTGGCCCCAGTAAAAAGAGTAGAGGTGGATCCAGGAGAAGGTGATTCTGTTCTTGCGATAGTGTTAGTAAACCGAGGTTTCGTGGAGCTAACAAGCATAACTGCTTCGCTTGATCTGCCTCCTGGGTTTGAATCGGTTATTTCCCCACAACAAGAAGGTTCTAATATAGCCCTATCCAGTTACGATGGACAAGTAGATCCTGGACAGACTTTCGTTTTATATTTCCCAGTAAAAATTCTGCAAAATGCTGAGCTGGGAAAAGAATACAATGCCGATCTTACTGTCCGCTACTTCAAAGCCACTGACGAACAAAAGGGCAAGTCCGAGATAGAAAAGAATACAAAAAAGAGCTCTCATTTGGAACTTAATCAGTGTTTGGATGAAGATAAAAATAACACGAATAGAACAAAAAACAATAGTGTTCGCCATATTGAAGCAAAGATAGTTCATACACCTTTTGATTCTAAAACACAAACCCTAAAGGTTCCCTTCGAGTTAAGTGGTAGGGTTATTTTAGATGTGATAGGTTTACAATCTCAGGACGTTGGCAAAAATTTATCTTCATACCATGATACAATTAATGTCTTAAATGCTATTCCGGGTGTTGGTAACAAATTAAAACTAATAATTAATAATGTTGGCTCTGATGCAGCTACCGGCGTTGTTGCAACGGTAACTAGTAGAACCGAATCTGCAACAAACAATAATGTCATTACGCCGGCTACAGCAGGTAATATCTCAAGAAATGTTGTCCAAGAATCTAGCCTTATACCCATTATCATCTTAGGAGGTACCACATTTAATTTGGGTACAATTCTAGCTGGACAGGGTAAAACAATAGATACAGTTGTCTTTCCAAACAATCTTGCTGCAGGTACATTAGAAATTTTGAATGTTGAATTGTCATATAATGATGCATATGGGAATAAGAAAACGGCAATTGAAATAGTGGGTATCCAGATTTTGCCTTCCTCTCCACAAAGTGATATAAATGTTACACCAGTCCCTTCTTGATGGAAAGATTTTCTCCACATGGACATTACTAATATGGAGATGAACAAAAATATCTTCCTTCCTACTTGCAATGCCCAACTCTTTTGATCGTATAACTATGTTACGTATTATTATTAAGGCACTAAAGATATTTTCAATCAAACAAAGTATGTCACATTCTCTTTTTGAAAGATCTATTAGGAGATTCTATAAAATGATAGGAAATCCGAATTCGTATCTATCGTTAATCTCAAAGAGAGACATAAAATTGGATAAACAATACCTGAAAATAATTAAAAAATAGAGAGAATTAATAAAATGCCAAATCAATACCGACCAGATTTTATTTAGCGAGATGTCTTATAAATTGATTACACGTTACACTGATAAATTCAATAACATGATGTCTTTAATGGCTAGTAACGTCACATTGTTATGTTGTGTTGTACTTTTATTTTCCCAAATTATGGTAACATATTATTCATTTCCAGATAAAGTATTCATACAAGCACTGCAACCGGAATCGATATCCACATCTTCAGGGGGTACTAATATTAATCAATCACAATCGTCAGTTCAAATAACTGCTGGCAAGATTCAAAATCTGGCCTTTAAATTGGATCTTAGCAATCCTAATTCTAATACAGGAATTATAACTTTACCTGAGACTTTGTCGGATATAGCAGTATCTATTATTCCTCAATCCAGCTCCGTTAAAATCATAGGGCCTACCACCTGGAGTATACCACGCCTCGATGGTAATTCAAGTAAAACGATATCTACAAAAGTATACGCCTCTCCATCAATAATAGGTAGTCCTGTATTCTTTACAGTTGATATTCAATATATAAAAAATGGCCAAGAACGTAAAACAAATTCATTTGATATTGGAGCTGTTGTTGTGGGTGACATAAACATTGAAGCTAACAATCTGGCTGTTAGATATATTGGAAACACTCCTAATCTAGTTGGAAATCTTTTAAATAAAGGAAATACTCCAGCGTTATTTACAAATCTCCAAGTATTATCTGTTACTCCGCAAATAGGCGATAGTGAACAGCAGATTGGAAATAAAACGTGGCAAGGTTCTTCTCAATTTCTTGGAACACTATCGGCCAACACACCTACGCCATTTAGTATACCCTTATCAATTGATTCGGTTACGCCTAACTCTGGCAGCACAAATGCAAGTGTAACTAATATGACCAATAATAGTCATACTGGCGGTCCTAACAATAGTACCAACACTACTGCTATTAATACTAGCACTGCCACTAGTACTAATAAAGCTGGAAACAGTATTGGTAACAATACTCAAAATAATCTCACTAGATTTCCCACAACATACAACATACCACTTAAAATCATCTATAGTGATGAGTTAAGAAATAGTCATGAATTAATTGTAAATAAATCCATCCCATTTGAGTTTATTGGTGATAACACAGTAAACACAGAGGCGTCCTACCACTCCAATAACAGCAACTTATCAATAGGGCAGAATGGTGGTCCGCAACTAGAGTCTGTTTTAAACAATGGTTTTGTTGATGCGTATTGGGCAGAAGGTATTCCTTCTACTTCTGGTTCTAATAATAATGTAAATGTAAATTCTGAGAACTCAACTTCAGGAACGACTGTGACAACCACTACGACAGGAACGGTACAGCAACAGAGAGAAGTAGGTCCTGGAGAAGGTCAAGCGATTCTAGCAGTCGTTTTGACTAACACAGCTTTTTCAGATATTACAGGGATTACAGGATACCTGACACTTCCAAGTGGATTCAGTTCTCCAATCCCATTGTCATCTTTAAATGCCTCTTCTCCTACCATATATCCACAGGCTTTATCTCCAAATTTAGCTAATTCCTCCACAAATATCGTTACTGGCAATAATAAAGTAAATCAGAACTTTCCTGTAATTGCGAGCATAAATGATGTTGTAAAAGCAGGACAAACGTATACATTATATTTCAAAGTCAATGTATTGAAATCAGCAAGCGTTGGATCACATACCGCTCTTCTTCGAACCTATTATTTTAAAACACCAGATCCAGAGATTGGAGCATATAGAGTACAGACAACAGGCGTTCCCTTTGTATTACCTGGCAAAGTAACTTTGGATGTATCATCAAGCTCAACAGACTTAATTCCAGGAGAAGCTAATCATGTCAAGATCCAAATACGAAACAAAGGAACAGCAGACGCTAATAATGTAGTTGCGACTCTAGGTAATGTGGGTGGAAGTATCATTACGAATGCTGGCGGTTCAACAGCTATTGGCAATAACTCAAATTCGAGCAATACCAGCAATAATAACAATCTGAACATATCTTCGTCTGCACCATATTCAAAACCTAATGGTAACATAGAGCAAGCTTCAAGTTTGGGATCCAGGGTTTTTGATCTTGGAACAATATCTGCTAATTCAGTAGAAGAAATAGATGCTACAATATTGCCCTCATTTTCAGCCGGAGAATCATTACAAAACCTAAATCTCCAAATCTCATTTACCGATGCCACTGGAGATGTAAAAACCTCTAGTGAAGAGGTCGGTTTCCGAGTACTTCCAAATCCTCCTGAAGCAGGTCTGTCAGTTAACCCCAATTTCCCACAAGATAATCTAAATAAAACTACAGACAAGAAGCAAACCGGTAAAAGCTCTGGCCTTACTAATAATGATAACACGACAAATTCAGATTCAGGATTGAGTGTAACACCAGCAAGGTATACTAGTGGCATAATCAAAAATAATGATCTGAAAGATCGTATCAAGCTTGCTTCTTCTGAGAATCAAAATGATGCCAAAGACAATAGAATGAACGATACTAATTACACTAAAGGTAACCTGACCTCAATCCAGTCGTCCGTTTTGGCCAAGTCCAATCCAGCTTTATATAAAAATGTAGCAATAGCTGGTAATCCAAACGGTATAGGAAATAAGAAGGCTATTATACAAAATAGCAGCAACGTTAGGGGGGATAACTCGATTACTATAACTGCAGGCAATGAAAGTGATCTAAACTTTACCATCACTAATAACAACAGGTATCCTATAATTGATGCAGTAGTATCCCTAGCTTCTCAATCAGGCTCAATTTCTATATCAGGACCTTCTAAATGGAATCTCCAAAGACTAGACCCTGGATCTCATCAAATTTTTCCAACAACTGTCTTTGCATCAAAGTCTATGATAGGCAATCCAGCGACGTTCGATGTAGGTGTTCAATATATTATGAATGGAAGGGCAAGAAATGATACCTTTGACATAGGAGCAAAAGTTATTGGAGAGATTAAAGTCGATGTTAGTGATCTTGGGATAAATTATATAGCCGGCACTCCTAATTTGATTGGAAATTTATTAAATAAAGGTAACACTGTTGCATTATTTACTACAGTGCAATTACTAAATAATAATAATAATGCAACAGATCAGCATCATGCTCAACAAAACAAAGGTTTTACTCAAGGCAGCTTAGAAAAAAGTGTGAATTCAAAATCTTCAGTAAGGCAGTCAGATAAATCTGTTAAGCCTCTTGTGTCAACCTCCAACCTTCCATCATATCTTGGCGACCTTCAAGATGACTCACCTTTACCATTTAGTATACCATTATTACTTCAAAACAATTCATCACCAGGAACTTATCCTGTTTCACTAAAGATTACGTATAATGATGATCTTAGAAATAGTCATCAAATAATACTTAATAGCTCAGTTGAACTCACCAGACCTAAACAGCAGTCTGGTGGTAACGAAAACCAAGACCACGGTATCTTGGGCTTATTAGCAGGCAATCAATACTCACTGAAAATAGGTCAAATTTCACTGCCAATACCTTTAATAATCATTATTGTAATAATATGCTTGTTAACGCTGATAGTTTTAAAAAGAAGATCTAATTCAGCCAAGATATATGCATCATCAAGATTAACAAAAGAAGACAACTTTTTTTTAGATGAAAAAAACAACAGCAACAAGAATCCTGGCACTGAATCTACATCTACACCTACTACCATGGAAAATGATAGTGTCAAGGACTCGCGGATACCAAATTCAAGTCAGATAGATGATACAAGTGACATGAACAAAAAAGTAGATAGTGACATGGAAAGCAAATGATCGAATCATTAAACCTTTTATGGACGGAGTTGTGTTGTAGAACATGAAGATCTCTGAGATTTTCAAACTCTCACTTGAGGCCATGAGGGAGAGAAAAGCCAGATCTGCTCTTACTATAATTATGGTTTTAGCCGGCTGCGGTTTAATGATTGCCTTAAATGGCATTAGTGCAGGTCAGAGTGAATTTATTAAAAAACAGCTGAATACTTTGGCACCTAACATACTTTTTGTCAATAATGGTCAGCGATCATTTAGGGGTGGTGGTGATACATCTCAGACTCCATCAATTGTCATCAACTCTATTGTAGTAGATAGAATAAAGTCGCTTCCCTATGTCTCAGATGTCGTTCCAGGTTATCAAGCTCAAGTAACACTTGATGCAGCGGGAAATGTAATTACGTCATCTGTAATAGCCACTGATCCACAAAAGATATATCTTGTAGATCCATCACTTGAGCTAATACCTGGTTCTTCGATTCAACCAAATAACCCATCTGCAATTATATTTGGAGACAATGTTGCTAACCCACCAGGTAAGAGTACACCTTTTGTTACTCTTGGACAGACAATTAGAGCAACATACAATTATGTTGATCAGGATACTGGAAAACAGCAACAAATTTCCAAAAGTTTTGTAGTTACTGGCATCATAGCCCCAACTGGAAATAACCAACTGGATAGGGCAGTTATAATCAATACTGCCTCTGGAGATTCACTTTTCAACAAAGGAGGCAAATTCGACCAGATGATTGTGGCGGCTAACTCAGCTGATTATGTTCCCGCGGTACAAAACGAAATAACAACACTATATGGTACCAATATAGGAATTACTACACCCAAAGCAATTTTGGAAGCTAGGGAAAGATTCACCAGTGGAAATAACTCATTTATACAAAATGTTGCATTTATTGCTCTATTTGTGGGTGCAATTGGCATTGTAACTACACTCTACAATGCAGTTAACGAACGGATAGCTGAAATAGGAACTATTAAAGCAATAGGCGCAACAAGACTTTTTATCCTCCTAATGTTCCTGTTTGAGGCCCTGATGATAGGGTTAATTGGTTCTACACTAGGGGTAATGTCTGGTATGGTCGGAGCTTATGCTCTAAGCTCTATAGGTGGTCCAAGACCTGGAATTGGTGGAGGTGGAGGTATTGGTTTTCAGCGCCCGATCGCTCCAGAATTCATTCCTAATGATATTATCGACGTTTGGATACTGTCTGTTGTTCTTAGCGTTATAGCAGGATTGTATCCTGCATGGAAAGCATCAGGCTTATCACCAGTCTTGGCATTAAAGAGATGAACAAAATTCAATATACTAATCATTCATTCATTAAAACCAAAGAAATAGGATGTTTGAAATGAGCGACAATAAGAGTCAAATTGCACTTGAGGTTAACGACATAACCAAAGTATTTGCGACAAAAGCAGGGGTAATTGAAGCACTAAGGGGCATCAGCTTTGTCATCAATAGAGGTGAATTTGTCTCCATAGTCGGACCGTCAGGCAGCGGCAAGTCCACACTGCTTAACATCATTGGAGCATTAGACCGACCCACCTCTGGTAAAGTCTACATTGATGGAATAGACATCTTCTCTTTGAGGGACGGTGATATAGCAGCTATGAGAAACAAATTGATAGGCTTTATCTTTCAATCATTCAACTTAATCAATAGATCTACGGTACAGAAGAATGTCGAGTTGCCCGCAATAATTAGTGATATGCGTAAACAAGAAAGAAAGCGCAGAGCACTTTTGTTATTGGAATCGTTGGGCGTGGCTGACAAGGCCCGGCTTAAAACATCCAGCCTTAGTGGAGGACAGCAACAAAGAGTCGCAATTGCTCGCGCACTAATAAACAATCCTACTATGGTATTGGCCGATGAGCCTACTGGAAATTTAGATACCAAAACGGGTAATGAAGTATTTGATTTGCTCAAAATTCTTTCAAGTAAATTTAGACGCAACATCATCCTTGTCACTCACAATCAAGAACTTGCAAAGAAAACTGACAGGATCATTTACATAAAAGATGGAATTATTGAAAAAGAAGTATTAAACTAAGCAATTTTTAAAGTTTCAAATTGTAAACAATGAGAATCACTACGGATACGAAACCTTGAAAATATTAGGAACTTTTACAGCGTATTTTTGGATTCTGTTTTGATATTAAACTCATTTTGACTCCTTATCATCGCTGTTATCATAATCCAATTTCTCATCAATTTTTCTCTGTAATTCTTTGTAGTGTTCATACTTTTTTGTCCATCCTGATAGAACAAACCATTGCCTTATTCCAATACCTAGCCACACAAGAGAAATTAGGAATGGAATAAAACGCGCTATGCCAAAATAGTGACCAAAAAATGGACGTGGGCCAAAATTCTCATGTTGCATTCTGCCACCTTCAAATGGAAATGGCGGTCCTAGTAATGCAAATGTAATAGCAAATGCTAATGGGGGAATGATCATTATGGTAACTATCATTATTATAAACATCTTTTTTGTGAAGTTAAGTTGTTGTATTATCCCATCCATTATTTGAAACAAATTTTCTCTGGATTGCTTACTTTTGTCATTGTCATCGGTCTTTTTAGGTTGACTCATGATAGCTCAATCACTAATCATTGATACCCAATCAATTATAAACGATGCCGTAACTTTGTTACCTGTAGACAAAACCACCATTAATATCACGATTGTTTTTCCCTCTCACTCCTGGGGAACAGTGACTCATAGGGTTCCAAAATTTCTCTTAATATATCATTGCCTTTCTCGGACACCCTATATTTTATTATATTTTTATTTCCCCAACGTTCTTCTGTTCTGATTATCATTTTCTTTTTTGCCATATCATCTAGAATTTCCTTGTGTTTTACGTTATTTAATCCACAATAGCTCATAAGCTTGCTCTGATTAAGCTCACCATATTCGTACAGCTTTAGGAGAATATCCTTCCTTATGTAAATTCTGTCTCGATATTCATGGACCAAATTGGATCAATAGCAATAAGGAATTATTTACGGAAACGCTATTACACCTCATAAAAGCATTTGGATGATTCGATATTGTGAAGTTCACGATTATGTATATAGTTAGTAGATAAGATCGATAACATGTGATAATCATCTGTTCTACTAGCATGTAAATATTAATACCTAATAAGATTTAATAACAAAAGAACAAAATGACTAGGGTTTAAGGTAACTAAGTTACGTGTCATAGGTAAACAATGGTTAATATCGCCCGCTTCGATGTGTTTGCTATGACTATATTAGGAAAAATAACAAACAAAAAGGCATTAACAATTTATACGATCTTGGGAGCTGGAATTTTATTATCGCTAATCTTAGCTTCTCCAGTAGCGTATACGTGGGCACAATATCAGCTACATGGTGCTGGTAACAACAGTCTCTACCTAGATCCACAGATGCAATACATGAAAAGGTATGAGAGCACAATCCCTAAAATCAATGGTTCCGTAAATATTGTAGATAATATAGGGGAGATGTTTAAACAGAATGCAAAAGTATCATTTCCGACAGCCGCTGAAACGGCACAAAAACAGATTGCTAATGCTACAGTAGTGGGAGGTCATTTAGGAATAACACAGGGATATCTGACATATACATATCTAATGGTGGATACAAACAAACAAATTGCATATAGAGTTATCATAGATGCTGGTAATGGTAACGTTTTATATAAATCGGAAGGTCAACCAATAGGTTCTTTTGGTTATGTAGAACATTCAAGAAGACTAACGATGGGACAAATCGATCACTTTGGACCAATTGGTCACTTTGGTAACTTTGGACCATTTGGATCATAGCTTGATCAAATCGGTCAAATAATAAAGCGATCCTAAACATTGAGCAAGAATAAGCCTTAAAGCCAGTTTGGCCAAGGCCAAAGATTCCCATTGATGGGTACGATTGATGAGATGGGAGGCGATATTCAAAAAATAAAGCAGATGGAAGTAGATCATATACTTTTTGGACACAATTTCGTTCCTGCTTAGTATATCGTTTCAAGCATTATTGGTATACCAAAACAATTATCAAAATTTGCCAGGTAAACTTTGATGATACCTTGTATTTCAAGACTCAATAAATCCTCGGATGTCGATACACAGACGTTATCGGTCTAAAATCAATATCATAGAATAGCTATTCTTTAAGTTAGTTCGTGTCTAAGCAATTACAATGATTAATTTTATAGCATTTCTTCCTCTAACCTGTTTATCCTTGAAACTATCCTAATCTCCGTTTCCATCGAGTGCTTCCCGAAGTGCTGGAGCAACGTGCGTACCTATTAGTTCGGTAGCTCGCATCAACTTCTCATGAGGTAACGAAGCTGGATTCATCATAAAAGTAATCCTAGAGATGCCGCCTAGTGATTTACTGTGTCTAATGATCTTCTGGGTTACTTCATCTGGATCGCCTATGATCAGTGCGCCTTGAGGACCCAGCTGAGCATCAAAATGGCCACGTGTCATTTTGGGCCATCCACGTTCCTTACCAATCTCAGTCATCGTACGTGCGTATCCTGGATAAAAGTCGTTAGCTGCTTGCCTTGTACTCTCTGCTACATAGCCTAGCGAATGTATACCAACTTTTAATTGATTAGCTGAATAACCAGCTTGCCTTCCAGACTCCCTATAGAGATCGATTAGCGGTTTAAAACTACGCGTTTCGCCACCTATGATTGCAACCATCAATGGAAGTCCAAGCTGACCGGCACGCACAAATGATTCTGGCGTTCCACCAACACCTATCCATATAGGCAATTTATCCTGCAGGGGCCTCGGGTAAATACCCTGTCCACTAAGGGCAGGCCTATGTTCTCCAGACCACTGAACGTGCTCGTTATCACGAATCTTTAGCAGCAAATCTAGCTTTTCCGCAAAAAGCGAATCATAATCTTCCAACCTCAATCCGAACAAAGGAAACGCTTCGACAAACGAGCCACGGCCCACAACCATCTCTGCCCGACCTTGTGATAAAAGATCAAGGGTTGCGAATTCTTGAAATAACCGTACTGGATCACTAGCACTCAATACTGTAACAGCACTAGTCAGACGTATGCGTTCTGTTCGTGCCGCGGCAGCTCCAAGAATGACAGTAGGAGCTGAATCAAGGAATTCCTTGCGATGATGCTCTCCGATACCAAATAAATCCAACCCTATTTTATCAGCATATTCAATTTGTTCAACCAATTTTCTCAAGCGCTCAGACGGGCTTATTGACAGGCCGGTGTCTTCCCACGCAGCGAAGCTATCGATTCCAACTTGCATCAAGTATGGATCAAGTAAGAATATTATTTAAATCGAGTATTATCTCCTAACATTGTACTTAAATGTCTGATGCAGGAATATTCAGTAGTTGACACAAAAGGTTGCCGTTGTTACGGGTAGTTCTAGTGGGATAGGTTTCGAAACATCCCTAGTTCTAGCTAGGAATAACTTTCATACTTATGCAACAATGCGTAACCCCGAAAAGGGAGCAAAAATGAGAACGATTCAGAGTGGAGAAAACTTGCCAATTGAGATTATTCAGCTTGATGTAACTAGTGACAAATCAGTAAGCCATGCTATCCAATCAATTCTATCACGAAGTGGAAGGATAGATGTATTAGTAAATAATGCTGGGTATGGATTGGTAGGAGCATTTGAAGAGCTTGGCATGGATGAGATCAAGGAACAATATGAGACCAACTTCTTTGGAGTTATCAGAGTAACCCAAGCTGTCATTCCTATAATGAAGGAACAAAAGTCTGGATTAATAGTAAATATAAGCTCAGGCGCGGGCAGATTTGGATATCCCGGCGGGTCAGCATATGTTAGTACCAAATTTGCGTTAGAAGGTCTTAGCGAATCTATGGCCTATGAGCTTGATCGATTTGACATAAAGGTTGCGTTAGTGGAACCTGGATTTGTTAGGACTAATTTTTCTAGTGTAGTAGCAAAGAAATCGCAAGACCCAGATTCGGAATACTCAAAAATGACGGAGAAAATGGCTGAAAGAATGGAGGTGATGAGACAAAATGCCTCATCACCAGAACTCGTTGCAAATGTAGTCCTGGAAGCAGTAACAAGTAGGAATCCAAATCTGAGATATCTGGCTGGAAAAGATGTTGAGCAATGGATAGAACAAAAGAAGAAAATGTCAGACAAAGAATTTTTTAATATGATCAAACATTCCCTGTCATAAACCATATCTTAATTGGGCATGCCCGGAAGAGATTAACAATTTCGATTCATGTAGATACCTAATTTATTGAATATATTGAGCGAACAATTTTAGAGTCAAATAAAATTAAAATCCAAATCTATTAGCAATTGTTCGAAGGTTTTTGGAGGCAA
>Ga0075426_10000186_pt1 | contig 41481 bp, 39 predicted proteins | sample SoiMethybrSBSTD5_FD_75304 | JGI IMG/M metagenome (GOLD analysis project Ga0075426, IMG submission 75304) | Bulk soil microbial communities from a Populus tree surrounding site in Tennessee, USA - Soil MetaG P. TD hybrid SBSTD5 | ecosystem: Environmental > Terrestrial > Soil > Tree plantation... | reverse complement strand
CATTGGCTTACGTATTTTCCCAAAGCGAATGAACGCATGGCCGGAGAATTTGATACCGTCAAACGGCTTTTAAATCTTGAAAAAGAAGTACGAGAAAAACTTCATTTTCACGGAAAGATTTTTTTCTGCCGCCACCACCTTGCCCATATGGCCAGCGCCTATTATCTTTCTACCTTTAAAGAAAGTGCTTTATTTTCCATTGATGGCGTCGGCGATATTGAAAGCTCTATGATTGGATACGCCAAAGGCAATAAAATTACTGTCTTTGAAGACAGCAGCGTCAATTGGCCTCATTCAATTGGTTCGCTCTATACCTCAATAACTCATTATTTGGGTTTTCTTCCTCACTGCGACGAAGGGAAAGTTATGGGCTTGGCTTCCTACGGCAACCCCAAAAAATACAAAAAACTTTTTGAAAAGATTGTTACTCTCAAACCCCAGGGGAAATTTGAAATAAATCTTGACTACTTTAATTATCCGTTTATTCGCCGCTCCCATGTTTCCCAAAAATTCATTAATGCCGCCGGCCCCGCTCGTGTTCCCAAATCCGAAATTACCCAAAACCACATGGATATTGCCGCAGGCCTCCAGTATATTACAGAAGAAACAATGCTCCATGTTGCCAAATATGTGAGAAAGAAAACGGGCAGCGAGAATTTGTCGCTTGCCGGAGGCGTTGCATTAAACTGCGTGGCAAATGGCAGAATCTTAAAAGAGGCTGGATTTAAACGAATATTCATCCAGCCAGCGGCGGGCGATAATGGTATTGCCATTGGATCAGCCCTCTTTTATTATTATCAGCACAATCCTCGTGCCAAGCGCTTTGTTATGGATCACGCCTTTTTGGGCAACGAATATAGCAATGATGAAATTGAAAAAATCCTGAAAAGAAATAGGTTGAAATTTGTAAAACTCACCAAAAAAGCTGCACAAGAAAAAGCGGCGCGACTCCTTACTGCTGGAGGCATTCTTGGATGGTTCAATGGCCGCATGGAATTTGGTCCTCGGGCCCTTGGGAACCGTTCAATTATTACCGCCCCCTTTCCGGCCGAAATAAAAGATATTTTAAACAGCAGGGTAAAGCATCGCGAATCATTCCGTCCGTTTGCCCCTATTGTCCGGCTTGAAGAATGCGGAGAATATTTTGACCACACTCACGAGTCTCCGTTTATGTTACTCACCTATAATGTAAACAAAGACAAGCAGAGAGTGGTACCGGCTATTACTCATGTTGATGGCACTGCTCGCGTCCAAACTATCACCAAAGAGCAAAACGAGGACATTTATAACCTTATTGGTGCCTTCAAAAAACAAAGCGGCGTGGGTGTTATTTTGAACACATCGTTTAATATTATGGGCCAGCCGATTGTGTACCATCCTGACCAAGCCATTGAATGCTTTAAGACGACGGGCATTGACTGCCTTATTTTTAACGGAATGTATGTAATTGAAAAGAAAAAGAAAAAATGAATACCGAAATTTTAGAAAGTTTTAAGGGGAAAAAAGTACTTATTACTGGCGGCACCGGCATGATCGGCCGCCAGATTGTTGATATTCTCTGTAGTGCGGGAGCTGATGTTACGATTGTATCACTGGACAATATCCACGTGGACACGCGGGCACGGCATGTGCTAGGCGACCTGGCGAGTTTTGAATTCTGTAAAGAAATAACTAAGGGAGTTGATTTTGTTTTTCATATAGCGGGCATTAAGGGTTCCATTGAGGTCACTAAGTCAAAGCCGGCCAGCTTTTTTGTGCCGCTGTTGATGATGAACACCAATATCCTGGAAGCTTCGCGGATCAACAAAGTGCAAAAACTGGTCTATACCAGTTCCATCGGCGCCTATTCTTCAGCTGAAGTTTTTAAAGAAGACCAGAACCAGGAAGGGCCACCCATGGACATGTTTCCGGGCTGGGCTAAGCGCATGGCTGAATTGCAGGTGCAGGCTTATAAAACTCAATACGGCATGGATAATTTTGCCATTGTCCGGCCGTGCAATGTCTATGGCCCGGGAGATAATTTTGATCCCAATAACGCCATGGTTATTCCCTCGCTCATGTCCCGCATCTATCATAAAGAAAATCCAGTGGTGGTATGGGGAGATGGAACTGCCATTCGTGACTTTGCCTATAGCAGAGATGTGGCAGAAGGAGTTATTCAAGCTTTGTATTATGGTACGGGCAGCAGTTTTGTAAATTTGGGTAGTGGAAAAGGATATTCAGTCAAAGAACTGGTAGAAACGCTTAAAAGCTTTTTGGATTTCAATTACCAGTTTGACACGACAAAACCTTCCGGATTTCCCAAGCGCGTTATGGATATATCTTTGGCGCAAGAAAAAATTCACTATAATCCGGCAACCTCACTGCGTGAAGGCCTGCAGAAAACATGGGAGTGGTACATCAATAACCAAGAAGAATATTTGAAGCGAAAAAACTACTTTACAGAGACCGAAGAACAAAAAAATATGCCCACACCATCGCTGGTTAAAAATACCATGTTAAAAACATCAAAAACTAAACTAGACGATGTATTGATGTTTCAGTTAGATCATTTTGAAGATCACCGGGGCACCTACACCCAGCTGTTTCACCTGGCTGACTATGAAGACGCCATCAAAAAAGAATTAGGAAAAGAGGTGAAGTTTTTGGAAGATGATTATGCTTATTCAACCAAGCACGTCTTGCGGGGAATCCATGGCGATGACCGGACCTGGAAGCTCGTCACCTGTCTTTTTGGAAAATTTTATATTGTCGTCGTCAATTGCGATGAAAGTTCGCCCAATTTCGGCAAGTGGCAAAGTTTTGTTCTTACCCGCGAAAACGGAAAACAGGTTCTCATTCCGCCAAAACATGGCCATGCCTACCAGGTTTTAAGTGACGAAGCAGTCTTTAACTACAAACAATCATGCTATTACCAGGGTATGGAAAAGCAATTCACCTATAAATACAACGACCCTCGGTTTAATATCTGGTGGCCTATTAAAAATCCCATTACCTCGCTCCGGGACGAACAAGGCCACGTCTAATTGCGTAATTCTAATATTTGTGGTATAGATGACGGCAGTTCATTGAAAGGAGCTACTCATGACTCGTGAGCAACTTTCTAAGAAGATCCACTGGCCACTGGTCATCTGGACTGTGGGGGTCCTCAGTATCGGAACCATGATGCCACAAGTGATCAAATTGGTGATGACATGGAAAGCAGATGATCTGTCTCTTCCCATGTTCGTCATCACGTTCATCGTTCAAGCAAGTTTTTCCACCGAAGGGTTTTTCAAGAGGAGTAAAGTATTAGTGGTGTGCTCGGGCCTTTCCGCATGCATCACTGGTACTCTGATAATCCTTGTCCTGGTCATCCGTTCCACGGGAGTATAACATGCACAACTACCAACGGATCCGCAGAGAACTCGAGGCGTTTCTCCCGAGCGTGGGCGAGCGCGTGCTGGAGCTCCGTCGCACCGCGGAAAAAGATCCAAAATTCACTCAGCAGAAGAAAGACGGCACTCTGAGGTCAAAAGGGGATACAGCATCCCAACGGTTGATCTGGCAGTGGATTGAAGACCACTTCCCTGGTGATTCCATCAAGGCAGAAGAGAAGAGTAGAGAAAAAATCGCCGGACCGCACACATGGATCGTTGACCCCATCGACGGAACGTACAACTACGTCGAGTTCAACGCCAAGTTTTCCATCTCCGTCGGGCTGGTCGAAAGCAATATCCCCAGGGTTGGGGTGTTGTACTTTCCCGCCGAAAAGGTGACCATCAGCGCGGCCGAAGGAAAGGGGGCATGGATGAATGACCAACCACTCATACTCTTTGAGGGAAAGACGAGTCTCAGCAGAGCCTTCATCAACGGCGTCAATACCGTGCGCTTCGCCGACTACTTCGCTCAGCCCCACTTCAAACTGCCTTTGGAACAACAATCCCGGCTGCCCATGCAACAACTTCCTCTTCCCGGCGTGGAGGCAAGTTTCACCTTCACGTTCTGGAAGATGCTGGAGGGCCACACTGATGCTATTATGCATCCGGGAGCCATGCCCTACGACATCGCCGCCATGTCCGCCATTGCTCGGGAACTGAAGTGGCCGGTATCTGGATACTGTGGGGAGCCCATCGACTTTACCCCAAAATACATCCCCGTCGTCATCTCCAGAAGCACACCACTATATCACAAAATCATCAGAAAGATGAATCCGTCGTGACGCTCAGTCCTGCAACCGCGGTTGCAGGACTTTTTTATTTGAAATAAATATAAATTATGTCAATAATTTACAGTTTACTCAATATAAAGTATAAAGAGAACATTACAATTATATGAATTCAGACTTTTTTAAGGATAAACATGTGCTCGTAGCAGGAGGGGCTGGTTTCATCGGCTCGCATTTAATATCGAAGCTTCTTTTGGCCGGGGCTAAGGTACGGGCCGCAGATATTAAAGATAAGCCACAGATAAACGACAGTCGCATTGAATACGTCCAATGTGATTTAACTAGAAAAGAGGATTGTCAAAAAGTTGTTAAAGGTATGGATTATGTATTCATGGCAGCGGCCAATACCGCTGGAGCCGCAGTCATGGAACATAAACCATTGGTCCATGTCACACCAAACGTCATCATGAATGGTCTTATGTTGGAATCAAGCCACGAAGCGGGCGTTAAGAAGTTCTTATTTATCAGCAGCAATACCGTCTATCCTGATTTAGATACGCCCATGAAGGAAGAAGACATGAAATATGGCGACGTGTTTTATAAATACTACTTTGTAGCCTGGATGAAGCAGTTTTCAGAGGTGATGTGCCAGATGTATGCCAAAGGCAAAAGCCCGATGAAAACTATTATCGTCCGCCCGGCAAACAGCTATGGGCCATATTCAAATTTTGACCCGGAAATGTCGCATGTCATCCCTGCTTTGATCCGAAAAGTTGTTGAACGACAAAATCCTCTCCCGGTGTGGGGGGATGGCACGGATATAAAAGATTTTATTTACGTTGAAGATCTAGTGGAAGGAATGTTACTGGCAATGGAAAAATTAGAAACTCCTGATCCGGTAAATTTAGCTACCGGTAAGCAATGCACCATTAAAGAAATCCTTCACGATATTCTTGAGATAGATGGATATAAAGATGCCAAGATTGAATTTGATACATCAAAGCCCATGATGATCAAGAAACGCCTTATCAGTCCTGAAAAAGCCAAAGCAGTACTTGGTTTTGAGGCAAAAACTCCTTTAAAAGATGGACTCCAAAAGACAATTAGTTGGTATCGCTCAACCCTATGATTATTTCACGTACTCCATTCCGTATTTCTTTTTTTGGCGGAGGAACTGATTATCCTGCCTGGTATGAAAAAAATGGCGGCGCGGTTTTAAGTACTACCATTGATAAATACTGTTATATTACCACGCGGTACTTTCCGCCGTTTTTCAAGCACAAGCACCATCTCCGCTGGAGGCTTCATGAGGAAGCCAACGAGGTGAATGCAATACAGCATCCATCAGTCCGCGAGAGTCTCCGCTTTCTGAATATTGAAAAAGGGATTGAAATGATGTATGCGGGCGATTTGCCTTCCATGTCCGGCGTTGGGTCATCTTCTGCGTTTACCGTTGGATTTTTGAATAGTTTGTATGCTTTGCAGGGTAAAATGGTTCCTAAAAAGCAGCTCGCATTGGATGCCATTCATGTTGAGCAGAAGCTTATCGGAGAGCATGTGGGATCTCAAGACCAAACAGCCGCCGCATTTGGAGGATTTAATCGCATAGATTTTGGCGGGATAGAACCAATACGCGTCAGTCCCATTATTATACCTCCTGCGCGACTCCAGCTTCTCCAAGACCAGCTCATGTTATTCTTTACTGGTTTTTCACGGAACGCATCAGAAATTGCAGCCGAACAAATTAAAAAAACTCCCGAGCGCCATAATGAATTAACCGCCATGCGCTCTATGGTTGATAAAGCAGTTTCTATTCTTTCCGATGATACGGTGAGTTTGAATGAATTTGGGAAATTACTTGATGAATCATGGAAGATTAAACGCGGCCTTACAAGTCTTATCTCCAATGACCATATCGATGCTATTTATGCGCGGGCGTTGAACGCGGGAGCTGTTGGCGGAAAATTATGCGGAGCGGGAGGAGGAGGGTTCATCTTATTTTTTGTTCCCGTAGAAAAAAAGCAGCAGGTAAAAGAAGAACTCAAAGATTTATTGCACGTACCCTTTACATTTGAAAACCAGGGCAGCCAGATTGTTTTTAATAGTCCTCAGGATTTTGTGTAATAAAAGTACATGGATAAAAAACAACTCATCACACAAGCCATTGAAAACAGCGTCAGCCTGAAAAACACTATTCTTGGCCATGAAGCTACGCTCAGCACCATTGAAAAGATTGCAGATGAAGTTGTGTCTGCCTTTAAGTCCGGAAAGAAAGTTCTCTTATGCGGAAATGGAGGAAGTGCGGCCGACGCCCAGCATATTGCCGCCGAATTTACCGGCAGGTATTACATAGACCGCGAACCTCTGCACGCAGAAGCTTTGCACGCTAATACTTCTTTTTTAACGGCTGTTGCTAATGATTATTCATATGACGAGGTCTATGCGCGGGGAGTAAAAGGTATGGGAAAGGAAGGCGATGTGTTGATTGGAATTTCAACGTCGGGAAATTCAAAGAATGTTGTTAAAGCACTTGAAATGGCACGGGAGAAAAAAATGATTACCGTTGGTCTCACGGGCCAAGACGGAGGGAATATGAAAAATATCTGCACATATCTTGTTGCGGTGCCTTCAAAAGATACGCCACGCATTCAAGAGTCACATATTTTGATTGGGCACATTATTGCTGAAATTGTTGAAAAAGAAATTTTTAATACACACGCATAATTCATGGATGCAGTCATTGCAGCAGGAGGGGCAGGAACCCGACTGTCTTCACTCTACAAAAATACTCCCAAAGCACTGGTGAAAATAGGAACTAAGCCTATCATTGAACACCAGATTATTTTTTTGCGCAATCAAGGAATAAAAAAAATCCACCTGCTTTTAGGGCACCTGGGCGATAAGATTGAAAGCTACCTGGGCGATGGTAAAAAATGGGGCGTTACCCTCTGTTATCATTACGAACAAGTCCCTCTTGGCAGGACTGGTGCCCTCAAGGCTATAGAAAGAGAACTGCCTAAAGATTTTTTATTTTTATCAGGAGATATCATGATGAATTTTGATCTCCGAAAATTCATTGCGTGGCATGAACAAAAAAAAGATGCACTCTCTTCGCTTGTTGTGCAGCCAACAAACCATATGTTTGATAGTGATTTAGTAGAAGCTGATGGAGATTATCGTGTTACAAACCTACGGCTCAGACCCCATGCCCAAAATGCTCATTTTCAAAACCTGGCAAGCGCATCAATATCTATTTTATCGCCCAAAATTTTTCAATACATCCCAACAGAAATAAAAACTGATTTTGAAAAAGATATATTACCCCTTGCTTTACATGACAAGCAGCCAATCTATGCATATAGGACGTCCGAATACTTTAGGGACATGGGAACTCCACCTCGTCTTATGCAAGTAAAGAGAGATTATACTTCAGGTAAAGTTAGAAAATTGAATTCACAGTATAAAAGAAAGGCAGTTTTTCTCGACAGGGACGGCGTGATTAACGAAGAAGTAGGCCAACTGTGTTCAATAAAAGACTTTTCTTTATATGGTTTTGCGGGAAAAGCCATTAAAAAACTCAATGATGCTGGATACCTTGTCATTGTAGCTACAAACCAGCCCACGATTGCCAAGGGATTTATGAAGGAGCAAGACCTCACATTGATTCATAAGAGAATGGAAACAGAGCTTGGTTCTTTTGGAGCAAAAATTGATCGTATTTATTATTGCCCTCATCATCCTGAAAAGGGCTTTGCCGGTGAGGTTCCCGAGTTGAAAATTAAATGTCTATGCAGAAAACCAGGAATCGGGCTTATTACAAAAGCGTCAGAAGATTTTAACATTGATGTACGTAAAAGTTTTTTTATTGGGGACACGACTGTTGATGCAAAAACTGCCGAAGCCGCAGGCATAAAATTTTTAGGGGTAAAAACAGGATATGGCCTTCGTGATAACAAGTTTCCCTCTTCGAAAAACTTGAAGATATATAAAAATGTATTGCATGCAGTTAACAATATTCTCGCCTAATGTTTAATAAATTTGCAGATAAAATTATAGTTGGTGCCGGCATTATACAGAAAATGAAGAATTGGCCAGAGTATATTAAAGATTACCTCAAGCAAGAATCAGGGGAAGTTGCCTATCACATGCGCAACGGGTCTGCATATGTCCTGCGGGCGGGATCGAGCGATCGGAATGTTTTTACCGACATTGTTATTCGCGAAATTTATACTCCACCGGGATTTGAGATTAAAAAAGGCGACGTGGTTTTAGATATCGGAGCTCATGCGGGTTTGTTTTCCCTTTTTGCCTCTCAAAACGCCGGGAAAGTGTATTCATTTGAACCGGAACCTCGTAATTTTGCGATACTGACAAAAAATGCAGCAGATAAAGCCAATATTGTTACCTTTCAAAAAGGAATGTCAGGCACGAGCGGGAGCGGTGATTTATTTCTTCACCACAGCAAGGATTTTCATTCATTCCATCAGAATTTTCTCGGAAAGAGGACTGAAAAGATTACCGTTGAAACCCTGTCCTTACAAGATTTCTTCAGCAAAAACAATATCCAAAGGATTGATTTTGCCAAGATCGACTGCGAAGGGCACGAATACGATATTCTTTTTAACTGCCCATCAGAACTATTGAAAAAAATAAAGAAAATCAGCATGGAATGCCATGTTATTAATTCAGATAATCCGCACTATTCTGTTAACGGTATGAAAGAATTTTTAGAGAAAAATAATTTTAATGTCACCGTTGCACCCATGTATGGGAGCTTTGATCCCATAGCTATGATATACGCCGCCCTAAAAGCATGAAAATTCTTGTCATAACACCGTATATTCCCTGGCCCTTGCATGGTGGCTCCATTGTGCGGATTTTTAATCTTTCACGAGAACTTTCTCGCCTGGGCCATGACATGCACTTGCTTGCGGGAAGATATAGTCAGCAAAAACACGAACAACCCCTTGAAGAAGTTTTCACGCACATTCATTATTACAATAAAGCTGATGCATCATGGTTTTCGTACGTAAAGTCAATTTTTTCACCAAAAATTTATCCGACATTTAAGTTTCAATCCCCGGATTTTTATGAAAAGCTCCACGGGATTACCCAGAAAGAATCGTTTGATGCAGTTCTTGTTATATTTGCCATTATCGCTGATTTACTTCCCTCTTCTTTTCATGAAAATTTTCCCGTTATTTTAGACCAGCATGAATTTGAGGAATTAATTTATAAAGATTATCTAAAAAAGGGAAGTTTACTTGAAAAGGGTGTCGCGCTGCTCAACCTGATGAAAATAAAGAGTTTCTACCGGAGAGTTTTTTCAAAAGTAGATATGGTCTTGTCAGTTTCGCCGCAAGAAGTTGCTTTAACAAAAAAATATACTTCGCCTTCTACCAGGGTTATATGTGTTCCTAATGGTGTAAATGAAGGTTTTCTGGTGGAACCTACAAAATCTCCAAAAGAAAATATCATTCTCTTCTGTGGCAATCTTGCGGTAAGAAGAAATATTGATGCGGTCATGTGGTTTGCTCATAAAATTTTTCCTGCTATTAGAGCTCAGGTTCCTCATGCCCAGTTTTATGTCGTCGGTAGCTGGCCATCGCCAGAACTCGAACCATTAAAATCTGTTGAAGGGGTTAACATTATTGGCCAGGTCGATGACATTAAAAAATATTATGCAATGGGCAAGGTCTTTGTCATGCCGTACTATTTCGGCGCGGGAACCAAGTTGAAAACATTTGAAGCTATGGCAATGGGTTTACCGATTGTTTCTACCAGTCTTGGATGCAGAGGTGTTGATGTGGTGAATGGAGAACATGTCGTGATTGCAGATAGTCCAGAAGAATTTGCCACGAGTGTCGTTACGGTCCTCACTGACGGTGATATTGCATATAATCTCGCAAAGAAATCTCAGGAATTAGTGGTTAAAAAATATATATGGTCGACCATCGCCCAGAGATTAGCTGACCAGCTTGTTTTTCAAAAATCATGAACTTTACAGATACTCATAAAAAACAATATAAAATTGCCATTGTTGCTCCGGTTCCTTTTTATTACCACGTACCGCTGTACCGAAACTTTAGTACAAACCCTGCATTAGACCTCACGGTCATTTATTGTTCTGATGAAACTCTCAAAGGTCTTGATGTGAAAAAAATGTATCAGACAAAGGGAAATATGGTTGACCAGCACGATCTCTTGAAAGGATATAGCTTCAAGTTTTTAAAGAATTATTCTTTTAATCCTTCTTTTGTGAATTGGCCATTCGGACTCATGAATTTTGGTATTTGGAGCGAAATTCAAAAAGGAAACTACGACATGGTTATTTTACAAGCATGGACGAATGTGACGTGGTTTATCGCATTTGTGGCATGTTTGGTATTTAGAACAAAAATAGCGTTTATGACCGACTCAAATGTCCTTGCAGAATCATCAAAATCTCCTGTTAAAAAATTCCTTAAAAAAATATTGCTGGAAAAATTATTATTTAGCAAAACGACGGGGTTTTTGACATCGGGAACAGCCAACGAGCTTTTCTACCAATATTATGGCGTCCCTAAAGATAAATTAGTGAGGATCCCGTTTTCCTGGGGATATAAGGAAATTTTAGTAAAAGCAGAATCCTTACGAGGCCAGCGTGACGCTCTCAGAACGTCGTCTCATATTACCGAAGATGACCTTGTTATGCTGTACGTAGGAAGGTTTTCCCAGGAAAAATCCCCCCTTACTATTCTTGAGGCATTCTCAAAAATTGATCCCCGGGGCAAAAAGCTTTTCCTTGTTGGCGATGGACCCCAGCGCCAAGAGTTAGAGCGCGCAATACAAAAATTAAATCTGCGCAATGTTAGTCTGGTTGGTTTCAAACCACGAGAAGAAGTGTTTCAGTTTTATACCATGGCCGATGTATTACTGTTGCCGTCCCTTGCGGAAACCTGGGGTATTGTGATCAACGAAGCCATGTGCTTTAATCTGCCAATTATTAGTTCCGATAAAGTGGGCGCTAATTTAAACCTGGTACAGGACGGTCGCAATGGTTTTATATTCAAGTCGGGCGATGCGGATGATTTAGCCGCTAAAATTAACCAATTAGCTCATCTGCCACAAAAAGAACGCGAATTGTTTGATATTCAATCAAAAAAAATAATTACCGAATGGATAGGATTGGATCTCCAAGCTCAACTCAATAAAATATTAAACTTATTGAAATAATGGCATCGCCAAAAGACTTTCTAAAAAAACTTTCGTATCATCCTGTCCTGGTGAAATTAACGAAGAGTCTGGGCTTACGTAAATTATTGCGGGCTGGATATTTTTATGTGAACCGTCCCCGCGATGGCGTCCTCACATGCACGGTAGAGAACACTGATTTTAATATTCGTATTGCCAATGCGAGCGAATTACGTTTGGCAGAATCCATTGTCCATGAACATGGTGAGTTGCCCGTCATTGGGTCTTTAGTATCGGCAACACACGACGGGGACGTTGTGTTTGATATTGGCGCAAATATTGGGATATATACTGTCGCGCTCGCTCAGAAAACGGGTTTTAAAGGAAAAGTTATTGCTTTTGAGCCCGAAGAAAAGAGCCATCAACGGCTTGCTGAAAATGTGCAGCTCAATGGTCTCACTAATGTCATGCTCATTAAAAAAGCCCTCGGCGATACGAATGGAAAAAGCCAACTCTATCTTGGCGATACCACAGGTAACTTCTCTTTGGTAAAACCGTATGAACAGACCGATCATGTTCAAACTATCGATGTGGTACGCGGGGACGATTTTATTATCCAGAATAATCTGCCAACGCCTGCGGTAGTAAAAATTGATGTTGAAGGATTTGAATATAGTGTTTTGCAGGGATTGAAACATGCATTATCTCATAGTGCATGCCGGGTATTATGCTGCGAAATACATCCCGGGCTTTTTCCACAAGGAGTTCAAGAATCCATGATTTTAGATTTTATAACATCTGTTGGATTTTCAAAGATACAAACATTTAAACGGGAATTTTCTGCCTACCATGTCATTGCAAAAAAAAGCTAACGTACTCGTATGCGCGTATTCGTGCATTTCTGAAAGCGGCGTACCCTATCCCGGAGGAGAGGCGGAGCTTGGCTGGAATATCGTCAAGCAACTCAGCAGATTTTATAATGTTTTTGTAGTAACACATGCATATAATCAAAAAGCCATAGAATTAGCCCTCCACAAAGACCCACTGCCAAATATAACATTATTGTATATCAAACTGCCTCGTTTTTTTAGTTTTTTAGAGAGTTTTCATAAGGGCGGGATTCAGATTTACGCGTACCTATGGCAAATACACGCGTATTTTTCTATAAAAAAACTTCATCAAAAAATTAATTTTGACATGTTCCACCATGTAACCTACGCTAATGACTGGATGGCAAGTTATATGGGAGCCCTCTTGCCCATTCCGTACATCCGAGGTCCCGGGGGAGGAGCGCACAAAATCCCTGCAAATTTTTTGGCAGAGTATTCCTTCAAAGAACGGTTCTTGGAGAAACTCCGGTCTGTTGGCCAATGGCTGTTTCGGCGCGATCCGTTTTTTATTATGGGTCAGCATAAAGCCAAGGCTATCTTAGTATGTAACCAAGAAGCGTTTGATGCTTTGAGTGCATCATCGAAGAAAAAAGCCCATTTTTTCCCGGTGAATGGAATATCTCCCGATACAATTCCTTACCATCACAAATCCCATGATGATTTCATCGTTGTGACAGCGGGTAAGTTGCTTAAGTTAAAACGCTTTGATCTGGCAATTCGGGCATTCAAACTCTTCCATGATAAAGTTCCGAATGCAAAACTGGTGATAGCGGGTGATGGACTGGAATTTCCGCATCTGCAGAAGCTGGTTTCTGATTTAAACCTGCAAACGAGTGTTGAATTTAAAAAATGGGTACCCCATAAAGAACTTCAAAATCTTATGGCACAGTCCAGTGTATTTTTGTTTACGAGTTTGCGGGACGGAGGAGGCGCAGTCGTGGTAGAGGCGATGGCAGCGGGATTGCCGGTCGTATGTTTTGATATTGCGGGCCCGGGGTTCCATATTCAGCCAGCATGGGGAATAAAAATTAAGCCGGAAAATCAAGGCCAGGCACTGAATGACTTAGCTGCCGCATTAGAAAAATTGTATACAGATAATAGTGTAAGAGAGGCATTGGCAAACGCGGCACGAAAGAGGGCAGAAGAGTTTTATGCGTGGGATAAGCTTGGCGAAACATTACATTCTCTCTATGGGATTTAAAGCATCACTTATTAAAAAACTGCCCAAGTCAATCCAACAGCCATTACGGAGATGGTATTATTTCCGACTTTTAACATCTTTCGAGAAGACACCCGAAATGCATTTTTTGGGTTCGTTAATTAAGAAAGGGGACTTAGTAGTTGATGTGGGGGCCAATATTGGTGTGTTTACCAAGCACTTGTCAGAACTTGTTGGGCCCACGGGAAAAGTAGTGAGCATTGAACCAATTCCTTCCACATTTGATCTTTTGCGCTGGAATGTCCGTGCATTGAAATTAAAAAATGTAGAATTATTTCCTTATGCAGTGTCTACTGAAAATGGCGAGGTAGAGATGATGATACCTTCATATCAAACAGGAGGGGATGATTTTTATCGGGCAAAAATCATTGAAAAAGGTGGCAACCAAAAGACAATGAAAATCCCCTCAAAAACTTTAGATTCTTTATTGGAGAAATACGGATCTAAAATAACATTCATGAAAATTGATGTGGAGTTTCATGAGTCAGAAACTATCCAGGGCGCCCAAAACGTTATTAAAAATTCAATGCCTATATTACTTGTCGAAGTTACCAGAGATCCTGAAGATGTCGCTCCGGGAGCCTTTCCGATTTTTAATTTTCTCAAGAGTTTGGGGTACCAAGCTTTTTGGTTTAGTGAAACCGGATTGAAAAAATATTATCCAGGGCAGTATCCGCCCAACGTTGAAAGCGTTAACTATTTTTTTATGCCCCCATCATGAACATACCATTTCTCCACAATATGAAGGCACAAGAAAAAATAGCCCTCTTCTGGCTCGTTGTGTGGGCTGGCTATAATACCGGCATTGAACGCGTTTTTGGACGCGGATTCCCCCATAACGCCCTTGATTTTATCCATGGCATACGGGCATTTATTCCTCTTGTGGGAGCTGGTGTAGTCATTACGTTACTTGCTTTCAGAAAGAAACCCCTGCCTCAATATGTTCTTTTGACTCCGTTAGGACTTATGTTTATCTACGCCCTTGTGGGGATTGTAACATCACTCTTTTCTGCTGTGCCGATATTTGCCTTGTACTGGGCTCTTATGTATGGAGGAGTAATTGTCATACTCGTGCCATTTTTAAACAAACCCGGCCTTTTAAAAAGGATCATCACCATTAATTGGGTTGTTGCAGCTGTCATAGCTACGCTCTTATTACTATTCTTTTTGATGCAACCAGGAATAATATCCTCTTTAAACATGCATACCTTGTTTTTTAACCAACGGCCCTATGAAGGAATCGGTACGGTTGGTGCCGAAACTCCGACATTCGGCATGGCGGGGGCCCGCCCCACCGGGTTTGGCAGATATGCAGCACTAGTTGCTCTTGTTGCTTTTTGGCGGTTTTTGAAAGCAAAAAATAAAAAAATATGGTGGTTCCTCGCGTTCATCTTCTTTTTTGCCATTTTGATATTTTCCCGGGGAAGAACAGAAATGATCGCATTTATTCCTTCTATCCTCTTTCTTTTTTGGTGCGCCAAAAAATTTAAACCCTTACTTATTTTATTGCTTATGGGCGTGATACTTCTTACGGGTGTTGTTACATATAATAATATTCATTCTGCCGCTCACTATTCTGATGAGTATGACAGCGGAGGAGTTGAGGTAATTTATACCTTGAGCGGAAGGACAAATGGCGTGTGGTCCGACGCATTTAGCCTGTTTTTAAGCTCACCGTTGGTGGGGTATGGTTTTCAGGCAGATAGATACTTTCTCAGGGGCCAAAATGCCCATAATACGATTGTTCATACATTAGTCCAAACGGGAATCGTGGGAACTGTGTTTGTGATAGCAGCTTTTGTTCTATTAGGAATTTTGATATATCGTTTATTTAAAATGAACACTCTTGAGCCGCCACAAAAAATATTTTTTATTGAAATCGTTGGCATCGTCATATTCTTGGCGGTACGAGGTATTACCCAGTCATTGGCATTTTTTAGCGCCGATTGGCTGTTTTTAGCCCCCATTATTGCATATATTCAAGCTTTGTATTTATATAGAAAGCAATCATGAAAGTAGTCATTACCTCTGGATATTTTAATCCTATTCATACGGGCCATATTAATCTTCTCAGAGATGCAAAAAAACTGGGGGATATTTTGATTGTTATTGTCAACAATGATGCACAGGCAAAAATAAAGGGATCGGTAGAATTCATGCCAGAACACGAGCGACTTGAAATCGTCAGGTCTATTAAACATGTTGATGAGGTTATGTTGGCAGTTGACCACGACGGATTCGTGCCAGAAACCTTAAAAATAATAGCTGAAAAATATCCTCATGCAGAATTGATCTTTGCTAAGGGCGGAGACAGAAACTTTGACAATCTGCCCGAATCAGAAAAAATAGTGTGCAAGGAGTATAATATAAAAATAGTCAGCAACGTGGGCGGGGGGAAGGTGCAAAGCTCGTCATGGCTTATAGAAAATGTCGTCAACGCATTTTTCCAAATTAAAAAAATAAAAAATTCCATGAAAACATTTTCTTCTATAGAAGTGCTGGGTAATAAAATTGATATGGTCCAAATTCCCGAGGTTATTGAGATGATGGACGGCTGGATTGCAAAAAGATCTCAAAAGCCTCATTGGATTGTCGTCACGGGCATGCATGGCGTCATGGAATCACGCAAAAACAAAGAATTTGCGGCTATGCTGAAATCTTCTGATATGTGGGTGGCTGACGGCATTTCATTAGTGTGGATGGCCCGGCTTAACGGGTTTCAGCTCAAAAAACGGGTGGCGGGACCTGATTTGTTTCATGCTTTTTTGCAACACTCTAACACTCAAGGATACAAACATTATTTTTTTGGAGACACCAATGAAACATTGGCGGCTCTTGAAAAGAAAATTACCACCGAATTACCTAACGTAAAAGTTGCATCATTTTCTCCTCCATTCAGAAAAATAACTCCCGAGGAAGACCAGGAGATGATACAAAAAATAAATGATGCAAAACCTGATGTGCTCTGGATTGGACTTGGTTTGCCCAAGCAGGAACGATGGATTTTCGAGCACAGGGACAAATTGCAAGTTCCCGTGATCGTAGGAGTAGGAGCAGCTTTTAAACTTGAGGCGGGTACAGTAAAACGGGCTCCCTCGTGGATGGGGAATGCTGGGTTTGAATGGTTGTGGCGGCTTTTCCAAGAACCAAAACGCGTGTGGCGCCGGGTGTTCATTGATGCTCCGCAATTTGTATGGTTTGCCGGAAGCGAATTTTTTAAAAGCAAATCCCATGGAAAATAAGTTTTATCTTTCTAACGAAGATTACATCAAAGGTGTTTCCATTATGATACGAACGTGTGTGGATTTTGCTATTGTCAAAAACAAGACGCTTTTGCTGACAAAACGGGAGATTGAGCCCAATAAAGGAATGTGGCATTTTCCTGGCGGCATGGTACGCAAAGGCGAATCAATTAAACAGGCGGCTGATAGGATTTTAACCGCAGAGCTTGGCTTAAAGCCCGTTTCTATGGATTTAGTTGGATTTACCGAGTATCTTGATGAAAAAAATCCCGAGAAAGGGTTATCAACCCACAGTGTTGCTCTTGTTTTTAAGACAACACTTGAAGAAGGAGATATGAAAGAGAGTTTCCAGGCCAAAGAAATGAAATTTTTTGATGCTATCCCTCAAAATACCATTCTAGAACTCAAAGAATTCTTAGAGAAAAACTGGAGCATCATAGTTTGACAAAATAGGAAAAGTACTATAATTTAGGGACACGTGTCTCTGTTCTTTAACCTGTATGTGAAGGAGGGCCACCCGTGGCCAAGATCCAGGTCAGCAACGTCGCGGCGGTCGCAATCATCTTCTGCAGGGCCAATCCGTGGGAGATACTGATGGAGCGCAAAACCGATGACCACCCACGGAAACTCGTCCGTGGTCAGCTATGTTTTCTCGGCGGCAACTGGATCGGCAAGGGAGCACAAGAGGATGCTAATCCCCTCGCAACGTGGCGTCGAGAACTCAGCGAAGAGCTGACGCTCAAGCGCGCCAAGAGAGATACACACGAACTGCAACTCCTGGGCCATCACACAAGCCAGGATCTTCCTCCGACGGAAATCTCCGGCGCAACGGTAACTCCTGAGGATGAACACCAGCTGGAAGCCCTCAAGGAAACCATGAGACAAGCGGCGGTGCACTACGGGGAATTCCTGAACACTACTCCTAAGGCGGCGTATGATGCCGCCGACCCTGAAAACAAGCAGGCTGGTCACACGGGACTCACGTGCTACTTTGCGGTCCCACTGGAAGATGCAGACTGGGAGGTGCTGTGTCGTCTCCAGGACAAGTTCGGCAACCTCTCGGGCGATGCGAACACCGTCATCACTTCGCTGGACGAGATCATCGCCAAGGATATCAAGACAGCCTGGGCTCATGACCTCGTTCTTCGGAAATTCTTCCGGGATCATGGGTTCAAGGAAGCTGAACAACTTCCGCTGGTTCCCGGAATGTCGAGCGTACCCGTCGGCCATCCGCCATTTGGGACTTACGCCGAGTACCTCAACATCTACGACGTACTCAAGAATCCCTTCAATACCTAAGCATTTAGGCGCGGTTGCAAGTTTGCAACCGCGCTCTTTTATTGCTTGAGATTGAAAAAAACGGTTTATCTGCTAGAATGGAGCAACATTAAATATGGACCAGCAAAAACGCATTTTGGTAACCGGAGCAGGCGGGTTTATCGGCCACCACCTTGTGCGGTATCTCAAAAAGCAGGGACACTGGGTGCGCGGCGTTGATATAAAAGCCCCTGAATATTCTCCTAAAGAAGAGGCGGATGAATTTTTCGTCCTTGATTTGCGCTATTTAGATAACTGTCTCAAAGCTACCAAAGATATTGATGAGGTGTATGCATTGGCTGCTGATATGGGCGGCATGGGATTCATTACATTTCATACGTCTGATATTTTGTACAATAACGTCTCTATTAACGCTAACACCGCTGAAGCTGCAAAACAAAATAAAGTACAGCGACTCTTTTTTGCTTCATCGGCATGCGCGTACCCCAAAGAAAAGCAGGAAGACGTCAATGTTATCCCTCTCAAAGAAAGCGATGCTTATCCGGCAAATCCTGATTCAGAGTATGGGTGGGAAAAACTCTTTTCTGAGCGTCTCTACCGCAGCTACGAGCAGTTTTATGAAGTGCGGATTGCCCGATACCATAATATTTTCGGCCCCGAAGGGACGTATAAAGGTGAGCGAGCAAAAGCCCCGGGGCAATTGTGCCATAAGGTTGCCATGGCAAGAGAAGGCGAAGCTATTGAGGTATGGGGCGACGGCCAGCAAACCCGATCTTTTTGTTACATTGATGACTGTGTAGAAGGGACCGTCAAACTCATGAATTCTGATATTAAAGAAGTGTTGAACATTGGCTCTGACCACTTGGTAACCATTAACCAGATGATTGATATTATTTGCACCGTGGGAGCAACCAAAAAAGTAAGTGGTACTAAAGCAAAAGAAATTTTGTCTCAACTGGATCCCGAGAGAATTTTTACGCCGCAAGAAGTTGCCACTTTTTTAACTGCATCAATCAAAAAAGACATAAAAAAGCAGTATGATCTCAGTAAACCCCAAGGCGTGCGAGGACGGAATTCTGATAATACTCTGTGCAAACAATTACTCAAGTGGGAACCACAGATCTCTTTACAAGAAGGTCTTGCCAGGACCTATCAATGGGTTGCCCAGCAGGTTGCCCAGGAACCCGGAGTTCCCGCCGAAACTCCTAAAAATCCCTTGCAGTGGATGATCGGAAGAAATAAAGCTTAAATCTCTGGCACATGCCATGGGAAGGAATCCATTAGTACTCACATTACTCTTGCTTGTGGGAGACGGGGCTGCCATGGTCGCCTCTCTTTTTGTGGCGCTTGTGATACGCCAACGGGTTGATCAATTCAATTCGTTCGTCCCCGCGTTTGCGTACCTGTATATAGTATGGTTCTGCATTCTCATTACCTTAAATTTTTATAATCGGACATTTCTTAAACGGGCTCACGATTTTTATATAAGCGTCGGGATATTTTCGGTTGTTGCATTCCTTGCATCTGTTCTCTATTTTTATGCCCGTGGAATTCCTGAACTTGCTCCCAAAACCATTTTATTTTTGCACATCCTTTTATTTGATATCGTGTTCATTGGGTGGCGGCGAGCCGTTGATTTGTTATTGGAATCGTCAAAAATAAAAGAACATGCAATCGTTGTAGGCGAAAACGCAAGTCTCAAGAGTATTTGGCCAAAATTAGAAACAATATATCAATTACATACTGTTGCCGATAGTGCGTTACTGCGCGATGCGCTCGCACTCGAGAAGGCAACATCGGTCATTATTGGATTTAACGGCGAGTTGCCGCCTCCCGTTTTACGGCAGTTATTATCTACACCTTCGGTCCGGCACATGCAATGGCATGATGTCTACGAGTTTATTGAGCGGAAAGTGCCTCTTGATGACATTGATGAAGCGTGGTTTTTTGTTCATATGCCGACAACGCAGAGTCTGTGGTCTGAAGTCTTAAAGCGGGCCATTGATATGATGTTGGGAGTTGTCGGATTGATTATCACTGCCATAGTATATCCATGGGCTGCGCTCCTTATTAAGATTGATTCACCGGGTCCGATTTTTTATCGCCAAGAGCGGGTTGGCAAACACGGCATTGTATTTACCATGTATAAATTCAGGACGATGTATCAAGAACAAAGCGGGCAAATGCAATTATGGCGGGAAAAAAACAACAATACTATTACTCCGGTGGGAAAAATATTGCGGAGGCTTCATATCGATGAACTTCCCCAGTCATGGTGTCTCGTAAAAGGGGATATCAGTTTTGTTGGTCCGCGGCCCGAATGGATGCCGTTGGCAAAAATATTTGAAGAACAAATCCCATTTTACCGTCAGCGCTACGCCGTAAAGCCCGGCATTATTGGATGGGCTCAAATTAACGTTCCACCCTCGCGATCGGTACCCGAAGCCGCTGAAAAATTCAAATATGACCTCTATTATATTAAAAATCGCTCTCTTCTGTTAGACCTTGAAATCATGCTCAAGGCAGTGAAGTTGTTTTTCTGGTGATAGATGGTATGATTGAGAAAAATATACGGGCGCCAAGCCCGCTTTCATGTGCGCGTATCCTCGACAATGAAACTTTCGAGACTATTATTTTCCATTTTGTCCATAAGCATTATTGCTTCATGTTGTTTTGCAACCACTGCCGTAGCTATCGGGGAACAGATTCTTTTAAATGTTGATAAAAATTACGATGCAACAGGACGTGATCAGGTTCAGGCAACATTAGTGCGGACCGGGCAAAACCTTAATTTTTATGTTGACACGGCTTGGTGGATCGCCCAGTCGTCTACTCGCCAAAGTGATATTGGCAAAACCCTTGATAACCTTTCTGTTGAATTTGATAGTGCTATCTATCCCAAATTGACCTCGGTTTTTGGAAGCGAGTGGCGGCCGGGTGTTGATAATGACACCCATATGACAATCCTTTTTGAGCCCCTCAAGGGAAATAATGCAGGGTATTTTCGCCAGAATGATGAATATCAAAAGCTTCAGGTTCCCGATTCTAATGAACGGGAGATGATGTACCTTTCAACGTCAACAATAGATAGTTTTTACCAGCTCAAAACTGTTCTTGCTCACGAATTCATGCACCTTATCATTTTCAATCAGAAGAATCGTTTGCAAGGTGCCCAAGAAGAAACCTGGTTAGATGAATTACGGTCTGACTACACCTCAACGTTGCTCGGCTATGACGATCAGTATCAAGGCAGCAATTTACAGTCACGCGTCCAGGATTTTATTGAAAATCCTTCAAATCCTCTCCTGGAATGGCAAAACCTGCCTCAAGATTTTGCTGCAGCCCACTTATTTGGCGCATATCTTGTTGACCACTATGGCCTGGGCATTTTATCTAATTCTCTTCACTCAAAATTAGTAGGTATTGCGTCTCTGAACGAAGCGCTTGCTAAAATCAATGCTCCCGAGGATTTTGGAAAGGCTTTTACTAATTGGACTGTCGCGTTAGTCATTAATGATTGTCTTGCCAATAAGAATTACTGTTATGTGAATCAAAATCTTAAGACTCTCCGGATAAACCCAACATTGAATTTTCTTCCCTTGACGGGCAATAGTTCGCTCGCCGTTACTAATGTAACCAAGAATTGGACGGGAAACTGGCAAAAAATTATCGGAGGTAATGGAAACCTTACTCTTCAATTTTCGGGAAGCGCTGAGACTAATTTCCAAGTACCCTACCTTATTTTTGATAAAACGGGAAACTACACCGTTAATTCTTTTAAATTAGATAAAAATCAAAAAGGGCAAATCAGTGTTCCTCGTTTTGGATCAGATTATAGCTCAGTTATTGTCATGCCATCACTGCAGAATAAAACGGCGTTTGCTGGATATGAGCTTCCGTACCAATATACCATTACTGCTTCCGTTACCGCTCAACAGCAGGATGATCAAGCCCTTATTCAGCAACTTCTTGCTCAAATTGAATCACTCAAACAGCAAATTGCCGCCATTCAAGGCAATACGGGCGGCGGGCAGAACACCGCATGTCGGGCCCTCACCGCCAATTTATATGTTGGTGTGAAAAATACATCGCAAGTGCAATGCCTCCAGCAATTCCTCAAAAACCAAGGTACATCGGTATACCCTGAAGGTATCGTGACAGGATTTTTTGGCCAGCTTACTAAAGCTGCCGTTATGCGTTTTCAAAATATATATAATATTCCCGCCACTGGCTTTGTAGGGACTCTTACCCGGGCTAAAATTAATGAATTGCTATAAGCGATGAACGAAGAAGTATTCATGGCCATCAAAAAAGATTTGCCCGGTGTGCAGAAAGATGTAGCAATGGCAGATCATACGACATTCAAAATCGGCGGGCCCGCCGAATATTTTTTTATCGCCCGTTCAGAAAAAGAAATTATTACCGCATTGAAAACAGCTCAGAAATTGAATATACCGGTATTCATTTTTGGCGGAGGAAGTAACTTATTGATTTCTGATAATGGTATCAAAGGATTAGTAGTAAAAATCGAAAACGACGATATTACGTTAGTAAGCGACGATGTTATTGAAGCGGGGGCGGGGGTAACCATGGCACAGCTTGTTTCATTTTCAATTGATAATTCTTTACAAGGCCTAGAATGGGCAGGAGGGTTGCCGGGAACCTTTGGCGGGGCAATACGCGGAAATGCGGGGGCTTTTGGGGGCGAAACAAAAGATTCCATTTTTCAAGTTACCGCGCTGGATCATGATTTGAACATAAAGAAATTCAATAATACCGAGTGTCGGTTTTCCTATCGCAACTCCGTCTTTAAGGCAATGGGCTGGATTATTCTATCGGCACACGTTAAGCTAAAAAAGGGTGATAAGGAAGAGTTACAGGCAATAGCCCAGTCGCATATTAATTACCGGAAAGAAAAGCATCCCCTTGAATATGGCAGCGCGGGAAGCATATTTAAAAATATTCCTGTTGAAACACTGCGACCGGAATTCCAGAAAGAATTTGCTGATAAAGTAAAACAAGACCCCTTTCCCATTGTTCCGGCGGCATGGTTTGTCATTGGAGCTGGATTAACGGGCATGGAGATTGGAGAAGCTCAAATTTCAACCAAACACTCAAATTATATCGTAAATAAGGGGAGAGCTACCGTTAAAGATGTTCTCGCCCTTATTGATGTAGCAAAACAAAAAATAAAAGAAAAATATCACATCGACTTAGAAGTTGAGGTTCAAATAGTTAATTAAATATTATTGATATGCAGATTAAAATTCGTACCAAAAATATTGATCTTACTGTATCTCTTAAGTCATTTATTAATAATAAATTAGGGGTGCTTAAAAAGTTAATGGGTGAGGATGTTTCAGATATATTAGTGGATGTAGAACGCCAAACGAATCATCATAAAAAAGGTGATGTCTATTGGACTGAAGCAAACGTCAATTTAGATGGCAAAAAGCTGTTTGCCAAAGCTCATGGTGATGATGTTTTTAAGACAATCCTGGAAGTTAAAGAAGAGCTCGAGCGCGAGATTAAAAGATATAAAACTAAAGCCATCGACTTAGCCCGCCGCAATCAGAGAAAAGCCCACGAAGAAATTGAAAATTGATGACCATTGCCCACGCCATAGCGTGGGCTTTTTAGTTGCATTTATCGTATTTTTCATATACAGTATGGGCATTTCTTGATACACTTAACCTATGTCATTCCTCACTAAAATATTCGGCGATCCGCACGAAAAATATGTCAAATCTCTTCAGCCACTCGTGGAAAAAATCAATGCGTTAGAGCCGCAATTTTTAACGTTGTCTGACGAAGAACTCAAGGCAAAAACAAAGGAATTTAAAAAACTCCTTGCAGACGGCAAGACTCTTGACGATATCTTGCCCGGAGCGTTTGCAACGGTCCGCGAAGCAGCGCGACGAAGCCTGAACCAGCGCCATTTTGACGTTCAGCTCATGGGAAGTATGATTCTAAACCAGGGAAAAATTGCCGAGATGCGCACGGGAGAAGGAAAAACATTAACAGCAACACTGGCAACATATTTGAATGCATTAGAAGGCAAAGGAGTTCATATTGTTACCGTCAACGATTATTTGGCTAAGCGCGACACAGCATGGATGGGACAGATTTATGGAGCCTTGGGATTATCAGTAGGATGCATTACCAATGCCTCAGGATTTTTATATGACGCTGCCTATAAGAATATTGAAGAAGACCAGCAGCGCGATATAACAGGATCATTTAAAGTTGCACAGGATTTTTTACGGCCCGCCACCCGTAAAGAAGTATACGCCGCCGATATTACCTATGGCACAAACCACGAATTTGGCTTTGATTACCTGCGTGACAACATGGTGTATGACTTAAATCAGCAAGTCCAGCGCGGGCATCATTTTGCCATTGTTGACGAAGTTGACTCAATTCTTATTGACGAAGCGCGCGTGCCGTTAATTATTTCGGGCGAAGCTGATGAAGCCACCGATAAATATTATCAATTTGCTAAAGTTGTCGATCCGCTGGAAAAAGAGACCGATTATGTCATTGATGAAAAAATGAAGGCAGTGAGTTTTACAGAAGCCGGGCAGGATAGAGTCGTCAAAAAATTAGGCCGCGACCCGTGGGCTGATAATGATATTGCCGCCACACACCAGTTAGAATCAGCGCTCCGTGCTAAAACATTGTTTTTAAAAGATCGTGACTATGTAGTAAAAAACAACGAGATTGTTATTATTGATGAGTTTACCGGGCGCATGTTACCCGGCAGACGATGGTCACAGGGCTTACATCAGGCCGTAGAAGCAAAAGAAAACGTCCGCATCCAGCCTGAATCAATAACGCTCGCCACCATTACCTTTCAGAATTATTTTAGATTATATAAAAAACTGTCAGGCATGACGGGAACCGCCCTCACATCAGCTGAAGAGTTTGATAAAGTGTACAAATTAGATGTGGCAACGGTGCCCACGAATAAACCGATGTCACGCCATGATTTACAAGATAAAATTTTCCGTACTGAAACAGGAAAATGGCGGGCAGTAGTACGAGAAATAAAAGAAGTAAACCAAAAGGGTCAGCCAGTGCTCGTTGGTACCCGATCCGTTGAAAAGAACGAATTTTTAGGCAATCTTTTGGCGCGGGAAGGTATTCCCCATCAGGTTCTCAATGCCAAAAACCACGAGCATGAAGGAGAAATTATTGCCCAGGCTGGCAAAAAGGGAGGGGTAACTATTGCCACGAACATGGCGGGCCGTGGCGTGGACATTATTTTAGGAGGAAATCCGCCAACTCTTGAGGATGCTCAAAAGGTAAGGGAATTAGGCGGACTTCATGTCATTGGCACTGAGCGCCATGATGCCCGGCGTATTGATAACCAGCTGCGTGGCCGCGCAGGACGACAGGGGGACCCGGGATCATCACAATTTTTCGTTTCAGTAGAGGATGACCTTATGCGCGTGTTTGGGGGCGACCGCATTAAAAGCATCATGACAGCGTTGAATGTTCCCGAAGATGAACCAATTCAAGCAGGGATGATTTCAAGCGCACTAGAAAGCGCCCAAGCAAAAATTGAAGGCTTTAATTTTGACGCCCGTGCGCATTTACTTGAATATGACGACGTCATGAATAAGCACCGCGAGATCATTTATAAAAAACGCTTATCATTTTTTGAAAATATCCAAGACACTCTTAATAATTTAGAGAAAAAGGAAGAGTTAGAAAAAAAACGGCAAGAATTGGGCGATGAACATTATTATAACGCAGCACGGTTTGTGGCATTAAAGGTATTGGATAACTTGTGGCAAGAGCATTTAAATAACATGGATCACATGCGCGACTCTGTGCGATTACGCGCATACGGCGGCAAGGATCCCTTGGTAGAATATAAAAATGAAGGGCGGCGGATGTTTCAGCAGATGCTTGACGACATTGATTTTGAAATTGAAGAGAATTTGCTGCATGCCCAGCTTTCAAACAACCCACAAAGTACAGGACCAGCACAGGCATATGCAGATAAATTATTGCACTCTTCATCAGGACAATCGCACGAAGTTGGCCGTAATGACCCATGCCCGTGTGGCTCGGGTTTGAAATGGAAAAAATGCGGTATGATTAACTCGCCAGAACACCAAGAAAATATAAGAAACAAAAAATAATATGGAAAATTTTGAACAACGTGAAAATAGAGAAAAAGAGATTGATGCGTTGATTGAGAATTTAGCCCAGGTGGAGGGTATGAGTGTTGAAGATATATTTTTAGATATTATTACGTTTGCGGAGTTATGCCAACAGGACGAAGATGCAAAAGGATACTTTGAAGAGCTTGCAGAAAAACTTAATCTTCCCGTTGACGAAGTGATTGAATATGCAATTAAAAAGTTGGATTAATTGATGAAAAAGATTGGTGAGGGATGGCAGTATACAACCTATGACCTGGGCAATGGGCGTGTTTTAAAAAAGTTTCATTCATTTTTGAAATTATACTGGGTTATAGTAAGTGATATATTTCCGTTTCAGTATGATCCACTATGGGAAGTGCCAGGTTTTGCTTTAGCCTCAAAACGAAAAGCCATAGCATCTTTTGAAATTCTCAAAAAGAGCAATATTCCCTCTGCATGGATTGGCAACCCAAAATTTTTAGATAATTTAAACTATGAACAAGATAAAGCTCGTCCACTCCACGATGTGTTTGAAAAAAGTGACACAGCGGCAATAAAAGACATCATTGACCAGTTTATTATTTTGAATAAGCAACTTCTAGAAAAGGGCGTTATTGATAAAAGCTTTAACATTACTAAAAATTATGGTCTTAATGAAAAGGGAGAACTTATTCTTATTGATATTGGAGAATTATTTGACGACCCACTACGAATAAGAAAGCAATTGATAAATCGTGCGTGGGACAAGAATTATGTTGCAGGATGTATTAAAGACCAAGAAGCCCGAAAATATTTTATAGAGCAGATGGATAAACATTTTGGTCTCCAATAAAAAATAATGGATTTAAAAGATACCTATAACAAAATTGCTGAGGATTGGTTCAAAGAGATTGATAAGAATCATTGGTGGATAAAGGGATTACACGCTTTTCTCGATTTATTAAAACCGGGCAGTAGAATTTTAGATGTTGGGTGTGGGCCCGGACTTACTGCCAAAGCATTTGTAGGACATGGATTTACCATTACTGGAATTGATTTTGCTGATCGCATGATTGAAATTGCACAACGAGAAGTTCCTGCAGGAACATTTTTAGTCATGGATGTTGCTGATATAGAAAAGTTACCCGGCCAATTTGATGGGGTTTTTATGCAGAACGTCCTGTTACATATTCAAAAGAAAGAAGCTCAGAATATTCTTTTGAAGGTTGCAGCTAAAGTGAAGGAGGGAGGATATTTTTATCTTTCGGTTGCTGAGAAAAAAGCTAATGGCCCCGAAGAAGAGATAAAAGTTAACAATGATTATGGATACGAATATAAAAGATTTTTCAGTTATTTTACCCAGGAAGAGGTAAAAAATTATATGAATCAATTGGAATTTCAAACAGTATTTTTTCATGTGGTACCGATGTGGAATAAAAACTGGATTCAAATCATCGGCAAAAAATAATATGCAAAAAGGCGTTGATTATATTGGTGTCGCAGTGGCTTTCTTTTGTCATGATGGTAAGGGGAATGTTTTAATGTCCAAAAGAAGCGTTAATGCTCGTGATGAACATGGTAAATGGGATATTGGCGCTGGTGGCATTGAATTAGGAGATACCGTAGAAGAAACACTACAAAAGGAAATTAAAGAAGAATATTGTACTGATATTGTAAAGGCAGAATTTTTGGGATACCGGACCGTATTCCGTGAGCATAACGGTCAAAAGACCCACTGGGCCTTTTTTGATTTTAAAGTCCAGGTAAAACCAGAAATGGTCAAAAATGGAGAGCCTCATAAGTTTGATGAATTAAAATGGTTTCCTTTTAACGAATTACCAAAACCAGAAGAAATGCATTCGCAAATTCCAAATTTTATTAAAGTTCACCGAGAAAAGTTGATTGGTTAAAAATGACAGAATAGTGATCCTGAAGCGTCTTTAATTTTATGCGAAGAATTTTTGCAGTTTTTATTGTGGTATTCATGATCGCGGCAGCGGCTGCTTTTTATTATAACGATGCATTACGTCATGCGGCAGGAACCGCCCTTAAAAGTTTCCAGAAAACCAACTTGGGCGTTCTTCTTGACGAAATCAAGCGCGATATTTTAGCCCCCACTCCATTAAACATTGGCGGCAAGGATGGCAAAGATTTAGCTGCTCAAAAAATTATTGAGCAGACAAACATTGCCCGGTATGATAATGGCTTTCTTCCTGCTTTGAAGGAAAATGCAAAACTTGATGCCGTGGCGCAGGCAAAAGCTAATGATATGTTTGTCAAACAATATTTTGAACACGTTTCCCCCGAGGGTGTTAATCCAGGGACACTAGTAAAAAGTTATGGGTATAATTATGTCGTCACCGGGGAAAATTTGATTCTCGGAAACTTTTCCAGTGAAAAGGAAGCAGTTGATGACTGGATGAACAGCCCGGGACATCGGGCGAATATTCTTAACAACCGCTTTAGTGAGATTGGCGTTGCGGTAGTGAAAGGGACGTATAAAGGAGATACGGTATGGATTGGGGTACAGGAATTTGGTCTGCCATTGTCAGCATGTCCTCAGCCTGAAACCGGATTAAAAAGCCAGATTGAAGGTAATAAACAGTCACTAGATACCCTTGAAACAGTCATTGACTCAAAGCGCGAGCAGATTGACGCAACAAATCCGCGCTCGTCCCAATATAGTGAGCTGGTTGACCAATATAATGCATTGGTAAGCCAGTACAATCCGCTGAACGATGAGACAAAAAGCCTCATCACCCGGTATAATGCAGAGGTTAACACGTTTAACCTATGTGTTACGGGTCGTTGATTATAACCAGGAATCCGGTACTATAAGCTATTATGAAAATAGCTATTGTTTCTGATACTCACGACAACATCACCAATTTTACCAAGGCCATTGAATGGTGTAATACCAACGAAGTGACATTCATGCTCCACTGCGGTGATATTTGCACCCAGACAACTATTGATGAGGCAATAAAATTGTTTAAGGGTGAAATTAAATTTGCCCGCGGCAATGGCGATTATCAACTTGATGCTATTCCCGAAAAGGTAGAGGTTGAATTAGATGGCAAGAAAATTTTTTTCAACCATTATCCTGAAATTTCAAAAAAGGCTGCTGAATCGGGAGCATATGACTTTGTTTTTCATGGCCATACTCATAAGCCCTGGGTTGAAAAAGTAGGGAAATGCGTCTTGGCGTGCCCCGGCGAACTTGCCGGCCAACGGTTTAAACCTACATTTGCGGTATATGATACCCACACAAACAAGTTGGAGCTCAAAATTTTAGAAAAACTTATTGATTAATAATCGTTTCTGCAGGGCGACCACAGCCTTGCGCTTTTTGTTTTTGTGTAGTAGCATGCATACATTATGCAACGCACATACTGGATTTTTATCGGTATTATTGTCCTTGCTATTCTGGCGGGAATCTTCGCGTTTTCTCAGAATGTTAACCAAGGCATTAATGCCGTCAATACTAAATTCAGCTGGCATCTACCCCATATCCCTGAAAAGCCCTACATCTTGGGCCTTGATTTGCAGGGTGGGGTTAACTTGACCTATCAGGCTGACTTAAGTACGGCACAAGATAAAGGAGAAGCTATGCAGGGACTCCGCGACGTTATTGAGCGCCGGGTTAATATGTTCGGCGTTTCTGAGCCCGTCGTTGAAATCCAAGGGCAGGATCGTTTGGTTGTTGAGTTGCCCGGCGTCAAAGATGTCCAGCAAGCCATTCAAATGATTGGGCAAACTCCCTATTTAGAATTTGATGAGCAGCGCGACCAGGCTGATAGCGATAAGATTTTAGCCAAGATAAAAGAAGTCCAGGACGCCCAGCAAAAAGGGCAAGACATTAGTAAAATTGCCAACTGGGAGCTGGCCTTGCAAAACCCATACTTTAAATCAACTGATTTAACGGGTAAATATTTATCGCGTGCCAATGTCCAATTTGACCAGACAACCTTCAAACCTCAAATCCAACTTCTTTTTAATGGCGATGGTGCAAAACTTTTTGAAACTATTACCGCCCGCAATATTGGTAAGCCCATTGCGATCTTTTTAGACGGAGCTTCAATTATTGACACCACCGGAGACGGCAAGATTGATAGTAACGATGTCTATGCGCCAATTGTTCAAAATAAAATTACCGGCGGCCAGGCAATAATTACCGGAAGCACTATGACAGCCCAAGTAGCTAATGACATTGCCCGTCGGCTCAATTCGGGAGCATTGCCTGTAAAAATCGGCACGCCCATTTCACAGCAAACCGTAGGACCAACATTGGGAGCAGCTTCGTTGGAGAAGTCATTATGGGCAGGACTTTTGGGCTTTGCCGCGGTTGTATTGTTTATGATTATTTTTTACCGCTTGCCGGGGCTTTTGGCTTCTGTGGCATTATTAGTGTATGGGGCCATCATGCTTTCTCTGTTTAAAATCGTGCCCATTACGTTAACGCTGGCTGGTATTGGCGGCTTTATTTTATCCATCGGTATGGCCGTTGACGCGAATATCCTTATTTTTGCCCGCATGAAGGAAGAATTAAAACAAGGAAAGAGCGTTCAGGCAGCAATTACTGAAGGTTTCAGCCGTGCGTGGCCGTCAATCCGCGATAGTAACCTTAATTCTATTTTGGTGTGTATTATTTTGTTTTTCATCTCAACATCGTTTATTAAAGGGTTTGCCCTGAACTTGCTGGTTGGTATTGTCGTGAGCTTGTTCTCGGCATGGTTTATTTCAAAAAACCTTTTGCTGGTTATCGTTGGAAATTGGGTAGAAAAATTCAAGTGGCTTCTCTAATTATGAACTTCCCATTTACTACATATTCTAAGGTTTACTATATTATTTCCGGAATCCTTGTCATTGGGGCTATTGCGTCTTTGCTGGTCTTTGGTTTGAAATTCGGCATTGAGTTTACCGGCGGCAGCACCATGGAGGTGCAATTCCAAAATTCCCGCCCAAACAATGATGTAATTTCCCGACAGCTCACCAGTTTTAACTTGGGTGAAGTTACAGTTCAGCCGACAGGAACCAACGGAGCAGTGTTGAAGTTTAAAGGCATCGACGAAGATACCCACCAAAAAATTCTTGCCAAGCTGAATGAGCTTTCTCCCGCACAAGAAAAATCATTTGAATACATTGGCCCGTCGATCGGAAATGAGTTGAAAAACAAGACGATTATTGCCATTCTTTTAGCATTGCTGGTCATTACCATCTATATTGCTTTTGCATTCCGAAAAGTATCGCGCCCCGTTTCTTCATGGAAGTATGGCGTCACGTCATTAATAGCGTTATTTCATGATATCCTTATCCCCTTAGGTGTTTTCTCCTTACTCGGGAAGTTTTATAACGTTGAAGTCACTGTTCCTATTATCGCTGCCCTCCTGACCATTCTGGGATTTTCCGTGCACGATACCATTGTTATTTTTGACCGGATCCGCGAGAATATTTTGCGCCGCGGAGGAACTTCGTTTCCTGAAACAGTAGATCAAAGTTTAAATCAAACGATTGGCCGGTCGCTCAGTACGGTTATTACCGTATTGCTCGTAATGGTGTCACTCTTTTTCTTGGGAGGGGAGACGTTAAAATGGTTTTCACTGGCATTGATTATCGGTATTGCATCGGGAGCGTATTCTTCAATCTTTATTGCCAGTCCCCTCCTGGTAAGCTGGAATACGTGGTCTGAAAAACGCGCACATCGCTAGGCGGAGGGTATAACTTGACATTAAAAGTACCTTATGGTAACCTTCAATATACTCTTATGGATAAGGTAAATTTCGTACAACTTTACACGAAGCTCACGAAGGGCGTTTCACCGAAGGTCAAGAACATTTTTGACCGTCGTTTTGGCGTTAAAGATGGTGAACCAGAGACTTTGGAATCTATTGGCCAAAGCCTTAAGATTACCCGTGAACGCGTGCGCCAGATTGAAGAAGCTGGCTTTGCCCAAATCCGTAAGCATTATGGGTCAGCATTAGAACAAATTTATGCCCAATTTGAGGCGTATTTTGCTGAACACGGAGGCTTTAAGAAAGAAGAAATTGCTTTAACTGAACTCGGCGGTAACGCCAAAAACAAGCCCTATATTCTCTTTTTCCTGACTATTGGAGGAGATCGTTTTTCAAAGGTATGCGGCAAGAAGGATTATGACTATTTCTGGTCAACTCTCCCTGATTCTGCCGCTCACGTAAAGCAAACTTTGGCGAATTTGGTAGATGACATTAAGGGCCATGGTAAGCTGTTAGACCGTCCAGAATTAGTGGCGCAATTTGCCCCAAAATACAGCCTTAATGAAAAGGCAATGGCATCGTACTTGGAAGTTTCACGCAAAATCCAGGAAAACAAAGAAGGGAAGCTTGGATTGGTTGAATGGCCTGAAATCAAGCCTCGGGGCGTACGCGACAAAGCCTTCTTAGTCTTTAAGAAAGAACAAAAACCTTTACACTTCCGCAAAATTGCCGAACTTATTGATGGCATGGGGTTGAGTGGGGGAAACCGCAAGGCTCATGCCCAAACCGTCCACAACGAACTCATTAAAGATCAGCGGTTCGTGCTCGTGGGCCGGGGAACCTATGCCCTCAAAGAATGGGGATACGTGCCGGGAACTATTAAAGAAGTTATCACCCGCGTTTTGAAAGAAAAAAACGGAGCTCCGCAAGAAGATGTCGTTAAAGAAGTATTAGCTCAGCGGTTGGTAGCAAAAAATACGGTACTTATCAACTTAAATAACAAAAAGTTGTTCCATAAGGACAACGAAGGAAAATACTTTGTACGAGAAACTCAAACTGCGTAATAGTATTTCAAAAACCAGCGCACGCCGCTGGTTTTTGGTTGTATAGGCTTTGATTTTCGTATAAAATGGAGTAATTACACCTATGGTTCCTATATTGCTTGAATCACTCCTTTTAATCCTCGCCACCCTTATTTTTTACGTTGTTTTCGCGTCCCTTATTTATTATTGGCGGGAAAATTACGTTACCGTTGTCGTGTTACCTCTTATCTATACGGCCCAATTCTTCTTTTTCGGTTTTTTTGTCATCGTCATCTTTAATGTATTCCAGTATTTCTTTCCGATTCTCGTATCCCTTCTTTTCTCCCAATAACTATGGCAAAGTTATCTACATATTTTTGGTGGTTGCAATGGGTTGATAAAATTATCATCGCCGTTTTGTGGTGGGCTATTTTAATGGGTGTTATTGTGGCGCTTCCTTTTACGCGGCCGTGGTGGTGGGTGTTTTTGCCATTATTTCTTGCTGCTGAATGTGAAGTATTATATATGTGGTGGATTCAGTGGGATTTTAACCAGGCAAAGAAAAAGTGGGTCATGATTGAGATAATCCCACCCAAAGAAATTCTTACGCCCCTGAAAGCCATGGAAGATGTTCTTGCGGTTGTGTGGTCGCTTCTGTACGGGCCGCCAACATGGCGCGAACGATATTGCGAGGGCATGCTCGTAGTTGCCGACAGCTGGATGTCGTTTGAAATAGTCAGCATTGAAGGGAAGGTGCATTTCTATGCGCGCATGGATACTCCCCACCGTAATGCGGTAGAGTCGGCACTGTATGCCCATTATCCCGAGCTTGAAATCCACGAGGTTGAAGATTACACCAAGGCCGTGCCCCAAAATATGCCCAATGCCGATTGGGAGATCTATGGCGAAGATTTTATTTTAGGAGGCAAGTCAAATGTGTATCCTATTAAAACATATGAAAAGTTCTTTGAACCGCAGGGAGAAAAAATTGCCGCAGAAGAAAAACGCATTGATCCCTTAGCTTCATTGTTGGAATCAATGACAAAGTTGGGGAAAGGCGAGCAATTTTGGCTCCAGTTTATTTTACTGCCGGTTGATCCGATGCGTGATCCGAGCCAGGCGCCCCATTTTGCCGATGATGCAAAAAAAATTGTAACCAAATTGACACGGCGTCCTGTAAAGCACAAGAAAACATGGTTTGATATATTGTTTGAAATCGGCCATTCCCTTATTGCGGGTCCCGTAAAGGAGGGGTCGGGGGAAAAAGCCGAATACAAGTGGCTGCAAATCCAAAAGACAGAAGGCGGAGAAGAAGAGCTGATGCTGAGTCCCGGCGAACGCGAACAATTATCAGAAATTGAGCGTAAGTTGTCAAAATCTATTTTCCGTACCGTCGTGAGGGGAGTATACTGTGCCCCGCGCGAACATTATAAATCAGGAAACCGGACGATTCCGCGATCGTATTTTGCTCATTTCCAGTCGCAGGGAAACTATATCCGTTTTTCGTCGCTCACGCGCCCCAAAACGCATTATTTCTTCCGCAAACGCATACCATTCTTGCGTGCTCGTCGGCAATTCCGTAATTATGTTGCTCGCCTTACTCCTTTTTTTCCTGACCGTGAAAAAGAATGTATGATGCTCAATATTGAAGAATTGACAACGCTATTTCATTTCCCCTTGAAGGTAACGGGTGTCACCCTGCCTACTATTGAGCGCGTTGAATCTAAGAAAGGAGGCCCTCCGCCCAATTTGCCGACTGAATGAATATACTAACCCAATATCGTCGTATTACATAGATGGAAAATAATTCTGATACAATCTTTTTTGGACTCACCTCATTCCGCAATCAGCGGAAGAAATTTGGCATCAAGCGCGACGACCGCCGTCGGCATTTGTATGTCATTGGAAAGACGGGCATGGGAAAGTCAAACATGATGGAAAATATGGCCATCCAGGATATTGCGGCCGGCCATGGTATTGCCTACGTTGATCCGCACGGCGAAGGAGCTGAAAAACTGCTTGACTATATCCCTGAAGAACGCATCAAGGATGTGGTATTTTTTAATCCCGCTGATTTAGATTTTCCCATTGCTTTTAATGTTATGGAGAAGGTTGAATTTAAGTATCGGCACCTGGTAGCAGGCGGATTGATGGCAGTATTTAAAAAAGTATGGCCGGATGTGTGGTCAGCTCGTATGGAATATATTCTCAATAATTGTATTTTAGCGTTATTAGAATACCCCGAATCAACATTATTGGGAGTTAACCGCATGTTGGCCGATCCCGAATATAGAGCCAAAGTGGTGGCAGAAGTAAAGGATCCCATCGTCAAGTCATTTTGGAACACAGAATACGCCCGCTACACCCAGCGCTATGAAATTGAGGCAACCGCCGCCATCCAAAATAAGGTAGGGCAGTTTGTTTCCAACGCCCTTATCCGTAATGTTGTTGGTCAAAACCATTCAACTATTGATATGCGTAAAATCATGGATGAAGGGAAGATTTTGATCCTAGACCTTTCAAAGGGGCGCATTGGTGAAGATAATTCGCGCCTGCTAGGAGCATTACTTATTACCAAGATCCAATTGGCGGCTATGTCCCGTGTTGATATTCCCGAAGAAAAACGCAAAGATTTTTATCTGTACGTTGACGAATTTCAGAATTTTGCCACGGAATCGTTTGCTAACATTCTGTCGGAAGCACGTAAATATCGTCTTAATTTGATCGTTGGTCACCAATATATCAATCAAATGGAAGAGGAAGTGCGCGATGCTGTTTTTGGCAACGTGGGAACGCTTGCCGTCTTCCGTGTTGGTGCTGAAGATGCCGAATTCTTAGAAAAAGAATTTACGCCCGAGTTTACCGCCGAAGACTTGGTTAACCTGCCTAAATACAACATTTACCTTAAACTTATGATTGATGGCATTGCATCTCATCCATTTTCAGCTCAAACCATGCCGCCGCCCGAGCCTCTTGTAAAATCAAACCGCGAGAAAATCATTGAGGCTTCGCGTCAGCGCTATGGAGTCAGACAGGAAATTGTTGAGAAAAAAATCAGCGATTGGGCGGGGATAGCGCAGGTTGCCACGCCCAGCGGGCCAGCTTTAAGACCAAAAGAGTCATTTAGTAATAACCAACCACGAGCACAAGCTCCGCATACGCCACGAGCACAGGCAACATCGGGAACCCAAGACCAAACGGTGCTGTATGATGCAATTTGTTCAAACTGCGGTAAAAAAACGAAAACTATTTTTGAACCAAAAGAAGGACGGGCAGTGTATTGCAAATCATGCCTCAAAAAAATTCACCCAGTTAAATCCCGCGAAGCGGGTCCGCCAAAGGCGGAATTTAACGGGGTAAAGGCAGCACAAAAAGCTCCGGCTGGAAGAAACACTCCTCCCGAAAAAGTAAAAGCTGAAGATATTTCATTTAATGCGGGACGAAAGAAAGACAACACATCTGCACCCTCAATCGAAAAACCCAAACGCAAAGAAATAAATCTGTCTGATCTCAAGAAAGCCATAGAGCAGTCACTTGCAGAAAAACCAGAGGAAACACCCAAAAAAACAGAAGATGAAAAAGAAGAGAAGGACGATTCAAGAAAGGGCGTTATAAATCCCGGAGAAAAAATTGATCTCTAATGCAGAGTATACGGAATATTGATGTGAAGGGAAAACGCGTATTGGTACGATGCGATTTTAATGAGCCGCTGGACAACAGCGGTGCTCTTTTAGATGATTTCAGAATCAAAAAATCACTGCCAACCATTCAGTATCTTCTTGAACACTCGGCAAAGATTATTCTTATGTCCCATTTGGGGGATCCTGGAGGTAAGCCAGTCGAACACCTGACACTTAAGACAGTTAAGGAAACCTTAGAAAAACTCCTGGAAAAAAAGATCAGCTATGCGAGTGATTGTATCGGCTTGGATGCGCGCGCATCAGTGCAGGCATTGCAAGATGGGGAGATCCTTTTGCTTGAAAACCTGAGGTTTCATGCGCAAGAAGAAGTAAATAACGCCGAGTTCGCTCATCAATTGGCAATGCTGGGTGAAATATATGTCAACGATGCGTTTTCAGTATGCCATCGCGCCCATGCATCAGTAGTTGGGGTGCCGCAGTTTTTACCGTCGGCAATGGGATTTCTTTTAGAACAAGAACTTGAACAATTAGAAAAAGTCAGGCATAATCCTTTGAGGCCGTTTATTGTCATTGTTGGTGGCGTAAAAGTAGAAACAAAGGCGGCCTTCATTGAAAAAATTTCTCATAGCGCCGACGAGGTACTGGTAAGCGGCCTTATTAAAAAAGAACTCCAAGAAAAATATCCTGATATACTAAAAAACGGTAATATTATTGGTCCACACGAAAATTTGGATTCAATGGATATTTCATCAGAGACACAAGAAATATTCAAACAAAAGATCATGAATGCCAAAACGGTTGTATGGAATGGTCCAGTGGGAAAATTTGAAGACAAAGAACATAGTGCAGGGACATCCGCAGTTGCGCATGCAATTATTCAAAGCGGCGCGTTTTCGCTAGTGGGTGGCGGAGAAACTATTGAATTCTTACATCAATCCGGACTCATGGAAGAATTTAGCTGGGTTTCTACGGGAGGCGGAGCAATGCTTGACTATATTTCAGGCCAAGAACTGCCGGGTTTAAAAGCTTTACTATGAAAGAGATTAAAAATTTAAAAGCAGCAGCAGCGCGTATTAAAAAAGCCGTTGAAAACAAAGAACGGATTATTTTATATGGCGATTCTGATTGCGATGGTATTTGCTCAGTTGTTTTATTAGAAGAGGCAATAAAAAGTATTGGCGGGCAGGTTACACGCACTGCGTTTCCTGACCGTGAGAATGATGGGTACGGAATCACGCTTAAAGCATTGGAAGTGTTAAAACCGTTGGCGCCGGCGCTTTTTGTGACCCTTGATATGGGTATTGGAAACATTAAAGAAGTGGATATTGCCAATTCATTGGGGTTTGAAGTGCTTATTATTGACCATCATCAGGTATTAGAACGCATTCCTTCTGCTGCTATTGTTGTTGATATCCGCCAGTCAGACGACCCGTATCCTTTTAAAGAAATGGCGAATGTGGGCATTACCTATAAATTAGCGCGAGAATTAATTGGTGAAACCATTTCAGAAAAAGTTACCGCAAGCTTTTTAGAATTGACGGCATTGGCAACTATTGCTGATATGGTGCCTCAAATAGAAGACAACAAGATTTTTATTGAACAAGGGTTAGCATCACTGCCATTTACGTTCCGTCCAGCATTAAAGGCATTTGTGGGAATTTTAGGACAAGGGGATGTTGCCTCAGGCGCCCATCAGCAAATTATTGCCGCCATTAATGCGGGCGAATCGAAAGAATTTTATAATGATGCTTATGAATTGATGACTTGCCACGAGCCAAACAAGTGCCGTGAACTTGCTGAAAAACTGCTGGGGCGGGTAGTGTTAAAACAACAACATATAAAAGAAATTACCGCAGAAGTAGAACGAAGAATTATGAGTAGCCCTTCGGCAGGCTCAGGGTCGGCTTCGCCGATTATTTTTGAGGGGGACCCGGCGTGGAGATTAGTGTTGGCGGGGCCGGTTGCTTCTATTATTGCCTCAAAATACGGAAAGCCAACATTTATTTTCCGCAAAGGCGATGAAGTTTCTGTTGGCTCAGTGCGGAGCTTGCAAGAGGGGGATAATTCCGTTAATGCTATGCGCTCATGCGCTGATTTGCTCGAAACATACGGCGGACATCCCAAAGCTTCGGGATTCCGCATTAAAAATGAAAACCTTGAGCAATTTAAAAAAGGATTAGAAAAATATTTTGCCGAACATAAAAAATAAGAATCAAAAAACTCCGTTTGAGCGGAGTTTTTTGATGGATAAGCAAAGCCGTAAGCCGAATTCTGTTTCACCCCGCTTAGCGGGGTTTAGTGATTATCTATCTGGGCCCATTATTACTAATGAGCTCTAGATCGGGATTTTCTGCTTGCGCAGAGAAATCTCGCGATCAGTGGCGAACTACTTTTAATCCCTCGATGCACTCGGGACGAGCTGAAAAACATGAATTTTTCACCAGGTTTATCCTGAGCCTGTCGAAGGACTTTGTTCTTGCACCCAGTAAGGATTTAGCCGTTTCATTTCCGCGTTTCCGCGAAATTCATCCCGGAGGATGTCTCCTCCTTTCGGATTCGACGTTTCTGTTCGCACCTCGCACGTTACCGTGTGCGGCCGTTAGCCGCTACTTTTTTATCCTTCGCCGAAAATCGGCTCAGGATGGTGTTCGGACTTTCCTCTCTGTTAAGAGCAATCACTCACCTTGCTTATCCATACCTATAATACCAAATATAAAACTTATTGTCAAATTTGTAAAAAGGGGTAAAAAATAATATCATACTCCTATGGATTTAAACCCCAATAAAGGGAAAAATTTGTTTATTGAAGTGAATGGCCGAAAGTTTGCAAGATACCCTATTAAAACCAAACTTATCACTCCTGAAGATAAAGATATTGGCTCTATCATCAAGGAATTTGCCGCCCCCCATGTCCAAACCAATGACATTGTTTTTGTTTCCGAAAAAGCGGTGGCGGTAACCCAAGGCCGTGCCTATCATATTGATTCAGTAAAACCATCAAAACTGGCGATTTTTCTTTCAAAATATGTCACTAAGACTCCCGTAGGCATTGGACTTGGCTCGCCGCAAACAATGCAACTAGCTATTGAAGAAGTCGGCGTTGTAAGGATTATGGTGGCTTGTGTAGTTGGAGCTCTCGGTAAGTTGGTGGGTATCCGGGGTCTTTTCTATATGATTGCCGGAAATGGCGCCCGATCCATTGATGGCGCAGTGCCGTACGCTATTCCTCCGTATAATCAGTACATTTCTAAAGGGCCAGAGAACGCCAACCAGGTTGCACAAAAAATTTCCACCGAGCTTGGCGTTGCCGTAGCAATTGTTGATGCAAACGATTTAGGGGTGAATATTTTAGGGACAAGCACCGGCGTTGATGGAAAATTAATAGCAAAGATAATCAAAGACAATCCGTTGGGCCAGACCGATGAGCAAACGCCCGTAGGAATTATTCGCGAAATTCACCCTGTTAAATAATTTTAAATCTTCAAGATATGGTCTACTTTGTATATGTATTATTCTTCAGAAATGATAAAAATTTTTATACAGGTTATACAAAATATTTAAAATTAAGACTTGAACAACATGAAAAAGGATTGGTTGATTCCACTAAAAATAGAGGAAAGTTTAAACTTATATATTTTGAGGGGTATATGAATCAACAAGATGCTACTCATAGAGAAAAATATCTTAAAACCTATCATGGGAAATTATTCTTAAGAAATAGACTCAAGTCTTATTTAACAGGGTAAATGGTTAGAAAAATCTTAGAATCAATCGTCAATTATAAAACCGAACGAATCAGCTTAGCAGCCGGCATTATTTCAGTTGCTTCATTCTTAAGTTTTGTGTTGGGTTTGGTACGTGACCGTCTCTTGAGCAGTTCCTTTGGCGTCGGGAATTCTTTGGATGCGTACTACGCGGCTTTTCGTATTCCTGATTTTGTAGCACTTGTACTTATGATGGGTGCAATCAGCGTAGCAATCATTCCCATTTTCACTAAGAATTTAATTGAGGACCAAGAGAACGCCTTTAAGTATCTTTCTAATTTTCTTACGGTTGCCACGGTAATTCTTATAGCAATCTGCGGCATCTTGTTTATGTTTGCGCCGCATTTGGTAACTTTTATTGCACCCGGTTTTTCGCCTGACAAAAAAGAAGCCACGGTCATGCTCACGCGCATCATGTTTTTAAGTCCTATCCTGCTGGGCATTAGCAATATTATTTCTGCCGTACTCATGGTATTCAAGCGCTTTCTCGTCACGTCATTGGCGCCTATTTTCTATAACGTCGGCAGTATTATTGGAATTATTTTTTTGGTGCCCATGATGGGAATTCAAGGATTAGCGTGGGGGATTGTATTGGGCGCTCTTTTGCATCTGTGTATTCAAATTCCCTCCCTCTTTGCGGTAGGGTTTCGTTTTAAACCTTCGTTTAATGTCATGGAAAAGGATTTTATTCAAACTATTAAACTTACCATCCCAAGAGCCATTGGACTTACAGCAACGCAAATCAACTTTATTATTATTACGGCCGTTGGTTCAACACTCTTAGTGGGATCAGTAACAATGTTTAACTGGGCCAATGATTTAGCTGCTCCTCTTGTTGGCCTTATTGCTATTCCCTTTGCTACTGCTGTTTTTCCGGCGCTTTCTGCCGCGGCATCCCGGAATAACCACGAAGAATTTTTTCAGAAATTTTATTTGGCTATGCGCCAAATTTTATTTTTGATCATTCCTGCGAGTTGCTTGGCATTTATCTTGCGCGCTCATGTCGTGCGTATTGTATTTGGAAGCGACATGGTCAATTGGACCCAAACCCGTTTAACTGCGGCATGCTTTGGTATTTTCATGATTGCATTATTTGCCCAAGGGTTGGTGTTTTTAGTTTCGAGGGCTTTTTATGCGATCAAGAACACCATAATTCCAATGACAGTGAGTATTGTGAGTATTGTCGTTCTTCCATTCTTAGCCTATAACTTTATTCACCTTTTGCGTTATTCAAATTGGTT
>Ga0075426_10000182_pt1 | contig 42698 bp, 36 predicted proteins | sample SoiMethybrSBSTD5_FD_75304 | JGI IMG/M metagenome (GOLD analysis project Ga0075426, IMG submission 75304) | Bulk soil microbial communities from a Populus tree surrounding site in Tennessee, USA - Soil MetaG P. TD hybrid SBSTD5 | ecosystem: Environmental > Terrestrial > Soil > Tree plantation... | reverse complement strand
GTCGTTCCGGAGATCAACAAGAGATTCCCAGCCCGCACGGCTGGTGAGAACGTGTAGCGCTGTGGCCAGGGGTCGGGCCCCGTGACGATGTCCCAAGTCGTCATGCCGTCTCCTCGCTTGGTGACCCTGACGATGCCGTTCGCAGCACGAAGCGCTGAATCTTGCCCGTCTCGGTCTTTGGCAGCGTCTCGACGAACTCGATCTCGCGCGGATACTGGTGTCGTCCGACCCGGTCCTTCACGACGTCGGCGATTTCTTCGCTGAGACCGGGCGACGACGCGTGTCCGGGCTTGAGGACGACAAACGCTTTGACGATCTGGCCGCGCAGTGGGTCCGGCTTCCCGATGACAGCCGCCTCCGCGACGGCGGGGTGACAGAGGATGGCGCTCTCGACCTCGAACGGGCCGATGCGGTATCCCGCGCTCTTGATCACGTCATCCGCTCGGCCCTCGAACCAGAAGTAGCCGTCTCCGTCACGCCGGGCCAAGTCACCAATGGTCATCCAGCCGCTGCGGAAGAGGCCGCGCGTGCGTGACTCATCGCCCCAGTAGCCGAGCGAGTAGTAGCCCTCAGGATCCACCCGCATACCGATGTGGCCGACGACGTTCGGTGCCGCCTCACGTCCCTCGTCGTCCACGACCGCCATCGTGCAGCCCGGCAACGGCAGCCCCATGGAGCCAGGCCTGACTTCCATCGGCAGCGCGTTGCAGTTTCCGATGGGCAGACCGAACTCGCTCGAGCCGTACTGGTCCATCACGGTGATTCCCCAGTGGCGCCGGAAGAACGTCACGACCTCCGCGTTCAGCGGCTCGCCGCAGCTGCTCACTTTGCGCACGCGGACCGAATGTCGCCGCCGTGTTCCTTCCGGCAGCGCCATGATGCTGCGGAGCAGCGTGGGCGTCGTGGCGAGATTCGTCACGTGCTCATCGCCGAGGTGAGCAAGGCAGTATTCGGCCGTCGGCGTTGCTTCGTGGACGATGACCGGGACACCCATCGCGAGCGCCCCCATATAGCAGATGAGACCGTAACCCCATCCGGGATCGCCGGTTGGCCAGAACGCGTCGTCGACGCCCAGGTCGAGCGCATACCGCATGTACGGCTGAATCGCCGCCAGAAAGTTGGTGGCGATCGCGACACCCTTCGGTGGTCCCGTCGAGCCGGAGGTATAGAGCAGCACCGCTGGCTCGTCGCGTCGAACTTCCGTCACATCGAACCGCTCCGATTGTCTATCGACCGCGGCGGCGAAGCCGATGTCATTGTCGGCGAGCGGTCCGGAGCCCTGCACCGTGAGCGTCGCGATCGTCCGCGAGGCTGTCGGGATTCGCGAGCGATACTCCGAATGCGTGCAGAGGATTTTGGCGCCGCTGTGCCGGAGTCGGAATTCGATGGCGTCTGGGCCGAATCCCGTGAAGATCGGCACGTAGACGGCGCCCGCCTTCCACGTCCCGAGCATCACGACGACGGTCTCCGGGATGCGGGGTAGATAACCCGCAACGCGGTCGCCCTTGCCCACGCCGCGGCCGCGCAGCCAGTTGGCGAAGCGGTTACTGAGCCGGCTCAACTCGTCGAATGTCACCGTCCGCCGCTGGCCCGCCTTGCCGAACCAGCGCAGCGCCGCCCGGCTCGATCCTGCATGCCGGTCGACGATGGTCCGTCCGAGATTCACGGATCCGGTCGATGTCCAGTCGAGGCCTCGCAGTGCCTCATCCCAGCGGAACGCCCCGCAGGCGTGGTGATACGCGGTGGTGCTCATCGAACACTTCCCCTCGCGTCCGCGAGCCCTATGGCCGTTCGGACCCGGATGCCGGACGTTCGGCTCTGCGTCCGTCGTGTCGACCGAAGCACCGTCGACGATCATGATGCAGGACGCCATGCCTCATGTCGTCATCGTCGGCGGCGGATTCGGCGGCCTCGCCGCTGCACGCGCGCTGCGGAACGCGCCCGTCCGTTTGACGCTCATCGACCGGACGAATCACCACCTGTTTCAACCGTTGCTCTATCAGGTCGCAACCTGCGTCCTCTCATCCGTCGACATTGCGTCGCCGATCCGGCATCTGCTGCGCCACCAGGCGAACGCCTCCGTCATGATGACTGAGGTTCTCGGCGTGGAGCCGCGAAACCGCGTCGTTCTCGTGGGCGAGCCCGAGGTCGACGCGCGGCCGGTTCATTATGACTATCTGATCCTCGCCACGGGCGCCACCGGAAGCTACTTCGGCCACGACGAGTGGGCGAGCATTGCGCGCTACCCGAAGACGATCGCCGATGCGCTGACGATGCGCGACATGATCTTGAAGTCGTTCGAGCTCGCAGAGATCGAGGCCGATCCCGGCCGACACAAGGACCTGCTGACCTTCGTCGTCGTGGGAGCCGGGCCCACCGGCGTCGAGATGGCCGGCGCCCTGGCGACCATGACGCACTTCACGCTGAAGTCCGAGTTCCGTCGCATCGACCCTGCGTCGGCTCGGATCATCCTGGTGGATGCCGGCCCCCGCATTCTCGTGGCGTATTCGGACACGCTGGCCAGCAAGACGCACCGCCGTCTGACGCGCATGGGTGTCCAGGTTCGCACTGGCGCGCGGGTGGAGCACGTGGATGAGGAGGGCGTCGTCGTCAACGGCGAGCGCATCCGAAGCCGCTGCGTCTTCTGGGCGGCGGGCGTGCACGCGTCGCGCGCGGGCACGTGGCTTGGGGCAGAGGTCGATCATGCCGGGCGCGTGAAGGTCCTGCCCAACCTCACCATGCCGGGTCATCCGGAGGTCTTCGTCGTCGGCGACACGGCGTGCATCGAACACCTCGGACGACCGCTTCCTGGGGTGGCCCAAGTGGCGATGCAGAGCGGCGCGTACGCCGGAACGACAATCCGCCGAATCCTCGCCAACGAGCCCGCGCTGCCGTCGTTCCGCTATTTCGACAAGGGGAATCTCGCCACGATCAGTCCGACCTTCGCCATCTTCGAACGGGGTCGCTTGAAGCTGAGTGGGTGGCTCGCCAAGGTCCTCTGGGCCGGCGTTCACATTCTGTATCTGTCAGGCTTCGAGAACCGGATTCGCCTGCTCCTGGAATGGGAATGGGGGATGTTGGCGCGGCGGGGTGGTGCCCGTGTGATCGAGGATCCGAGTTACGCAGACCTCACGTCGGTAGATGCACGATCCACGCTTCATCTGCGCCACCGGGACGTGGCGTGATCACGATCGGGATGTCCACGACGACGCCGAGCATCTTCGCGCCGGTCTCGACGCCGGCGTTCGCGATCCGTGAGCTGGCCTTTGTTGTGCTCGGCATCACGGCCGTCATCTTCATCATTGTCGCGGGCCTCGCCGTGTACGCGCTCATTCGCTTCCGGCGCCCGCGAACCGATGACGGACGCGAGCCTCCACAGGTGTACGGCAGCCGTCAGATCGAACAGGCCTGGACGGTCGTCCCGCTTCTGATCGTCGTCGTGCTGTTCCTCGTGACCGCGCGCTATATCTATGCACTCGAAGCGCGCTCCCAGCCGGCGGCCGCACTCGAGATCGCGATCGTCGGGCACCAATGGTGGTGGGAGATTCGCTATCCGAAGCTCGGGATCGTCACCGCCAACGAGCTGCATGTGCCGGTGAGCGACCCGGCGAATCCGACGCCGACCTTCATCACGCTGCAGTCCGCGGACGTCATCCACAGCTTCTGGATTCCGCAGCTCGCCGGAAAGATGGACGTGATCCCGAACAAGACCAATCGGGTGTGGGTCGATCCCAAGCGAGTCGGCACGTATGTCGGCCAGTGCGCGGAGTACTGCGGTCTACAGCACGCCGGCATGCTCCTCACCACAACCGTCCACTCGACCGAAGACTTTGCCCGGTGGGTGGCGGCGCAGCAGACGCCAGCAACCAACGACGCACACGTCCGCGAGGGACGCGAGCTGTTCTCTTCGCTGGCGTGCGTCAACTGCCACACGGTGCGCGGGACCACGGCCAACGGCGTGTTCGGGCCGGATCTCACTCACGTCATGAGCCGGTCGACGATCGGAGCCGGGGTGATCGCGAACACGCCCGACACACTGCGCGCCTGGGTCGACGATCCGTCCTCACTGAAGCCCGGCGCGCTCATGCCGGCCATGAAGCTCTCGCGCAACGAGCTCGACAAGGTCACCGCGTACCTGCTGACCCTGCGGTGACGAGGACAGTATGAGCGTTCTGTCCGAGACATTGGTGCGCAGGCAAGGCACGGCGGCGCACCGACTGACACTGGGCCTCCTCCACGACTGGGTGGTCACCGTCGACCACAAACGGCTCGGGATCATGTACGTGGTCACCGCGCTCGTCTTCATGGTGATCGCCGGCCTCGAGGCCTCCACGATGCGGCTGCAGCTCGCCTGGTCCGGTCTCCACGTGGTGCCCCCGGAGACGTTCAATCGATTCTTCACCATGCACGGAACGACCATGGTGTTCCTGTTCGGCATCCCCCTCGTGTTCGGGTTCGGCAATTACCTGGTGCCCCTGATGATCGGATCTCGCGACCTCGCGTTCCCACGACTGAACGCCTTCGGGTTCTGGGTCTTCCTGTTCGGAGGCATCCTCCTCTACTTCAGCTTCATCGGCGGCGATGGGCTCTATGGCGCCGGTTCGGCCCCGGCGGTCGGATGGTTCGCTTACGCCCCGCTCACGGCCCGAGCCTTCACCCGCGGAAACGCGACCGACTACTGGATCCTCGCGATCCTCGTCTCGGGGTTCGGAACAATCGCGACCGCGATCAATCTGGTCACCACGATCCTCACCATGCGAGGCCCGGGGATGACGCTCCGGAGGATGCCGATCTTCGTGTGGGAGATGTTGACCGTGTCAGCGTTGACCCTCATCATTTTGCCCCCGCTGTCGGCGGCCCAGATCATGCTGCTGCTGGATCGCTTCCTGGGCGCGCATTTCTTCGACACACAGGCGGGTGCCTCGGCCGTCATGTGGCAGCACTTCTTCTGGTTTTTTGGCCACCCGGAAGTCTACGTCCTCATTTTGCCGGGCTTCGGCTTCGCCTCCGAGATCATCCCGGTCTTCTCTCGAAAGGTCGTCTTCGGTTACGTCACGCTCGTCGCGGCTTCGGTTGGGATCGGTCTCATCGCCATGAGCACCTGGGCCCATCACATGTTCGTCGTTGGAATGGGCAGCACGCTCAACGCGGCGTTCGCCGCCTCCACCATGCTGGTCGGGGTGCCTACCGGAATCAAGATCTTCAACTGGCTCGGCACCATGTACGGGGGCAAGATCCGCTTCAGCACGCCGATGTTGTTCTGCTGCGCGTTCCTCTTCCAATTCCTGTGCGCGGGCCTGACCGGGATCATGCTGTCAGCGGCCCCGTTCGACTGGCAGCTCTCCGACTCGTACTTCGTGGTGGCTCACTTTCACTTCACGCTGATCGGCGGGCTCGTGTTTACCGCCTTCGCGGCGATGTATTACTGGTTCCCGAAGGTCACCGGCCGGATGCTGAGCGAGCGGCTGGGGCGCTGGCATTTCTGGCTGTTCGTCGTCGGCTTCAATCTGACGTTCCTGACGATGCACGTCCCCGGGTTGCTCGGTATGCCGCGACGGATCTACACGTACGCCGGCGATCGCGGCTGGGAGATCTGGAATTTGATCGCGACCCTCGGCGTGCCGCTGCAAGTCCTCGCGATCCTGATCTTCGTGGTGAACATCGGGGTGTCCCTACGCAGGGGCGCGCCCGCCGGGGACGATCCCTGGGACGCGTGGACGCTCGAGTGGGCCACGACCTCGCCGCCGCCGCCTTACAACTTCGAGGTCGTGCCAGTCGTGTCGAGCCGGCGCCCGCTTTGGGATCTCAAGCATCCCGACGATCCGGACGGACCGCATGAATGAAGCATGGCGCGGCCGCGTAGGCATGATCGGCCTGATCATCGTCGAGTCGTCGCTCTTCGCTGTGTTCGTGGTCGCGTATCTCGCCTACCTCGGAAAGAGCCTGAACGGGCCATATCCGCAGGACGTGCTCGAGCTGCCCATCTTCAACACCGTCTGCCTGCTCTCGAGCAGCATCACGATCGCGCTCGCTGTGCGCGCGCTCCGGAGGGGAATGCTCCGCCGGGCGGGATTATGGTTCCTCGTCACGACTGTGCTCGGCGCGGTATTTCTGGTCGGCACGGCCAGAGAGTGGTGGAGGCTGATCGTCGGCCACGGCCTCACGATCGGCACCAACCTCTTCGGGACGCCTTTCTACTCGCTGGTCGGGCTGCACGCCAGCCACGTGACGGTGGGCCTCGTCATCCTGACCTTGCTATGTGTCTTCGCCTTCTCCGGGGCGTTGGCGCGGCATGTCGAGCGCGCAGAGATCGCCTCCTGGTACTGGCACTTCGTCGATTGCGTGTGGGTCGTCGTGTTCACCGTCGTCTATGTGATCGGGCGATGACCGAGGGCAACGACCGTCGCGAACAAGACCTCGAGACCATCGCGCTGCCGGCTCCAACCGTGTGGCCGATGGTTCTGGCTTTCGGAGTCACCCTACTCTTCGCCGGCCTGGTGACAAACGCGCTGGTGTCAGCGGTCGGGCTCGTCCTCGGGTTGGTCGCCGCCGTCGGCTGGTGGCAGCAAGTCTTGCCCGAGCGCCAGGTCGAGCGTGTGCCGTTGCGGCCGGTTGCGGAGCGGGCGAAGCCGATCGTGCCCTCGCCGACCACAGTCGATCGACTCCAGCCGGGAGAAGGCAGCCACCGGACCCGGATTCCGTCGGAAGTGCCGCCGCTCTCCGCGGGCATCAAAGGCGGGATTCTCGGTGGGGTGGTGATGGCGGTCGTCGCCCTGGCTTACGGGGCGATTTTTCAGCGGAGCCTCTGGTATCCCATCAATCTTCTCGCCGCCGTCGCCATGCCCGCACTGGCGCATGCCAGCCTGGGCGAACTGCGCGCCTTCAATGCGACCGCCGTGGCCATCGGAATTGTCGCGCACGGTTTGCTGTCGGTCCTGACCGGGCTCCTCTACGCAGTGATCCTGCCGATGCTGCCCAGTCGCCACCTCCTGTGGGGCGGCCTCGTAGCCCCGCTCTTGTGGACCGGAGGCCTCTGGGCCGTGTTGGGTCTGATCAATCCAGTCATGAACGCGCGTGTCGACTGGCCCTGGTTCGTCGTCTCGCAGATCGCGTTTGGCCTCGCGGCGGGGTACGTGGTGCAGAAGGCGCAGCCCGTCGCCACAGCCCAAACATGGCCGCGAGGCGCGCGCCCGGCGTCGAAAGCCCGAGCAGCATGAGCCGATGACGCCCCAATTCCGCATTCGTGCAGGCGCTATCGCTCTCATCGGTCTTGGCCTCATCGGGTGTAACCGCCTTCCTGGGCGACCGAACGTGGCCAATCGCGAAGTCATACCGTCGCGAGTCACGTCGTTCGACGTCCTCTATCGACAGAACTGCGCCGGTTGTCACGGCGCCGACGGCCGCCGTGGCGCCGCCCGGCCGCTGAACGACCCGGTCTACCTCGCGCTGGTATCTCCCGAGAGGCTTCGCAAGATGATCGGCGACGGGATTTCGGGCACGTCGATGCCGGCGTACGGGCCGAGCGCCGGCGGTGATCTCACGGACGCGCAAATCGACGCGCTGGTCAAAGGCATGCTTGCCCGCTGGGCGCGGCCGGATGTCGTGAAGGGCCTCACGCTTCCGCCCTATGAGGCGCAGGCCAAGGTCAAGAGCCCCGCTGAGAGAGAGCGAGGCACGGCGGTCTTCGTCCGTGCCTGTGCGAGTTGCCACGGACCGGAGGGTAAGGGTGGGCCGGGGGCGGGCTCGATCGTAGACCCGGCATACCTGGCGTTGGTGAGTGATCAGTCGATTCGCACCACGGTGATCGCGGGTCGATCCGACCTGAGCAAGCCTGATTGGCGCAACTACGTCCCTGGCCAGCCGTTGACACCCGAGGATGTTTCCGACGTCGTGGCCTGGATCGTCGGCCATCGCCAGCCGGTCCCCGGGAGGCCGGCCATAGCTCGTGAGGGCTGAGTCTATGTGTAGCGGGCACGAGTCGCTTCCGCCGTCGACATCCTCGCGCCGCAGCTTCTTATTCAAGCTCGGCCTGTGCCTCAACGTGGTGGCCGCGACCCTGGTGGGTATCCCGGTGATCGGCTACATCCTCGGTCCTGTTCGCAAGCGAGCCATGCAGGCCTGGATCAGTCTGGGTCCGGTTCAGAGCTTCCCCGAGGGCCAAACGAGGCTCGCCACTTACGAGAACCCATTCCGGGTGGCCTGGGACGGCGTCACCGCAGACATTCCCTGCTGGGTGCGGCGAATGGAGGGCGCGCGGTTCCAGGTCTTTGCGATCAACTGCGCTCATCTCGGCTGCCCTGTCCGATGGTTTGCTCAGTCGCGGCTCTTCATGTGTCCCTGCCATGGTGGCGTGTACTACGAAGACGGGTCGCGCGCTTCGGGTCCGCCGCCGCGAGCGCTGTTCGAGTACGAGTATCAGGTCCGCGACGAAAAACTATGGATACGCGGCGGGCAGATCCCAACGCTGTCGGAGCCAGCCTGATGTTGCTCGGCGGTCTCAGGTAAGAGCGATGGCAGTGCTGCGGTCGATCGGAAAGTGGTTCGAGCAGCGCACGGGACTCGGCGCTGTGATCGCGGTCCCGATGGGTCATCGCGTACCGCGGAGCTCAGCGAGCTGGGCCTACGTGTTCGGCAGCGCGACACTGGTCCTTTTCGCCTTGCAAATCGCAACCGGACTCTGCCTCGCTCTCGTGTACATCCCCTCGGCGGACCAGGCGTACGACAGCCTCGAGTACCTCAATTACCAGGCCGCGCTGGGGTGGTATTTGCGCGCCGTCCATTTCTGGGGCTCCAACGCCATGGTCCTGGTGATGACGCTCCACATGATTCAGGTCTTTCTGTGGGGCGCTCACAAGTACCCGCGAGAGCTGACGTGGATCGCTGGAGTTTTCCTCTTCCTTTGTACCTTGGGGATGGCGTTCACAGGCCAAGTCCTGCGCTGGGACCAGGACGCGTACTGGGGACTCGGCATCGGCACCTCGATCATCGCGCGGGTGCCGTACGCCGGCTCGGCATTGGTTCACGCACTGCTCGGCGGCCCGATCATCGCGGGGCGGACGCTGTCCAGGTTTTTCACGCTCCACGTGTTCGTGATACCGGGACTCCTGATCGGCCTCGTGGGTCTGCATCTGTGGCTGGTGCTGCGGCTCGGCATCAACGAGTGGCCGATGCCCGGCCGGCTCGTTGACCGCGAGACATACCGGAAGAGTTATGAGGAGGACGTCAAGAAGGACGGTGTGCCCTTCTTCCCCGTGGCCGCCCGCAAGGACATGGTGGCCATGGGCGTGGTCCTCCTGGCCGTGCTGCTCTGTGCCGCGATCTTCGGGCCCAACGGCCCCAACGGTGTGCCGAACCCGACGATCATCGACACCGCGCCGAAGCCGGACTTCTATTTCCTGTCGCTCTTCGCGCTCTTCGCGCTGCTGCCGCCATGGACGGAGACGGCCACTCTTCTGATCGGCCTGCCCCTCGGGATCGTCTTCCTTCTCCTCGTTCCTTTCCTCGCCGGGACCGGCGAAAAGAGCTGGCGGCGTCGACCGGTGTCGGTGCTGGGAGCGCTCCTGATCGTCTTGACGGTGGTGTCGCTGGCCTATCTCGGCGTGATCGTCCCCTGGTCTCCGGTTATGGATGCGTGGAGCGCGCTCCCCACGCCCGTCGTCTATGTGGATGGGAGAACGCCGCTCGAGCTTCAGGGAGCGCTGGTGCTCCAGAACAAGCAATGCCGCAACTGCCACAGCCTGGGCGGTGAAGGAGGGCGACGTGGCCCCGCGTTGGATGGCGTCGGCACGCGCCTCACGCGGGATCAGCTGATTCGCCAAGTACTGCAAGGCGGAGGGAACATGCCGGCCTACGGAAAGAACGTGACGCCGGCCGAGGTCACCGCGCTCGTGGCGTTCATGCAGACGCTTCGTCCCAAGAATCAGCGCGATGCGCGGACCGCCACCATGCCGGTCACGCCGGCGCGCTGAAGGGCCTTGTGTTTATCCTGATCCCAGTTCTGATTGCGCTGGGACTCTACCTGCGCGGCTGGACATTGCTACGGCGCGCGGGGCACGGGCGCGTCACCGAGTGGACGGGGCTCGCATTTGTCGCTGCGATGACCGCAATCCTCGTGGCCGTTTCGTCGCCGGTCGACGAGCTGGCCGGCCTTCTGCTGCAGATCCACATGACACAGCATCTGATGCTCACGATGGTGGCGCCGCCGCTGATCTGGCTCGGCGAGCCATTGGCTCCCATTCTGCGCGGATTACCGCGGCCGATCGCTCTCGTCGCGGCGCGTCTCTTGTCGCGACGCCGCGTCAGACGGCTCGAGATCGTCGCGCACCCGATCGTGACCTGGAGCGTATTCGTCGCGTGCCTCCTGGTATGGCACACGCCCGCGGCTTACGAGCTTGCGCTGAGGTCGCACGCCTGGCATCACGTCGAGCACGCCTGCTTCTTCGGCGCCGGGCTTCTGTTCTGGTGGCCGGTGATTCAGCCGTGGCCTAGCCGTGCGGTGTGGCCACGATGGACGATGATTCCGTACCTAGCACTCGCCGACCTTCAGAACACCGCGCTCGCGTCGGTCCTGACTTTTGCCGATCGCGTCATCTACCCGACGTACAGCTCGGTGCCGCGTCTTTGGGAGATCTCGGCGCTTGAGGATCAAGCCGCGGCCGGCGTGATCATGTGGATCCCCGGCTCAATCGTGTTCCTCTGTTCGCTCGCCTGGGTGATCAGCCAGCAGCTCGCGCCGACGCCCGCTCCTGATCGCTATCGTGGTCGACGCGATCACATACGAGATGTGAAGGGAGATTCGTCATGGCCGCTCCGTACGACGTAATCATCATCGGCAGTGGGGCGGGCGGCGGGACGCTGGCCCACCACCTGGCACCATCGGGCAAACGCATCTTGCTGCTCGAGCGGGGCGGCTGGCTCCCGCGTGAGCAGGAGAACTGGAACGCGGATGCGGTGTTCGTGCAGAACCGCTACGTCTCGCGGGAGACGTGGTACGACAAAGACGGCCAGGCATTTCAGCCCGGGGTGCACTACTTCGTCGGCGGTGCGACCAAGATGTACGGTGCCGCGCTCTATCGCCTTCGGAGGGAGGACTTCGGCGAAATCCGGCACCACGACGGCATCTCGCCGGCCTGGCCCATCAGCTACGACGAGATGGAGCCCTACTACACGAAGGCCGAGCAGATGTACCACGTCCACGGGGCACGCGGTGAAGATCCGACCGAGCCTTCGGCCAGCGGACCCTACCCGCATCCACCGGTGACGCACGAGCCGCGCATCCAGCGGCTTCACGACGACCTGGCGCGCGCCGGCTATCATCCCTTCCACGCTCCGTGCGGCGTCATGCTCGACGAGCAGCGCATGCCGTTCAGCACGTGCATTCGCTGCAAGGACTGCGACGGCTTTCCCTGTCTCGTCCATGCGAAATCGGACGCTGAGGTGTTGGGCGTGCGCCCAGCCATCGAGTACCCGAACGTGACCCTGATGACCCATGCCCGCGCCCGCACGCTCAAGACCAACGAAGCGGGCTCCGCTCTCACCGAAGTCGTCGTCGAGCACGACGGCGAGATCGAGAGCTATCGGGGCAACATCGTCGTCGTGTCGTGCGGAGCGGCGAACTCCGCCAAGCTTCTGCTCGAATCCGCCAACGACCGCCATCCCAACGGACTCGCGAACGAGTCGGATCAGGTCGGGCGCCACTACATGTTCCACAATTCCATGGCGGTTCTGGCCATCTCGGCGGAGCCGAATCCGACGAGGTTCCAGAAGACCCTCGGGCTGAACGACTTCTACTTCGGCATGAAGGGCTTCGAGCATCCAATGGGCAGCATTCAGATGGTCGGAAAGTCCCAAGCGCCGATGTACAGGGGAGAAAAGCCGATCGAGGCTGGGCTCGCTCCACTGTGGGCTCTGGACAAGGTCGCGGAGCACGCCGTCGACTTTTGGCTATCGACCGAAGATCTGCCGATGCCGAACAACCGGGTCACCCTCGCCAAGGATGGCCGCATCCAACTCAGCTACACACCGAACAACGACGTGCCCAAGCAAAGGCTCTACGACAAGCTGAGGTCGATGCTGAAACATCTCGACCTGCACGAGCACCACCTGATCCCGCGCAGCCTGTATATGAAAAACGACATTGGTCTTGCCGGCGTCGCGCACCAGGCAGGCACGTGTCGTTTCGGGGCCGATCCCAGGACCTCGGTGTTGGACAGGAACTGCAAGGCACACGGCGTCGACAACCTTTATGTCGTCGACACGAGCTTCTTTCCGAGCATCGGCGCGGTGAACCCGGCCCTGACGGCGATGGCCAACGCGCTGCGGGTCGGCGATCACCTGCTCGAACGCCTCAAGTAGCGAAGGAGAATCCGTCATGGCTCTGCGGCAGAAAGTCGCAATCGTGACCGGCGGCAACAGCGGCATCGGCAAGGCGATCGCGCTGGCGCTCGCCGACCAGGGCGCGAACATCGTCATCGACTACGTCGCCCATCCGAATGCCACCGAAGAATTAGAAAAGCGCCTCGCGGCGCTCGGCAGCCGGTCCATCGGTGTCGAGGCCGACGTGAGCCGTGTGTCCGACCTGCACAAGCTGGTCAGCGCCGCCGTCGGGGCATTCGGTCGTCTCGACATCATGGTCAACAACGCCGGCATCGAGACGCGCACCTCGGTGCTCGACAGCACGGAAGATCAGTATGACAAGTTGATGGCCATCAACCTGAAAAGCGCGTTCTTCGGCACCCAGATCGCGGCCCGGCAGATGATCAAGCAGGGCGGCGGTGGGCGCATCATCAACATCACCTCCGTGCACGAGGACTGGCCCATGCCTGGGAACGCCCCCTATTGCCTTTCCAAAGGGGGGATGCGCATGCTCACGCGCACCGCAGGAGTCGAGCTTGCCCCGCACAACATCCTCGTCGTCGGTGTCGGCCCGGGCGCGGTGGCGACGCCCATCAACCTCGTCACCATGAAAGACCCGGCGCTGATGCACAAGCTGGACACCGCCATCCCGATTGGCCGCATGGCGAAACCGGACGAGATCGGCAGCGTCGTGGCGTTCCTGGCCGGGGACGGTGCGAGTTACGTGACCGCAACCACCATTTTCGCGGACGGCGGCCTGATGCACCAAAGCCCAGGACTGTGAACCTCGCTCTTCGTGGCGAAGTTCCAGTTCGATCACGTCGAGCGCGGCGATCCGCTCGCGTGGGCCAAAGACAACGCGAGAGCGACCGATCTTCTCGTTTTCCCCAAGTCGAGGTCCCTCGTCGCGATCGCCGCCCAGGAGCATGACGGAGCACCACGCGGCGTAACTCCCCGCCGTAGTCCCGTTCCTCGCGCCGCATCAGTGCGCGGGGACACTCAACGCATGCACGAGGCCGAAAAAAATCAGAGTCGAATAGGTACAAGGTCCGATGGCCGCTGGCTATCCGCGGTGGTACCCAAGAACGGGATCACGCAGCAACGGGAGGCTGGCCATGACAAGAATCCGGACAGTCGTTCTCCTGCTGATCACGGTCATGGGCGTCGCGTGCGGCGTCGGGCCAGCTGCGGCGGAATGGAACTTCGACCTCTACGGCGGTGCCGCCAAGCTCAACCTGTCCGACTTCGGAGTTCGCGGTACCGACGAGCGGGGTGCGTCGGTCAACATACCGGCTTTGCATGTCGATACCGACTGGGGGTTCACCGTCGGTGTCCGCGGCGGGTACTGGCTCGACCCTCTCCCGTTTCTCGGCTTCGACCTCGACGTGTTCTACGTGCAGGCGCCGGTGCCCTCTCAGATCACCAAGGCCGCGACGACCGTCGCGGGCTTCGTGGGCGAGTTTCTCGACAGGCGGATCACGGTGAGTCCCGATGGTGTCGCCGTCATCCCGCACACGAACCTGCCCCTGTTCGGATTCGCGCCGGAGATACGGCTCCGCTGGCCGCTGCTAGTGGACCAGACGTTTCCGCACGGCCGGCTGCAGCCCTACATCACCGCGGGACCCTCGTGGGCCTTCAGCCTGAAGAACGACCACGTGGTCTTGGAGTTGGGGGGAAAGTTGGGGATCGGTCTCGCCTTTCAGATCGCACCCGCGGTCGCGCTCTTCACCGAGTACCGTTACATGTTCTATCCCGGGTTCGAGTTCACCGACAAGAATCTCACGTACAAGACAGACATCAACAGCCACAGCGCGATCGTGGGCCTCTCCCTGAGATTCTGATGGGTGTCGAAAGAAAATAGCGCGCCCGGAGCGAATCGAACCCCCGCCCCTCAGCTGTCTCACTCGCCTCGCGCCGGGACACACGGCGCTGTCGCAAACGCGGTCGAATCACTCAAAATCACGCAAGCGCTCTTGTCGGCTTCGGAGGTCCGCGGTATGGCACAGCCAGCCCATCGCTTAGCACCGCGGCAGTGGTGGCACCATCGGGATTGCTCAGACGCGTTTGCTTCACTGCCATTTGAAGGGCCAGCAATGGTCGGCCGCGGGACTCGAACCCGTGTCATGGTCGCGCCACGTTTTCGCCAGCGAATCAGAGGCTTATGACACTAGGTCGCCTCGAAAAACCTGCCGTGACTAAAACACGCTCCCGAACGGGACTGTTTTAAAACGTTCGCGTGACTGAACGGGGCTCAAATGCTGGTTTGATTCCACCACGGCCTTAACACCCGGCAGCGTTCGGCTTGGTCAATCAGACCTCATCAAACTGAATAACGACCTTGATGTCCTCCGAACGCCGGTCGAGGGCCCTCGCGAAGTCCTCCGGACGTTCCCGCCGCGTAATGAGGCGAGCCAGCCACGATCGGTCCGCGCGGGCCAGAACTTCGCCGGCCTTATACCAGTGCCGCTTGTTGGCGTTCACACTGCCGATCACGATATTGTTTTTCAGCACCGCACATGAGGCGAGCTCAGCTGACGGGATCTCCGGCCTCCACTGATCTTGCCTGAGCCCTGTAAGGCATACGACGCCGCTCGCGCCAACAATAGCAATCGACTCCGAGATGACCTGCCCAACACCGGTACATTCCAGGACAACGTCCGGCGCGAACCCAACGTCCGCAACTCTGCCTGTGTGGTAGGTCGCGCCAAGAGCGCGCACGAGGCCGGGCTTGGGTCCCGACTGGTCTCGATCGAGGACGTGAACCTCCAGCCCGAGCTGCATTCCGACGAGTGCGCCGAGGAGACCGATCGGCCCTGCACCGGTAACGAGGACGGTCCGCGGCTCCCAGAAAGCGCGCCCGCCCACCGCAAGGGTATGCTCCCACGCTTTCGTGACGACGGTCGTCGGCTCCAGCAGCACACCGAGAATGCCAAGCGTACGATCAACCTTGATCGCGTACTCGGGCTCAGTTCTCCAACGTTCGGACATAAAGCCGTCGATCTGCTTGATGCCGCGTTCGGTGTAAAGCCCGTTGCGGCACATGTCCCACTCGCCGACGGCGCAGCTCGGGCACGGAACGGGATCAGGACGCCGTACGATACCCACCACAAGATCGCCCTTGTGTAGTCCGCTGGTCGGCCCTGGATCCACTACGCGGCCGAGTGATTCATGACCTAGCACGAGGCGCGTCTTTTCAGGAGCGGCCCGTCCGTATTTGCCCTCTGCAATCTCCACGTCAGTGCCGCAGACTCCCACGCTGATGCCTTCCGCGAGCACCGAGCCGTCGCGGACATCGGGATCTGGGACATCTTCCAATTGTGCGAAGCCTTTCATCGGTTCTACGGTGATCGCCTTCATTTGTTGCCTCTCACGTTCTAGGGAAGGACGTAGGTCTCGCCGCCGCCAGATGGGACCGTTCCGACGCGGTGGACAAGGGCCGAGGAGGCCGCAGCGTGGACCAGAAGGCCTTGGTTGGCGTCGTCGGCGCGGGAGGCGCGTAGCCTAGAAGGTTAAAAACGCGTCAGACGACGTGACTCGAATACTCGTTCGAGTCTTGGCGGACTAGAAGATCGGGGGCCTACGCAAAGAATGGCTCGAACATCGGAAACACGACGTTTCGAGCAATATCCAACGCGTGCTCAACATGTCTGGATACTGGGAATGCCCCCCACGGCAATGCCGGGCCAAGAGTTATGAACCCGAGCGTCTCGGCCTCCACGTGTACGGTCTGACCCGCCTCCACGTCCCTTAGGCGGAATGTGGCGCATTCTTCGCCGTCGTGAAGTACTTCGGCTTCAAGCCACAACGGATTCAAAGCCGTGGAACCAGCAGCAAGCCTGAATTTCTCAATGACGACCTGCCCGACAATGATCGTGATCGTGCGATGCTTGTCAGTGTTCGAAAGTTCGTGAAGAAACCATAGGGGGCTAATGTCGGGGTTCTTGCCTCCGTAATACGGCTGCAATCGCTCCATGAGTGCGATTGCCTCTGAATCAATGCCGGTCACGCAATTCGGATGGAATTGGGGCCGCTTGACGTAATCCCAAGACCGGTAGATAGGGAATCCGGTCCACCTGCCGGGTGTTTGATTGTTAGCAATGACGAGCTCCCAACACAGGTAATCGAGGCTCGCTCTGAGATTCTGAAGGCAGTCGCCGAGTATTGCTGAGAGTCGGGCCGGTGGCACAGCGGTGATGTCTACCGAAATGATGCCTTTGTCACCATCCTCCTTCATCGCGAATCGGCAGAATTTCGTTTGTTCGAGCCAATCGGCGCTCTCTCGATCGAACGAGCGCAGATGTTCTTCAGCTCTATCGAGTTTTAGGCGAGCCGCCTTCAGTTGGTCTGCCATGACCTAGGATCCATAATCATTTCTTTTTGACCACCTTCAAGTTGCCTTGGCAACGCGCGAGAAAATAAGCCTTCGAAGAGCACCGTGCGTTAAGGGTTTTGGGTCATCGCGTTACAACGCGCTTTTACGACCGGCGAGTCGTCTAATAGGCGGCATGGAGAACAGATGCAGAGACCCGAGGAGCAGGATTGTCGTCGAACTGGAAGCCGATGCTGTGCTGGCGCTGCTGAACGATTCGTATCGGGACCTCAAAGAGTGGGAGACTTGGGAACCCCGTCACAACGCGTTGGGGCCGCTGCGCCTGAGAGCCCTCAGGGCCGTCGAGACGTCCAAGTCCGGGCCCCCGATGTATCGAATCGAGATGCGTTGTGAACAGGCCGAGGCACTTCGCGAACGCTGCGATGAGCTGGCTGGAGTCCTTCAAGACATGGAGGAGCAAAACGACCGCGAGGGCGGAGAGGCGCTTGAGCGGACGGCTCGCGTCCTGGACGACGCGATTCGCGGTCCCTTGCGATAGCACCGTCACGCCGGCGGTTCCCTCGAAGAGCCGCCGCTGCCTGCGCCTCGAACGGCACCTCGGTGACGCGGAGGCGCGGGCAAGCAGCTCGACTGGCGGCCGTCCCCACCGACAAGGAGCTCGGTTGCCGACCGCGGCGCCGATCACCGCGCCGGCACCGCTCCGGTAGTCCGCGCCCAAGCCGCCACCGAGAGCTCGAGCATCGGAGTAACGGTCGCAGTAAAGGCGAGCCCTTGCGCACCAGCGATAGCCTTCCGGCGTGCTGTAGAAGCGGGCAAGCGCCGCGAGCTCGGCGACGGTGAAGCGCTCGACGAGCTGCTGGCGATTCGTCAGTCGCCATCCAGTCGTGTGAAGCCGGTTCGGGCGCCTCGAGCCGCGCCAGCACGTCAGCGGCTGCCCATTGCACCGCTTCCACGGACTCCGCGCCCTCGCGTTCGAGCGGAGCGGACATGGCCCTCTCGTGGGCAGCCGGTGAAACAGAGGGCTCACGAGGAGTCCTCGATGAGTCACGCGCATAGTGACTCCGTTGTCGACCTGCTTCAGGCGCGTGCGCCGTTGACGTACGTCCAGCAGCAGCGAAATGAGGGCCGGCCGCCGAAGAGCGTGTCCATGGCGTGGCGAATCAGCGCGAGACGATCCCGCACAGCCTCCGGGGTCGCCATCGAGCCCTCGACCTTCGAGATACCGCCGACCCATCCGAGAACGGCATCGTGATACGCGCTCAGGAATTCGAACCAGTCGTCCACGCGCGCCTCGATCCCGCGCGCTGTGGCCGTTTCGACGACGAATCCCGCGTCGTTGAGACAGCGCAGGTAGTAGTCGAGCGGACGCACGGGGACGAACACCCGGTCGCGATATGCCAGCCACGCTTCCATCCGCGCCTCGTCGTCGAGGGCGGGCCGATACGCCGCGTAGCGTGCGTCGTTGCGCACGAGCCCGACGGCCACTTCGTGAATTGCCCACACGGTCTCGTCGAGCACCCATTCGGCGGGCTTCGCCCCGGGATTGCGGATGTTTCCCGACTGGACGAACACCCGTCCGCCCGGTCGGAGCACGTGCGCCCATGACACGAGGGTCCCCGGCAGATCGAGGTAGAGGTGGATCGCGTTCGTCGACGCAATCGCGTCGACGCCTCGTGAAAGCAGCTCGGGCCCCAGCACTTCTTCCAGGCGCTGGAGACGTTTGTCCTCCTTGAGCCACCGCAGAGAGCGGAACGCCACTCGGTCGTCGTCGTGGAATTTGCCGAGCGCGACGCGCAAAAACTTCGGCGAGCTGTCGACGATCACGACGCCGAAACGCCGGTCGAACACGCGCAGCTTGAGACGGTCGAGTAGGATGCCGGTGCCGCCCGAGTAGTCGACCAGGACCTGTCCGCCAGTGAGATGGCGCGCGAGGTCCTCGACCGTCGGATCGAGGTTCTTGTACCACCCGTGGTTCTCCACCGTGTCGTAGTGAAGGCCGAAGGTATCTACGGGGTGGTGCGTCCACGCCTCATCGGGGATGCGCGAAAATCCCGCCGGCCACTCGAAACGGTGCGACGCGACGCTCGCGTCGTGAACGGGAAGACTGAGCTCCCGATGGATTCGCAACAGTTCGTCGAGTGTCGCGGGGGCGCGACGGCCCCAGCCGCACTCGGTCGCGATACCAAACCCCGACGTGAAGCGGCGGGCGACGTCGATGCGACGCACGGTCCCGTCGATGCCATCGGTGTGATGAACGAGCCCCAGATAGAGCTCGGTCTCCGGACGCAAGCGTAGCTCCCGGAGCGGCGCGTAGTATGCGCCATCGGTCCGCCCGCGTGGCACGGGCATGTGGATCCAGTTGAGCGGGCGGCCCAGACTCGCTGACAGCGCGTTGGCGATCTCGACGAGCTTCCTCGCGTCCGCGGGCTCGGTGAAGTGGCGATGCTGCACGTCGCCGTAGCAGAAGTGATAGCCGAGCTCGACATCGGGGGGAACGTGGCGTGCGAGACGAAGTAGACGCTCGAGGATGCCGCCCTTGACGTCGTCGAACCACACCGGAAAGACGCCTTCGAGCATCCCGAACTCGAAGTTCGTGTCCCACTGAATGGCAAGCTGATCGTGGGGCACCTCCCGAAGGATCTGGTCGAGCTCCGCAAGCAGGCGTGCCTCGTAGAGCGGCTCGATCACGGGTTGATGCTCGCCGACCACGAACGCGAAGACCGGCGCAAGCGGCGTGGGCAAGCAGCATTGAAAACGGCAGGCGACGGGAATGACGGCGTCTCGCTTCAGGCGCGCGAACGTGCGGTACGACGCAATGGCCGCTTCGGCGTATCCGAGAGCCTCGAACCGCACACGATCCGCGCCGCCACTGTCGGCGAGCCGCACACGTGGGAGCGGACGCCAGCTGTTGGGAGCGGGCGGGACGATCTCGAGATCCGATTGCGAGGTGAAGATCGGAAGCTGCCAGACGATCCAATCGGAGCGCGGACCCGTTTCACCGTCAGGAATGCGTCGGAGACGATCGCCTATCGCCGTCGCGACCTGTCGAAATACGGACTCTGCGTTGGCGAGCGGGACGCTGCCGACGAGGTGCACACCGTGCGCGGACAGGTCGCCCCCCATTTCCCGACGCTGCCTCCCCGCCCCAGAGACACTCCGACCCACGTCGCGCAGGTGCTCCCGACGGTGGCCGTCCGCTCGATCACGTCGGGTGCGACGAGTCCCTCGATGCGCGCCACGATCTGTCGGAACCGGGGCCGTGTCAAGCAACGTTCAGCAAGCTGCTGGGGTGGGTCGACGGAGGCGTCGCGGTCGAGTGATATGCTGCCCGGCCGGGAGGATCCGATGGCGCGCAACATGACCGATTACGCCACGACGTGCCGGGAGTTCTCGCTTTCGGTCCCCGAACGCTTTAACTGGGCGTTCGACGTCTTCGACACGTGGGCGTGCGATCCCGGGAAGCTGGCGCTGCTCTGGGTCGCGTCCGACGGGCAGCCGCGGCGGTTCAGCTTCGCGGAGCTCGGTGAGCGATCGCGCCGCGTCGCCAACCTCTTCGCGGGGCTGGGGGTGACGGCGGGCGAGCGCGTGTTCGTCATGCTGCCGCGCATGTACCAGTGGTGGGAAATCATGCTGGGCTGCCTGCGCGCGCGCGCTGTTTCCGTGCCCGGCACCACGCTGCTGACGACGAAGGACATCCACTATCGACTCGGCATCTGCGAAGCCTCGGTCGTGATCACGGACGAGGAGAACCAGTGGAAGATCGACCGCGTGCTCGCGGAGTGCCCGAGCGTCAAGCACCGCATCATCGTCGGGCGGGGCAGCGGCGCCTGGCTAGAGTACGAGGCGTTGGTCGGGCGCGCGCGCGCCGACATGCCGCATCCCGACAACGCCAGCGGCGATCCGATGATGATCTACTTCACGTCCGGCACCACCGGCTATCCGAAGATGGTGCTGCACACACATGCGTCCTATCCGATCGGCCACGTCATCACGGGGAAGTACTGGCTCGACAACACGCCGGACGATCTGCACTGGACGATCTCGGACACGGGCTGGGCGCAGGCGGCGTGGACCTGCTTCTTCGCGCCGTGGAACATGGGCGCTGCCCTCTTCGTGTGGGATGCGCGCGGCAAGAAGTTCGAGCCGGCGGAGACCCTTGCGATGTTCGAACGGTTTCCGATATCGACGTTCTTCGCGCCGCCCACCGCGTATCGCATGTTCGTGCAGGAGCCGCTCCGCAAGTTCAAATTCCCCACCCTGCGTCATTGTCTCGGGGCCGGCGAGGCGGTGAACCCCGAAGTCGTCGAGGCGTGGAAGGACGGCACCGGGCATCACATCTACGAGGGCTACGGTCAGACGGAGACGGTGCTGATCGCGGGAACGTTTCCCGCCACGCCGTGGAAGCCGGGCTCGATGGGGCCGGCGGCGCCGGGACACGTGCTCGCGATCGTCGACGATGACGGTCACGAGCTCCCGCGTGGGACCGAAGGCGACATCGCGATCCGCGTGAAGCCCGAGCGTCCGGTCGGGATGTTCCGCGAATACTGGAGGAACGCGGACGCGACGGCGAAGTGCCACCGCGGCGACTGGTACGTCACCGGCGATCGCGGCGCCATGGACGAGGACGGCTATGTCTGGTTCGTGGGTCGGGCCGACGACGTTATCAACAGCGCCTCGTACCGCATCGGACCCTTCGAGGTGGAGTCCGCGCTCGTGGAGCACGCCGCCGTGGCGGAGACGGCGGTGATCGCCAAGCCCGACGTTCTGCGCGGCGAGATCGTGAAGGCGTTCGTCGTCCTCGCGCCGGGCTTCACGGCGTCGGAGCAGCTTGCCGCCGAGCTTCAGGAGCACGTGAAGCGTGTGACCGCGCCCTACAAGTATCCGCGCGAGATCGAGTTCGTCGACGACCTGCCGAAGACGATCAGCGGCAAGATCCGGCGCACCGAGCTGCGCGACCTCGAGCGCAAGCGCGCCGCGCGGCCCTGACGGCCCCGAGGCACCTCGCCACGCTATAATCGCGCCCTAATGCCGCACTCGCCGTTCACCGCGGAACACGAGATGCTGCGCCGAGCGCTGCGCGCCTTCATCGAGAAGGAGGTCGTCCCGCACGTCGACGCGTGGGAGGCGGCCGGGCAGATTCCGAAAACGTTCTGGCGGCGTCTCGGCGAGCTCGGCTTCCTCGGCCTCGACATTCCGGCGGAGTACGGGGGCGGCGGCGGCGACTTCATGGCCAGCGTCGTGCTCGGCGAGGAGATGGCGCGCTGCCGCTCGGGCGGGGTGGCGTTCAGCGTACTCGTCCACACCGACATGTCGACGCCCTGGCTCACCCGCTTCGGCACCGACGCTCAGAAGCGGAAATACCTGCCCGAAATCATCGCCGGCGAGACGGTGTGCGCGCTCGGGATTACGGAGCCGGGCACCGGCTCGGACATGGCCGCGCTCACGACGCGCGCGGTCCGCGACGGTGTCGGCTACCGGCTCACCGGCAACAAGATCTTCATCACGAACGGCGTGTACGGCGATCTCTACTTCGTCGCCGCGCGCACCGCGCCCGGCACGGCCGAGCGTCGCCACGACGGCATCTCGATGTTCCTCGTCGAGCGCGATCGCCCGGGCTTCACGGTGAGTAGAACGCTCGACAAGCTCGGCATGCGGGCTTCCGACACCGCCGAGCTCGTGTTTCACGACACCCCGGTGCCCGCCGAGAACCTGCTGGGCGTCGAGGGGCGGGGCTTTCACCAGCTCGCCGCCGGGCTGCAGCGCGAGCGGCTGCTCGCGGCCGTGCTCGCGCTGTCCGGCGCCGACCAGGCGCTCGACGACACGATCGCGTACTTGCAGAATCGGTCCGCGTTCGGCGCGCCGCTGGCAACTCGGCAGGCGTTGCGCCATCGCGTGGCCGATCTCGCCACCGAGCTCGAGGCCGCCCGCCAGCTCGTGTATCACGCGGCGCGCCTGTATGCCGACGGCGAGCCGTGCGCCACCCCCGTATCGATGGCGAAGCTGCACGCGACGGAGGTCGCCAATCGCGTCGCCTACCAGGCGGTGCAGCTGCACGGCGGCTACGGCTACATGCGCGAGTTTCCCGTCGAGCGCTTCTTCCGCGACGTTCGACTGTGGACGATCGCGTCCGGCACGTCCGAAGTCATGCGCGAGATCATCGCGAAGCAGCTGTTCTCGGGGCCCGCTCTCGAAGCGCCAACACGGAGGGAGATCGAATGAAGCGTACGGACGTTATCGTGGCGAGCCTGCTCGCCGGCGTGCTGGCTGTTGCCTCGGCCGAGGCGCAGAACGTCGTGAAGATCGGCCAGATCGAGGCGCAGACGGGGGCCAATGCGATCTACGGCTGGATGTCCTCGCAGGGCACCGCGCTCGCCGTCGACGAGATCAACAAGGCCGGCGGGTTCAGCGTGGGCGGCAAGACCTACACGCTGCAGCTGATCGCGCTCGATACCCGCGGTGAGCCCAAGGAAGCCTCGGTGCAGCTCAAGCGTCTCATCGAGGTCGACGGCGCGAAATACATCTTCGGGCCATTCCTCTCGAACGTGTTCCTTGCCATCCGACCGTACGCCGCGGAGTTCAACGGCAAGATCCTCATGTGGGGCGGCGCCACGCGCATCCACGACTACGTCGGCACGCCCGGCCACGAGTTCCTCATGCGCACGTGGAACTGGGACGCGGGGCCGAACGGCTTCGGCGAGCTGATGGTGGACCAGCTCGTCAAGCAGGGCGTGAAGAAGATCGCGCTCCTGTACCAGAACGACCAGGGCGGCAAGGTGATGGAGGACATCTACGTCGGCATGTTCAAGCACAAGGGCATCGAGGCGCGGCTCGATTACTTCGAGCCCGGCACCAAGGACTTCTCGACCGTCCTCGCGAAGATCGCGGCGTGGAAGCCCGACTATCTCTTCCCGGGCTACGCGGACTCGTACATCTACGACATCGTGCGCCAGGCGACGGAGACCGGCCAGCTCAAGAAGTTCTTCCTCGTGCGCGGCTCTCTCGGCCCCGGGCTCAAGAACAAGGACGCGCTCGACGAGTACGTCGTCTACGTGCCGAAGTACTTCGAGGAGGCCGAGAAGAAGGATCCGAAGGTTCAGAAGTTCATCAAGGCTTACCGCGACTTCTACAAGCGCGACTTCCCGTACGACCAGGCGCCGCTCTGCTCGTCGTCGTGCTACGACCACGTCTACATGCTCGTCGAGGCCATGAAGAAGGCGGGCACGGTCGACGATCCCGCCGCCGTGAAGCGCGCGCTCATGGCGATGACCTATGAGGGGCTCTGGCGGCTGCGGTTCGACGACAAGGGCGAGGAGATCTTCAACTTCGATGTCGTCCGGCTCAAGAAAGGCGGCGCCATCGAGGTCAGCCACATCAACCCGAAGTAGGGCGCGCCGAAGCGTGCTCTCGCTCGTCGCCGGCCAGGTCCTGAACGGGGCGATCGTCGGCTCGATGTACGGCATCATCGCGCTCGGGATCACGCTCACGTTCGGGATCACTGGCATCGTCAACTTCGCGCTCGGTGAGTTCATGATGATCGGCGCCTATGCCACGTTCGCACTGGCCGAGCGCGGCCGGCTGCCGTATCCGGTGGCCGTGGTGCCGGCGGCGCTCATCGCAGCCGCGGCCGGCTACGTCTGCAACAAGGCGTTCTTCCGGTTCACGCGGGGCAATCTCGTCAACGGTCTGCTCGTGTCGATCGGGCTCATCTCCGTCTTCGAGAGCGCGGTGCTCTGGTACTGGTCGGCCACCCCGATCGAGATGCACTTCGTACTGCCCGGCGCGCTGCGGTTGGGCGACGTGAGCCTGCCCAAGATGAAGCTCGTGGTGTTCGCGGTCATCGTCGTCGTGATCGCGCTGACCTATGCCGCGCTCGCCGGCACGTGGCTCGGGCGCGCCTCGTTCGCCTACGCGCAGAACGCGGAGGCGGCCACGCTCATGGGCGTGCATACCGAGCGTCTGGTCACCGCGGTCATGCTGTACTCGACAGGGCTCGCCGGTCTCGGCGGCGCGCTGTACGCGAGCCTCTATTCGCTCGAGCCGTCGCTCGGTGGCGTGTACGTGCTGAAAGGGATGGAGGCGGCGATCCTCGGCGGCATCGGGAGCCTCATGGGCTCGCTGTGGGGCGGCGTCATCCTCGGCGTCATCGAGGCCGTCGGCTCCATCTTCCTGCCGACGGCGTTCCGCGATGCGTACGGGCTCGCCGTGCTCGTGGCGATATTGTTGTTCCGCCCCGCCGGCCTGTTCGGAGACGAGAGCTGATCGGACGCCTCGTCCTCTGGGGCGCGTTGGCCGCGCTCCCCCTCGCGATCCGCAGCGACTTCGTGCTGACGATCTTCATCTATACGTTCCTGTCGGGGATTCTGGCCGTGACGTTCGACCTGATCTTCGGTTTCACCGGCCAGCTGTCGATGTTCCATCCCGCGGTCTTCGGGTTGTCCGCCTACGTCACCCACCTGCTCGTGCTCCACGCCCGGCTGCCGTTCTGGCTCGCGACGCTGCCGGCAGCCGCGGCCGCGGTGGCGCTCGCGATCGTGGTCGGCAGCATCTGCTTCAAGTTCCGGCTCAAGACCTTCTACTTCGCGGTGGTGACGCTGGCGTTCGCGGAGATGCTGCGCCTGATCATCGTGAACTGGAACAGCGTGACCAACGGCACGCTCGGCCTCGTCGTGTCGGGCAAGCCGACGATCTGGTGGCCGGGCACGGGGTTGGTCGCGATCCGGGGGCCGGTGGCCTGGTATTACCTCACGCTGGCCGCGCTCGGCGCGACCGTGTTGATTTGCGCGCGCGTGCTCCAGTCGTGGATGGGCCGCGCCTTCGGCGCAATCCGGCTCAACGAAGACCTCGCGCGGACGCTCGGTATCAACGTCTTCCGCTACAAGCTCGTCTCGTTCGCGATCGGCAACGCGCTCGCCTCGTTCGCGGGCGGACTCTACGGCTACTACACTGGTTACATCGACCCCGGCTACCTGAGTATCAACCAGTCGATGGAAGTGCTCGCCATGGTCCTGCTCGGCGGCCAGGGAACGCTGACGGGGCCGATCGTCGGCTCGTTCGTGCTGACGGCGCTGCCGCACGTCATCGATCTGCGCGCGGAGGCGCGCGCGATCCTGTACGGCGCGATCCTGATCTTCACCATTCTCGTGATGCCGCGCGGGGTGGTGGGGACGCTGCGCGCATGGCGTATGCGGCGGGCCGCGTGAACGGCGACCGCGCGGGGAGTTTGCTCGAGGTGCGCGGCGTCACCAAGCGTTTTCTCGGACTCGTCGCGGTTTCCGACGTGTCGTTCACCGTCGCGCGTGGCGAGATCGTCGGCATCATCGGGCCGAACGGGTCCGGCAAGACCACGCTGCTCAGCGTGATCGCGGGGATGGTGCCGCCAAGCGACGGCGCCGTGCTCTGGAAGGGTGAGCCGATCCACCGGCTCCGCCCGGATGTCATCGCGGCGCGCGGCCTCGTGAAGACGTTTCAGAATCCCCAGGTGTTCGCCGAGCTCAGCGTCTTCGACAACGTGCTCGTGGCGAGTCATCTGGCCCTCAAGCATGCGCGCGGCGGGCACCGGGCGCTCACGCTGGTCGGCATCGACGGCCGCGCGGGCCGCCGGCTCGCCGAGCGCGTTCGCGAGGTGTTGGCCCTGTGCGAGCTCACGCGCGCCGCCGACCAACCCGCCGGCAATCTGTCGTACGGCGAGGAAAAGATGCTCGGCCTCGCCATGGCGCTCATGTGCGAGCCCGAGCTGCTCTTGCTCGACGAGCCCGCCTCCGGACTCGGCCACGAGGAAGTCGACCGTCTCACCGCGGTGCTCCGTCGGCTCCACGACACCGGCACGACCCTGTGCATCGTCGATCACAAGGTCGGATTCCTGCGTGGGCTCGCGGCGCGCGTGATCGCGCTGAACTACGGGCGCAAGGTGGCGGAGGGGCGCCCGGACGAGGTGCTGAACGATCCCGCCGTCGTCGAGGCGTATCTGGGCCGCGCGCATGCTTGAGCTCACCGATGTCCACTGCCACTACTCCAAGGTGCACGTGCTCCGCGGCGTGTCGCTGCGCGTGCGCGAGCGCGAGATCGTCGCGATCGTCGGGCCGAACGCGGCGGGCAAGACGACGACGCTGCGAACCGTGGCCGGGCTGAAGACGCCGTCCCGCGGCGCCGTGCGCTATCTCGACCAGGACATCACCGCGGTGCCCGCATTCGAGCGCGTTCGTCGCGGGCTCGTGCTCGTCCCCGAAGGCCGACAGATCTTTCCCAAGTTCACCGTCCTCGAAAATCTGCGCATGGGTGCGTATCAGCGCACCGACCGCAACGCGCTAGGCGGCGACCTCGAGGCGGTGTACGAACTGTTCCCGCGCCTGCGCGAGCGGCACACTCAGCGCGCGGGGTCGCTCTCCGGCGGCGAGCAGCAGATGCTCGCGATCGCGCGCGGTCTCATGGCGCGGCCGAAGTGTCTGTTGCTCGACGAGCCGTCGCTCGGCCTGGCCCCCATCGTCGTCAGCGAGATCGGCCAGACGATCCGGCGGCTGGCGGAGCGCGGGTTGACCATCCTGCTCGTCGAGCAGAACGCGGCGATGGCGCTCGAGCTCGCCGATCGCGTGTACGTGCTCGAATCCGGCCACGTGTCGCTGGAAGGGGCCGCCGCGGAACTAGCGAAGACCGACATGGTGCGCAAGCTCTATCTCGGCGCATGAGCCCATCCGCCGTCACGCGCGACGTGCTCGACGTCATGGCCGTGCGCGCGGCCGGCGCCCCGGCAGACGCCGTGCGGTGGGGGCTCGCGCCGGATCGCGTCGAGGAGGTGCGTTGTGACGTGCTGGTCGTCGGCAGCGGCACCGGTGGCGTGGCCGCCGCGCTCGCCGCCGCCAGCGCGGGACGGACCGTGTGCCTTACCGAGGAAACCGACTGGATCGGCGGACAACTCACCGTGCAGGGCGTCTCCGCACTCGACGAGCACGAGCACATCGAGCGATTCGGCGGAACGCGCTCGTACTATGCGCTGCGCGAGGGCATCCGCGCCCAGTATCGCGCGCTGTCGCCCATCCTGGCGGCCGAGCGGCACCCCAACCCAGGTACCTGCTGGGTGACGCGGCTGGCCTTCGAGCCGCGCGTCGCGCTGGCCGTGCTCGAATCGATGCTTGCACGACACGTCGACAGCGGCCGCCTGCGCGTCTTCCGTCGTACCAAGGCCTGGAGCGTCGACACCGCGAACGACCGCATCGCCGCCGTCACCGGGGTGCACCTCGACGACGTCCGCCGGTGGACGCGGTTCGTCCCTGCCGTCGTCATCGACGCCACCGAGCTCGGCGACGTCCTGCCGCTCGCCGGCGCCGAGTACGTCAGTGGCGCCGAGACGATCGCCCAGACGGGAGAGCCGCACGCGCAGCCCGCCGTGGCAAAGCCCGAGTGCGTGCAGAGCTTCACCTACACGTTCGTGCTCGAGAAGGCAGACGACGGCGAACGTCACGTGATCGCGAAGCCGGCGAACTACGAGCACTATCGTGACGCTCAGCCGTACTCGCTCCGCATTCACGTACACGGCGGAGAGATCTACGGTGAGGAGACGACGTGGCTCGACTACCAGGTGATGGACCGGGCGCCCGGCACGAAAGGCGGGCTCTGGACGTACCGCCGGCTCGTCGACGCCGCGAAGTTCCCGGGGCGGTTCGCGCATGACGTGACGATGTTCAATTGGCCGGGCAACGACTACCGCGACGTGAACATCGTCGACCGCACGCCCGAAGAGCAGGCGCGAGCGCTCCAGGACGCCAAGCGCGTGAGTCTCGGCTTCCTCCACTGGTTGCAGACCGAGGCGCCCCGGCCCGGTGGCGCGCCCGGGTTCCCGGAGCTGAAGCCGCGCCCGGACGTCTTCGACACGGCCGACGCGCTCGGCAAGTACCCCTACATCCGCGAGAGCCGCCGGCTCGTCGCACGTGGCCGCATCGTCGAGCAGGACGTGTCGGCCGACTTTAACCCCACGGCGCGGGCGCGGCACGTCGAGGATTCCGTGGGCGTCGGCTGGTATCCGATCGACATCCATCGCTGCGCGTGCCCGGACGACGCTGGCGCCTCATGCCGGACGAAGCCCTTTCAGATCCCGATGGGCGCGCTGATCGCCGTGCGCGTGAAGAATCTGCTCGCGGGCGCCAAGAATCTCGGCACCACCCACATCACGAACGGGTGCTTTAGACTCCACCCGGTGGAATGGAACGTGGGCGAATCGGCCGGGTTGCTGGCCGCGTTCGCGCTCGACACGAGGCAGGACCCCGCGGCCGTGCACGCGAGCCCCACGGCACGCCGCGAGCTGCAACGCCGTCTCGTCGACGCGGGCGTCCCGCTCTGCTGGTCCATCGACGTCGGGGTCGACGATCCCGCGTTCGCGCGCGTGCAGCTGGCACTGATGTCCGGGGAGATCACCGCGGCGGCCGACCGCCTCGAGATCGGACGCGCATGATGGACATCGTCGGCACCCGCACGCTCGGCACCGCACTCGAGGACAAGGCGCGACGCTTGGGCGCGCGCGTGTTCCTGATCGCCGAGGACGGCCGGCGCTGGTCGTGGGAGGAGCTCGACCGCGACGTCAATCGCGCGGCGCATTTCCTCCTCGCGCGCGGGCTCAAGCACGGGGACACGCTGAACCTACATCTCGGCAACGGTCCCGAGTTCGTGATCTTCTGGCTGGCCGCGGCGAAGACCGGCACCGTGATCGTCCCCACGAACCCGGTCTCCACCGCGGACGAGCTGGCCTACATCTTCGAGCACTCGGAGGCCCGCGTGTCGCTGACGGAGCCGGCGTACGCGGCGGCCTGTCACGCCGCCCGCGCCCGCTGCCCGAGGCTCGAGCACGTGATCGATGTTCGGCCGCTCGCCGGCGTGGTGGCCGACATGCCCTCGACAGCGCCCGCAGCGAGCGTCGCCTCGTGCGACGACATCTCGATGCAGTACACCTCCGGCACGACCTCGAAGCCGAAGGGCGTGCTGCTCACGCATGCCAACTACATCTACGGCGGCGAGGTGATGGCCAAGGCGATGCGCGCAGGGCCGTCGGACCGGCACCTCATCGTGCTGCCGCTCTTCCACGCCGGCGCGCAGCTCCACGCCTTCATCCCGATGCTGTTGACCGGCGGCAGCGTCGCGATCATGGAACGCTTCAGCGCGAGCCGCTTCGTCGCGCAGGCGATCGAGCACGAGGCCACGCTGGCGGCGCTGTTCGCGGCGCCGATCCGCATGCTGCTGGCGCAGGCGCCGCATCCCGACGAGGCGCGTACCCGGCTGCGCGCGTGCTCGTACGCACAGAACATCACGCGGGAGCAATTCGCCGAATGGCACGCACGCTTCCGAGCTCCGCTCATGCAGATCTGGGGGATGACGGAGACGATGTCGCTGCCGCTCATGCATCCGCTCGACCTGCCGCCGAAGCCGCTGTCGATGGGGATGCCGGTGCTCGGCTACGAGGTGAAGATCGTCGACGAGGCGGGCCGTGAGGTGCCGCCCGGCACGACCGGCGAGCTCATCGTGCGCGGCGTCCCGGGTGTGTCGCTGATGAAGGGCTACTTCAAGAACGAGGAGGCCACGGCCGCGACGTTGCGCGACGGCTGGCTCTACTCGGGGGATCAGGCCTACGCCGACGCGGACGGCTGGTTCTTCTTCGTGGACCGAAAGAAGGACATGATCAAGCGCGCCGGTGAGAACGTCTCTGCGTCCGAGGTGGAGGACGTGCTGAAGCAGCATCCGGCGGTGTTCGATGCGGCGGTGGTCGGGGTGCCCGATCCCGTCCGCGACCAGTCCATCAAGGCGTACGTGATCGTGCGCGAGCCCGCCGCCGTCGCCGCACCCGAGCTGATCGCGTGGTGCCGGCAGCGGCTGTCGGCGTTCAAGGTGCCCGACGTCATCGAGTTCCGGGAAACCTTCCCGCGCACGTCCGTCGGGAAAATCCAGAAGCATCTGTTCTGACACGACACCGAGGAAAGGATTGCTGAGATGCCCGCAACGCTGCCGCTCATTCCCACGCACGTCATGGGCAGTCACGGGTTCCCCGGTTGGTTCTGGGGGGCGCTCGAGAAGATCAAGGCCGGCGACTACGGCCAGACCGACGTCAAGGAGACGTTCGACGACGCGACGCAGCTCGCCATCCGCGACCAGGAACGCGCCGGCATCGACGTGATCTGCGACGGCGAGATGCGCCGGTTCTTCTTCGTGCAGACGTTCTACGGGAAGATGCAGGGGCTCGAGGACGTCGAGCCGCTGCGCAAGACGGGGCTGTACGCGTACGACAGCGTGCCGCGCTACCGCGCGGTCGGCCGCGTCAGCGTGCCCACGGGGCTCGGCGTCGTCGACGAGTTCAAATATCTCAAAACGCAGACCGACAAGCCCGTGAAGGCAACCGTCCCGGGGCCGGTGACGCTCTCGATCCACATCCAGATCCGCCCCGGCGATGCCTACAACGGCGATCGCCTGGCGCTCACCTGGGACATGGTCCCCGCGGTCAACGCCGAGCTGAAGGCGCTCGTCACGGCCGGCGCCGACTGGATCCAGATCGACGAGCCGTCGGCGGCGATCGTACCCGGACAGATCGACGAGTACGTGAAGATGTTCAACGCGTGTGTCGATGGCGTGCGCGCCAAGATCGGCCTTCACGTCTGCTTCGGCAACTTGCTGTCGCGCCCGCGCGGCAAGCGGTCCTATCGCTGGATGTTCCCGGCGCTCAAGTCCGCGCGGTGCGATCAGTTCGTGTTCGAGTACGCCAACCGCGAGATGGCGGAGATCGAAGACTGGAAGGACTACGGCGTCGATCGCGAGGTCGCTTGCGGCGTGGTCGACGTCAAGTCGTTCTATCTGGAGCCGCCGGAGGAAGTGGCCGAACGCATCGCGCTCTGTGCGAAGTACATCCCCGTCGACAGGCTGTCCGCCGTCCCCGACTGCGGATTTTTCCCCGTGCCGCGGTGGCTGGCGTTCGAGAAGCTCAAGCGGCTCGCGGCCGGCGCCGCGCTCGCGCGGAAAAAGCTCGGCGTAGCGTAGGAGGCGTGATCGCGTGCTTCTACGCGTGCGGGTCGCTGCTCGTTGCCCGCCGTGGACCGGTCAGCGACTCACGCCGATCCGATGGACCCGGCGTCCGCCGGAGAGCCCACACATGAGCCCGTCGCGGTCGGAGGCGCGTCGCAGAAGTAGCTGTTGTAGTTGGCGCGCCCGGAGGGAATCGAACCCCCGACCCTCAGCTTCGAAGGCTGATGCTCTATCCAACTGAGCTACGGGCGCGTGCGGAGCAAATCGCGCCTGTGATTCTACCTGCTGCACGGCGTCTTGTGGCGTCGTTGTGGCGCGACGCGCAGGTGATCTGGAGTCCGCTCAGGTGATCTCAGATCAGGCGAGGGTAGCGCTCGGCATCCCAGATGCCGTAGCACCGCCCATGGAACCGAACCACCGGACGCGGGTCGTTGTACTGCGGCGCGTACTCGGGCTCTGTGCCGAGGATCAGCTCCCCGCATCCAGCACACGGACTGCCGCTTCCTCTGCCAGCTCGAAGCCTGACCGGGTCGTCATGAGGCAGGGTACCCACGGCAAGCTTGTTGCGGATCATCTCTGCTACTAAGGTCGGCACTGCAACAACCCCAAGCGGTCTGAAGCTTAACACACCGCGACCCATCGATCGTTACATGTCGATGTCGCGCGGTTAACGCTCCTTCACGCCGCTCGGTCAGCGTCGTGTCAGCAATACAATCGTCGCGGCGAGGTCGTCGAGATCCACGGGCTTCCTCACAAGCGCGTCGAATGCCTGCCGACTCGGATGCTCCGCGTAGTGGCCGGTGAGGCCGATGATTGGCAGTCCGTTCCGCAGCGGATTACGTCGGAGCTTCCGTGCGAGCTCCACTGCATTGATCCCGGGCATCGCAATGTCTGCAACCACGGCATCGAGCTTCCGCGCTTCATCGATGTAGGCGAGCGCGCCGCCGACGGTCACGGCCGCGAGGGCAGTTGCTCCGCAGGTCCTCAGGAAGCTGGCGAGGATCTGGACGATATCGAGATCGTCATGCACCACGAGCACGGTCAGACCCGCGAGGTCATGGGGAGCGGACATTCGGGCGCTCGTAACTCTACGGAACACCCGGAATAGATCAAGTCGATTCGACCAATGGCGAGCTTCTAGCTCCGCCTATGATTCGGGTTCAATGTGCGTGGTGTTGTTGTGGCGAACACGCGTGCCAGTCTGCCTGCCGCCGCGGCACTAACGCCTCGGCGCGGTCTCGCTCGCCCTCGATTTCTCGGCAGTATTCGCATACCGCGCGGCTTGGCACTCAGTACGCAAGCCACGCAAGACAGCAAGCTGGGCGGAACCCCGTCTGCGCAAGAAACCAGGGCGCACGCAGCGTCTCGATTGAAAGGAGCGGCCGATGGGTGGTTCCAGGCTGATCGCCTGGGGAATCGGACTCGCGGCAATCGCGTTCGGGATTGCGGTGATCATGCGCGAAACGCCGATCGCCGATCATCTCATTCGAGTCGCTCTCGACGTGCCCAGCGCACCTTCACATCTCGCCGCGCTGGCTGAAGACATCAAACTGTACGCGTGGCAGGTGTTCTCGTTCTCGATGTTGCTCATTCTGTTGTGGACCAAGCTTCGGTAGCGAGCGCGCTCTAAAGCTTCGCGTCGCCCGCCTTCGCGTTTGCTGCGGACGTCATGGCGCTGGCTCAGCCGGCGCGGCGTCCCGTCCGCTGCGCGCGCTCGAGAGCGCCGGTCACGGCGTCGGTGAGAGCGTCGGGGTCCACCGGCTTGGCCACGTGGAGATCGAACCCCGCGGCGAGCGCCTGGCTGCGGTCGTTCAGGCTCGCATACGCCGTGAGCGCGATGGCGACCATCGGCGCGCGGCCATCTGTCCGCTCCCGCTCGCGAACCTGGGCGACCAGCCCAAAACCGTCGGCGCCCGGCATGCCGAGGTCGCTCACGAGCACGTCGACGGCAAAGTCCTCGAGGGCCGCGAGCGCTTCGCTCACCGAAGACGCGGTATGGACCTCCGCGCCGCGATCGGTGAGCGCGACACGAACGAGCTCGCGCGCATCCGGATGGTCGTCGACCGCGAGAATGCGGACGCCTTCGAGTGGGCGCGCCACGCGCGCGGCCCGCGGAATGCTGCTGGCGATCGGTCCACGCGACACGGCGCTCAGCGGCAGCGTCACCGTGAACACCGCGCCGCGCCCCGGTCCGTCGCTGTGCGCGGTGACGGTGCCGCCGTGAAGCGTCACGATATGCCGAACGATGGCGAGCCCCAGCCCGAGACCGCCCGCGCCGCGACCACCCTGGCCCTGTCGGAAGCGATCGAACACGTGCGGCAACAGCGCCGCCTCGATGCCGGCGCCGGTGTCGCGCACCGTGATGACGCCCTGGCTGTGCTCTCGTGCAAGCTCGACGGCGACGCGGCCTTCGGCCGGTGTGAATTTGATGGCGTTGGAGACGAGATTGGCCACGACCTGTGCGAGCCTCACGGGATCGCCGTTTACGATGGTCGCGCCGGGCGCGAGCTCGACGTCGAGCGCCACGCTCTTCGCGTCGGCGTCGCGTCGCAGCGCCTCCAGGGCCGCGCCGACGACGCCGCCGACATCGACCACCTGCCGCTCGAGCTGCATCTTGCCCGAGATGATGCGTGAGACGTCGAGGAGATCGTCGATGAGCTTGGCCTGCCACAGCGTGTTGCGCTCGATGGTCTCCAGCGCCCGCGTCGCCTGCTCGGGGCTCAGCCGCGCCGCGCGGAGCATGCGTACCCAGCCGAGCATGGCGGTCAGCGGCGTTCGCAGCTCGTGCGAGAGCGTCGCCAGGAAATCGTCCTTCGAGCGATTCGCCGCCTCGAAGTCGGCGCGCGCCGCCTTCTCGCGCTCGAGCAGGCGGGCATTGCGGATGGCCGATGTCGCCTGCTCCGCCAGCCTCAGCAGCAGCGCCTCATCGGCATCGCTGAACGGCCATCGCGCTCGATTCGCCACATACAACAGCCCCGCCACGCCGTCATCGACGATCGGCACGGCGAGTACCGCGAGGCCGAGATGATCGGTGCTCCGCAGCGGGCGCCCCGTCGCCATCACGAGCCCGCCGAAGCCGCGGCCGCGCTCGATCCGGTCGACGTCCGGCGGCCGACCCTCGACCGGTGAGCGCTGGCGGAACACCATCACGTCGCGTGCGTCGACATCCGGCAACGCGATCGCGGCGGAGTCCGCGCCACACACGTCTCGGGCCGTCTCGCAGACGAAGGTAAGGATGGCGTCGAGATCGAGGTGCTCGTTGATACGACGCGAAAGGTCGGCCACCGCCGTCGCCTCCCGCTCGCTGCGCCGCAAGTCCTCCTCCATCTGGCGACGCTCGGTGACATCGCGAATCACTGCGACGTGACGCCCCGGCAGCACGTCGGCGGTTGCGGACACCTCGACGTCACGCTGCGTGCCGTCGGGCCGCAGCAGGCGGAACACGCCGACGACCGCGCCTTTGGCCAGCAGATCGCGCCAGACCGCGGCGGTTTCACCCACGGCCGCGGCCTCATGCAGGCTGCGTCCGAGCAGCTGCTCGCGCGGGAGGCCGAACAGATCCTCGGCAGCCGGGTTGGCGTCGATGGTTTTACCTTCGCTGTCGAGCACGACGATGGCGTCGAGCGTCGACGAAAAGATCGCGCGCAGCTGCGCCTCGCTGTCGCGCAGCGCGCGCTCGAAGCGCTCGCGATCGCGTGCCGCGGCTTGCAGCGCGGCGGCGAGCTGATTGACCTCAGTGACCGCGCTCCCCGTCGGCGCGCTGGCGCGTCCCTGGCCCAACGCCTCCGCCACTTGTACCAGCCGCAGAATCGGACGAGCGATCCGCCGCCCGACGATCAGCGCGAGCAGCGAGCCACCCGCGAGCACCAGCAGACCGCCGGCGGTCGCCAGCAACAGCGAGTCGCGTAGCGGCGCGTCCACCGTCTTCGCGGGCACGGTGATCGCGACCGTCCATCCCGTGAACGCGGACCGGCTGTACGCGGCATACGCGGCGACGCCGTCGGCGTCGACGCCACGGATCCATCCGGCGTCACCCCCGAGGCCGCCGAGGAGCGCACCCGCCGGCCGGCCGAGCCAGGCCTGGGGAACACGGCTGCGCGCGACGACGAAGCCCTCGCGATCCACGATCGTGCCCGTCCAGTCGGACGGCAGGCTCTGCGAGGCGAGAAAGCGGCTCAGCGCGTCAGGCTCGAGATCGACGCCGAGGCCATGACGGAGGCGACCGCCACGCACTACCGGCACCACGATCGCGATGGTCGGCACGCCCGTCGTGCGATCCCGCAGCACGTCCGACAACGCCGGCCGGAGCAGCTGCGTCATCTCTCGGAAGTACGGGCGGTCGGCGAGCGACGTGCGCGCCGCGACCACGCCGACGCGCGACGTTCTGAGCGATACCTCGCCTCGCGCGTCGGTCAAGATGATGGCGCGCCACCCGGGCTGCGTAAATAGCACGCGTCCGGCGTGGCGCTCGAACATGTTGTAGTCGTCGGCATCGAGGTGCAGCGACGCAGCCAACGTCTCGAGCGCCTTGATCGAGGTCTCGATCTCACGGTCCACGGCCAGCGTGAGCGCGCGCGTCGTGCCGCGCAGCCCGCGTTCGGTCGACCAGCGCTCGCCGCGGCCGAAGACGACGACCATGATCGTCGCGTAGACGAGCACCGGCACGATCGCGGCGACCACGAGCAATAACAGGTGCCGCCGCAATGGAGAGGTCGGTGCGGCTGCTTCGACAGACATGCGCATGGAGGATATCGCGCCGCTTTTCGCGCGGCCACGAGAAGCTCGACTGTATAGGGAAAAACTTTTCCCATCGCGGGGCCGCCAGTCGGGCTCCGGTGTATAGTGTCCGTCGGCCGCGGCGCGGCCGAATCGACTCGTCGGGAGACTCGCCATGAGCGCTGTCAAAGATCTCATCGGACCGGCCGTCGACCGCCTTGCGGCCGATCTCGAAACGCTGTCGCGACAGATTCACGACAACCCGGAGCTCGCCTATCACGAGGTCAAGGCCGCGGCATGGCTGGCGGAATTCCTCGACAAGCAGGGCTTCAAGGTCGAGCGGGGGGTCGCCGGCGTCCAGACGGCGTTTCGGGGCACGCTCGAAACCGGAGACGGACCGACGGTCGCCATCCTGTGCGAGTACGACGCGTTGCCGGGCATCGGTCACGCCTGCGGCCACAACGTGATCGCCGCCGCCGGTGCGGGCGCGGGCGCGGCGCTGGCCGCCGTTCGAGATCGTTTGCCGAAGGGACGGATCCAGGTCATCGGGACCCCCGCCGAGGAAGGCGGCGGCGGCAAGGTGAAGCTGATCAACGGCGGCGTTTTCAAGAACGTCGACGCCGCGATGATGATCCACGGCTTCGACCGCTGGATCATGCACCAGGACCTGCTCGGAATCGTCCGGACGGGCTTCGAGTTCACGGGCAAAGCCGCCCATGCATCGGCGGACCCGTGGGAAGGCGTGAATGCCCTCGACGCGGTCATTCAGACGTTCAACAACGTGAGCATGCTGCGTCAGCAGATCCGTCCCGAGTCACGCATCCACGGCATCGTGACCAGCGGCGGCGCCGCGGCCAACATCATCCCGGAGTTCGCCTCGGCGGTGTTCTATGTGCGCGCCGCCGACCTCGACTACATGTGGGCGCTGCAGAAGCGTGTCATCGCGTGCGCCGAAGGCGCTGCCAAGGCGACCGCTTGCACGCTCAAGATCGTTCAGCATACCGACACGGTGTACGAGCCGATGAAGCGCAACGCGACCCTGCTCGAGCTGTTCCGCGCGAATGCGCGGACGCTGGGCGTCGTCGAGACGCCCGAGAGCCGCGATCGCGTGGGCTCGTCCGACGTCGGCAACGTGAGTCAGGTCATTCCCGCCATTCAGCCGATGGTGCAGATCGCGCCCGAAGGCACGCCGATCCACTCTCGCGATTTCGAGCAGGCGGCGGTGAAGCCGCTGGCGCGCGACGGAATGCTGGCCTCCGCCAAGATCATGGCCATGACCACCTGCGACCTGCTCGCCAATCCCGCGCTCGTGAAGGACGCGCGGATCGAGTTCGACGCGGCAAAGGATGCCCAGGCGGCACGGCGATGACCACCGGCGACGCCGTCAAGCCCAAGGTCACCGACGCCGTCGATCGTCTCGCCGACGATCTCGAGCGACTGTCGCACCGCATTCACGACACGCCCGAGCTCGCGTTCAAGGAAGAAAAGGCGCACGGCTGGCTGACCGAGTTCCTCGAAAAGCACGGTGCGCACGTCGAGCGAGGCGTCGGCGGCCTGCCGACGGCATTTCGCGCGACGATCGCCGGCAGCGGCGTGGGACCGACGATCGCCATCATGGCCGAGTACGACGCGCTTCCCGGCATCGGCCACGCGTGCGGCCACAACGTCATCGCGACCGCCGGCGTCGGCGCCGGCGCGGCGCTCGCCGCGCTCGGCGTGCTGCCGTTTGCCGGCCGCGTGCAGGTCATTGGCACGCCGGCCGAAGAGGGCGGAGCCGGAAAGGTGAAGTTGATGGACGCCGGCGTGTTCGACGGCGTGGACGCCGCGATGATGATCCACGGCCGCTGCGGCACGCAGGTCTGGCGCCCGAGCCTGGGCATCATCAAAGTGAAGGTCGAGTTCTTCGGCCAGGCGGCGCACGCGTCGTCGTGGCCGTGGCGCGGGATCAACGCGCTGAACGCCGTCATTTCGCTGTTCAACGCGCTGGATGCGATGCGCCAGCAGATCCGCGTCGACGCACGCATCCACGGCGTGATCACCAAGGGCGGCGACCAGGCGAACATCATCCCGGAGTACACGAGCGCCGAGTTTTATCTGCGAGCCACGACCGTGGCATATTGCCGTGAGCTCCTCCGGCGCTTCACCGGGGCCGCCGAGGGCGCCGCCGCGGCGACGGGATGCCGCGTGCAGGTCACCGCGGATCCGACCGTGCACGAGCCGCTGCGGGCGAATCCGACGATGGCCGAGGCGTTCAAGCGCAACCTCGAATACATCGACTTTCCCGAGGATCCCGACGACGGCCAGGCGGGTTTCGGCTCGACCGACTGTGGCAACGTCAGCCAGCGGATGCCGACGATCCATCCCTACATCCGCATCTCCCCGGACGGCGTGCCCGGTCACTCGCGCGAATTCGCCCAGTGGGCGCGCTCGCCGCTCGCGCGCGCCGGTATGGTGGCGGGCGCGAAGGCGCTGGCGCTCACGGCCATCGATCTGTTGGCTTCGCCCGACGCGCTCGCGCGCGCCAAGCACGACTTCACGCGCGATGGAGACAACGCATGAGGCGCGCCGGCCTTGTCCTCGTCGCGGTGATGCTGGCCGGCTGCGCCGGCATGCGGAACGGAAGCGACACCGCAGGGCTGGCCGAGCTGCGGAACGCGTCCGGTCAGCCGGTGGGCACGGCGCGCTTCACGCAGGCGGGCAACGTCGTGAGGATTCTGGTCGAGACGACGGGCCTGGCGCCGGGAGCGCACGCCGTGCACGTGCATAGCGTCGGCAAGTGCGATCCGCCGGACTTCACGAGTGCCGGCCCGCACTTCAATCCGACGGGCAAGCAGCACGGCGCCCTGAACCCGGCGGGCTCGCACGCGGGTGACCTGCCGAATCTCACCGTCGCTCCGGACGGCAACGGACGCATGGAGACCACGACGGAGCAGCTCACACTCGGATCGGGCCCCACGACGGTGTGGGACGCCGACGGAAGCGCGCTGATCATCCACGCCAGTCCCGACGACTTCAAAACCGACCCGACCGGTAACGCCGGCGCCCGCATCGCGTGCGGCGTGCTGGTCAAGACGCCGGTGCGTTAAGCCTCCCGCATCGAGGCGATGAGCCGCCGCGGCGCGACGCCGATGTAATCGGCGCGCGGCCGAATCAGCCGGTTGTCCGCGTACTGCTCCATCGCGTGGGCGCACCACCCCGCGACTCGTCCGATCGCGAAGATCGACGTGCACAAATCGGCCGGGATCCCGAGCGCGTCGTACACGACTGCGGAAAAGAAGTCGACGTTCACGGGCAGCTCGGTGCGCGCTTTCATGGCGTCGTACAGGCGTTCGGCCACCTCGAACAGCCGCGCGCGTCCGGTCGCTTCCGCCATCGTTTTCGCCATGCCGCGCAGCACGCGCGCGCGGGCGTCGTCGACCCGGTAGACACGGTGGCCGAATCCCGGCATGCGCGCCTTGGGGTCGGCCCGCTCAGCCTTGGTGAGCGTGCCGCGCGCACCCAGGCGGGCGTCGACGAAGGCCTCCGCTTTTGCCGGGTCGCCGATCTCCTGCAGCATGCGCAGCACGTCCTCGTTGGCGCCGCCATGACGCGGGCCCTTGAGCGTGGCGATGGCGGCCACGACCGCGGCGTGCAGGTCGGCCAGCGTGGCGACCGCGACGCGGGCGGCGAACGTGGAGGCGTTGAACTCGTGGTCGGCGTGCAGCGTGAGCACCACGTCCATCACGCGTGCGACGTCCGTGCTCGGCTCGACGCCGTCGAGCAGCTGCAGCACGTACGCCGCGTGTGAGCCGCCGGACGACGCTGTCGCCGGCGCGCGACCGGTGCGGATGCGATGCCACGCGCCGACGACCTCCGGAATGCGGACCATCAGCCGAAACGACTTGCGTAGATTGGCGGCGGCGCTGTTGTCGGCGGCGACCGGATCTAGCGCGGCGTCGAACGAGATCGCCGTGCGCAGGGCGTCGAGCGGATGGCAGCTGCGCGGCAATGTCCGTAGCAGCGCCTCGATCGGGGCCGGCAGCCCACGCGAGGCCGCGAGACGGCCACGGAAGCTGGCCGCCTGCGCCGGGTCGGGACGCTCGCCGGTCCACAAGAGTGACGTGACGTCCTCGAACGGCACGGTCCCCGCGAGCTCACCGATCTCGTAGCCTCGATAGAAGAGCCGCCCCGCCGCGCCGTCGATGGCACAGACCGCCGAGCGCGCCGCGATCACGTCTTCCAGCCCCGCTTTCCAGCCGCTGTCGTCCATGGTCAGCCTCCCGGACTCTGTTTCGATCCTTAATTGATTATACATGATTTATATTGATTAGACATGATACGTATGAATCGGGGCTCGACCGGGCCAGCGGGACGCTGGTAGCGTGGGGGCCGTGGTGACGACCATCGTGGTGGACGGCGAGGAATACCTCACGGGCGATGACGCGGCACGAATGCTCGGCGTGAAGCCCGCGACCCTTTATGCGTACGTCAGCCGCGGAATTTTGAAATCGTACCGCGAGGGCACCAAGCGGCGGCGACTGTACCGCCGTGCCGAGGTCGAGGCACTGCGGCGACTCGATCGCGGCAGGCCACCGGAGATTCCTCCGGTGGACTCCTGGATCAGGGATTGAGCGCTGCGATCACCTTGCGCGCCTGGTTGAGGTGATCGATGGCGTGCAGTCGCAAGAAGACCGCGTAGGCCTTCCAGTCGATCTCGTCCTCCCACGTCAGCGGCACGATCGCGCCATCGGTCCCCTCCGCGTTCATCACGACCACGACACGCGCTTGCACGTCGGTCGGCCAGTCGTCGGGCGCCGCGCCGAGATCGGCGACGATCTCCGCGTGCACGCACGCGAGATCGTCGAGCATGGCCGGCCACGGTCGCGCGAGGGGATCCTTCGACTGCAGCGCCGCGGGAATCGGCGGACCCGCGGGGCGACGGCCGGCGAGCAGATCGCGTAGCTCGTCGCGCGAGGGCCGATGCGTTTCCACCACGTGATCGGCGAGCTCGTGCAGGCTCCACTCCGCCGGCCAGGCGCGCCGTGCCGCCCGATCAGCATCGACCGCGCGCAGACACTTCTCTAGATTGTCGAAGGCCGTCGCGACGCGGCGTCGGATGAGTGCCGTCGGCGCCTGCGTGCCGTTGTCGCGTAAGTAGTCACGCACGCGCGTGCGGAGGGCGGTCTCAGTGGCCGCCGTGACCGTGCTCATGAGCGTTCCTGGCCCCGTCGGCGCTCGGCCGCGCGCTCGGCCTCGAGGCGCTCGAGCGCCACCTCCGAATGGTCGGCAAACGTCATCGCTGCGGCGAGCGCACGATGGCCCGCCCGCTCGGCGATGAGTCGATGCATCGTCTGCGAGATGCGCCGGTATGCCGGGTGGCCCTGTGGTGCGCTGCGCAGCTCGATGAGGTGCATGGCCTCTCGCGCGTTCATGTCCATGTAGAAGCGGACCCGATAGGCCATCGCCACCGCGTAGGGCGCGACCTCGGTCAGTCCGGTGGCCGCGATCGCGTCGTGAAGCGCGGCCGACGCCTCTAGCGAGCGACGCCAGCGCTCTTCGACCCGTGCCTCGGCGACGGCCTCCGGCATGACGAAGCCATGGCGCGGCGACAGCCGCTGCCATTCGAGCGTCAGCAAGCGGTGGCGCTGAAGATCGCGGAAGGCGCCGTAATCGGCCAGCACGTCGAAGCGATAGGACGTCCGCTCGAAGGCACGGCCAGGCTTCTGACGCCGATTCGTGCGGCGCCCCACGTAGGCCTCGAGCACCGAGCGGCGCTCGGCCTCCGTCATCTTGTGCGCGATCTCCAGCAGGCGGTCGTCCGGCACGTTCGAGACCGCGTACAGCGCGGCGGCCACCACTTTCGTCTCGCCGTCCGGATCGAAGTCGGTGAGCGTCACCTCGTCACGTGAGAGCTCCGGCTCGTCAGCGACGAGCGCGGCGGCCACGCGCGACGTGGATCGGCGCGTGTCCTCCAGATAATCCGACCACGCGCCGCCACGGTCGGGCAGGTCGACGCGTCGCAGGAACGCCGGGATCACCTTGCGCAACTCCTCGAGCATCAGCCCCGCGTATCCGCGGACCTCGAGCAGCGGGTGGGCGCGCATCCTCAACAGCAGATTTTCGTAGGCCTGACCCGTGCCATAGATGCCGACGTTCGAGGTGGTCGCCGCCGGCAGGAGCCCTCGCAGTGTGTCGAGCGCCTTGGCGCGGATGCTCATTCGATACGCGCCGTCCGACGTCTGCTCGTCCTTCGGAAAACGTTCGGTGAAATGCTGACGCAGGATCGGCAGGAGCTCGCGATACGTGTCGAACATCGCGTCCAGCGTGG
>Ga0075426_10000181_pt1 | contig 42789 bp, 38 predicted proteins | sample SoiMethybrSBSTD5_FD_75304 | JGI IMG/M metagenome (GOLD analysis project Ga0075426, IMG submission 75304) | Bulk soil microbial communities from a Populus tree surrounding site in Tennessee, USA - Soil MetaG P. TD hybrid SBSTD5 | ecosystem: Environmental > Terrestrial > Soil > Tree plantation... | reverse complement strand
CGCCTCGGCAAGCACCTCACGACCACCGCGAAGCAGCCGCACAAGTGGGAATTCATCCACGACGCGGTCGCCTGGAACTACCGGCTGCCCAACATCAACGCGGCGCTGGGCTGCGCGCAGCTCGAGCGTCTCGGCGATTTCGTGCGGCGCAAGCGCCGGCTGGCGGAGCAATACGCGCACGCCTTCGAAGGCGTCGAGGGCGTGAGCTTCGTCGCGGAGCCGCCCGGCACCCACAGCAACTACTGGCTCTGCGCCCTGCGCCTGCGATCGATCGACCTCGAGGCGCGCGACGCGCTGCTCGCCGCGGCGAACGACGCGGGCTACCACTGTCGGCCGATCTGGACGCTGATGCACAAGCTGCCGATGTATCGCGACAACCCGCGGGCCGATCTCGCCGTGGCGCAATCCCTCGAGGCGAGCATCATCAACCTGCCGTCGAGCGCGGCGCTCGCGGATGCGGGGGCGCGCGCCTCCGCCGCCGCCGTCGGAGGCGCACGGTGAGCGCGCCGCGCCGCATCTGCGTGGTCACGGGATCGCGCGCCGACTACGGCATCCTCTACTGGCTGCTCAAGGCGATCGCGGGCGACCGCGACCTCGAGCTGCAGATCGCGGCGACCGGCTCGCACCTGTCGCCCGAATTCGGGCTCACCTGGCGCGAGATCGAAGCCGACGGGTTCGCGATCGCCGCCAAGGTGGAGATGCTGCTCTCGGCCGACACGCCGAGCGCCATCGCGAAATCGCTGGGCCTCGGCGTCATCGGCTTCGCCGATGCGTTCGCGCGGCTCGCGCCCGAGATCGTGGTCGTCCTCGGCGATCGCTTCGAGATCCTCGCCGCCGCCCAGGCGGCGCTGGTCGCGCGCATTCCGATCGCGCACATCCACGGCGGCGAGGTTTCCGAGCACGCCATCGACGAGAGCATTCGCCATGCGATCACGAAGATGGCGCAGTGGCACTTCGTCGCCGCCGAGCCGTATCGCAAGCGCGTGATCCAGATGGGCGAATCGCCCGAGCGCGTGTTCAACCATGGCGCGCCCGGGCTCGATCACCTGTCGAAGAGCGAGTGGCTTTCGCGCGCCCGGCTCGAGGAGAAGCTCGGCATGCGCCTCGGCGAGCCGCTCTTTCTCGTGACGTACCATCCGGCCACGCTCGGCGAGCGGCCGCCGGAGGAGGCGATGGCGGAGCTCCTCGCCGCGCTCGAGGCGTTTCCCGAGGCGACCGTCGTTTTCACCCACCCCAACGCGGACGCCGGCGGCCGCGCGCTCATCGGCCCGATCGAAGCGTTCGTGCGCTCCCATCCGCAGCGCGCGAAGGCCTTCGTCGCGCTCGGCCAGCGCGGCTACCTCAACGTCATGCGCGAGGCCGACGTCGTGGTCGGCAATTCGTCCAGCGGCATCACGGAGGCGCCGGCGCTGCACAAGGCGACGGTGAACGTCGGCGAGCGCCAGAAGGGGCGGCTCAAGGCCGCCTCGATCATCGACGCCGCCGAGCGCCGCGACGACATCGTACGGGCGCTACGCAAGGCGCTCTCGCCCGAATTCCGCGCGACGCTCGCCGGGACCGAGTCGCTCTACGGCGTGGGCGACGCGAGCCGCGCGATCCTCGCGCGCCTCAAGGCGGAGCTGCCTCGCGTCGCGAAACCCTTCTTCGATCTCGCCCATGGGCACTGAGCCGCGCGCATTCCTCGTCGCGGAGGCCGGCGTGAACCATAACGGCTCGCTCGACACGGCGAAGCGCCTCGTCGACGCCGCCGCCGCCGCGGGCGCCGACGCGGTGAAGTTCCAGACCTTCCGCGCCGAAAGCCTGGTGACGCGCGATGCGCCGAAGGCCGCGTACCAGAAGCGCACGACCGACGCCGCCGAGAGCCAGTTCGAGATGATCAAGGCCCTCGAGCTCGACGTCCCGGCGCACGAGGCGCTGATGGCGCACGCCGCCGCGGCCGGCATCGAATTCCTCTCCACGCCTTTCGACAGCGAGAGCCTGAAGCTGCTGCAGATCCTCGGCCTGAAGACCATCAAGGTCTCGTCGGGCGACCTCACCAACGCGCCTTTCCTGCTCGAGATCGCGCGCTCGGCCGAGCGCGTGATCCTCTCGACCGGCATGAGCACGCTCGAGGAGGTCGAGGCCGCGCTCGGCGTGCTCGCCTTCGGCTTCACCGCGCGCGCCGGCGAGGAGCCCGGCCGCGCCGCCTTCGAGCGGGCGTTCGCCTCGGAGACGGGTCGCGCGGCGCTCGCCCTGCGCCTCGTCGTGCTCCATTGCACGAGCGAGTATCCGGCGCCCTTCGACGAGGTGAACCTGCGCGCCATGGACACTATGGCTGAGGCGTTCGGGCTGCCCGTCGGCTATTCCGATCACACGACCGGGATCCATGTCGCCATCGCGGCGGTCGCACGCGGTGCCACGTTGATCGAGAAGCACCTCACCCTCGACCGCTCGCTGCCGGGTCCCGATCACAAGGCCTCGCTCGAGCCCGGGGAGCTCAAGGCGATGGTGGCCGCGATCCGCGACGTCGAGCGCGCGCTCGGCGACGGCGCGAAGCGGCCGACGCCGGCGGAGCTTCGCAACCGCGACATCGCGCGCAAGAGCCTCGTGGCCGCGCACGCGCTGGCCGCGGGGGAGGCGCTCGCGATCGCGTGCAAGCGGCCCGGCACCGGCATGTCGCCGTTCGACTACTGGCGCATGCAGTCGCGCGCGGCGCGCCGCGCCTATCGCGCCGACGAGGCGATCGATGAGTGAGAGGCCGGTGTATCTGGTCGCCGCCGGCGGCCATGGGAGCGTCGTCCTCGACACGCTCGCGGAAATGGGCGTGGCGGTGGCCGGCATCGTCGACCCGGCGTTGCGCGCCGGCGATCGCGTGTTCGATGTTCCCGTGCTGGGCGGCGACGCGTGGCTCGACGCACGACGCGGCGACGAGCTCGTGCTCGCGAACGGCGCCGGGGCGCAACCGTACAAGAACCTGCACGGGACGCTCTACGAGCGTTTCCACCGGCGCGGCTTCGAATTCATCTCGGTGCGCCATCCGTCCGCGGTCGTGGGCCGCGACGCGGCGTTCGCCGAAGGCAGCCAGGTGCTCGCGGGCTGCGTCGTTCAATGCCGCGCCCGCATCGGGCGCAACGTCGTCATCAACACGCGCGCGAGCGTCGACCACGATTGCGTCGTCGGCGACCACGCGTTCGTGGGGCCGGGCGCGACGCTCTGCGGCGACGTTCGCATCGGCGCGGGGACGTTCGTCGGCGCGGCCGCGGTGATCCTGCCCGGCGTGGAAGTGGGCAGGGGCGCGATCGTCGCCGCCGGCGCGATCGTCGCCCGCAACGTCCCGGACGGCGCGCTGGTGATGGGAGTGGCGGCGGCACAGAAGGGAAGGCGTGACCTATGAACGAATGGAGGAAGGCGATCGTCGAGGCGGATGCGCCGTTGAGCGAGGCGATCCGCCACATCGACAGCGCCGGCTGCCAGCTCGCGATCGTGCTCGAGCCCGACGGGCGCCTCGCCGGATTGGTGAGCGACGGCGACGTGCGCCGCGCGGTCCTCAGCGGCTGCGACCTCAAGACGCCGACGCACCAGGTGATGAGCCGGCAGCCCACGACCGCGCTCGCGACGGCGACGAAGGAAGAGCTGCTCGCGCTCATGCGACGCAAGGTGCTGCGCCAGATCCCGCTCGTGAACGAGCGCCAGGAGGTCGTCGGGCTGGCGACGGTGGACGACCTCGCGGGCGTGGTCGAGCGGCCCAACTGGGTCGTGCTCATGGCCGGAGGCCTGGGCACGCGGCTTCGCCCGCTCACGGAATCGACGCCGAAACCCATGCTGCAGGTGAGCGGCAAGCCCATCCTCGAGAACATCCTGCAGAGCTTCATCGACCAGGGATTCCGCCAGTTCTTTTTGTCCGTGAACTACATGGCGCAGGCGGTGCGCGAGCATTTCGGCGACGGGCGCCAGTGGGGCGTGCAGATCGAGTACCTCGCCGAGACCAAGCGCCTCGGCACCGCGGGCGCTCTCTCGCTCCTGCCCGGCGCCCCGCGCGATCCCTTCATCGTGATGAACGGCGACCTGCTCACGCGCGTGCGCTTCGACAACCTGCTGCATTTCCACTCCGAGCGCGCCGCCGCGGCGACGATGGCGGTGCGCGAGTACGACTTCCAGGTTCCCTACGGCGTCGTGCGCCTCGAAGGCTCGAGCGTGAGCGCGATCGACGAGAAGCCGGTGCATCGCTTCTTCGTGAACGCGGGCATCTATGCCCTCTCGCCCGAGGTGCTGGGCGAGGTTCCGCAGGACGCGTTCTTCGACATGCCCACGCTCTTCGAGCGCGTGCTCGCCGGCGGCAGGCACGTGGCCGCCTACCCGGTGCGCGAGTACTGGCTCGACGTGGGCCGCCTCGAGGAATTCGAGCGCGCGCAGCAGGAGTGGACCGTTCTGGGGGACAGCGCGCGGTGATCGGCTCCGAACGCGTGCTCGCCGTGATTCCCGCCCGCGGCGGATCGAAGGAGGTCCCGGGAAAGAACATCCGCGACGCCGGCGGCAAGCCCCTCATCGCCTGGACCATCGAGGCCGCGCGCCTCTCGCGGCGCATCGACCGGGCGGTGTTCTCCTCCGACGACGCAAGGATCATCGCGGTCGCGCGCGAGCACGGCGCCGACGTGCCTTTCGTGCGCGCGGCGCGCCTCGGCGACGACCGCGCGCCGATGCAGGACGTGGTGCTCGACGCGGTCGAGCGCTGCCCCGGGTACGAGTGGATCGTGCTGCTGCAGCCCACGTCGCCGCTGCGCACCGCTGCCGACATCGACGGCGCGATCGACCGCTGCGTGCAGATGAAGGCGCCCTCGTGCGTCACGGTGTGCGCGGCGCACGAAAGCCCGTACTGGATGTACAGGATGGGCCGCGACGGCCGGCTCGAACCGCTGATGGGACCGGACTCGCCCGGCAACCGCCAGGAGCTGCCGCCCGTCTTCGTGCTCAACGGCGCGGTCTACGTGGCGCGCACCGACTGGTTGCGGCGCGAGAAGAACTTCGTCACGGCCGAGACGGTGGCCTACGAGATGCCGGCGAGCCGCTCGCTCGACATCGACACCGAGCTCGATTTCCATTACCTGAAAGTTCTGCTGGCTGCGCGCGATGTTCCGGTATCCCCGGCGACGTGAGCTCGATCTCGCGCCGTTCAAGCGCGATGGCGGGCCCCATCCGGCGCTCTACGGGCTGCCGCACGAGGTGCGCTTCTGCCGGCGCTGCGTGATCTCCAACCAGCGGCCGAATTCCGCGGTGGAATACAACCATACGGCGAAGAGCAGGAAGGCCACGATTCGTTTCGACGCGGCGGGCGTGTGCGACGCGTGCCGCCTCGCCGAGCAGAAGCGCGCCGAGATCGACTGGGACGAGCGCGAGCGGGAGCTGATGCGGCTGTGCGACCGCTACCGCAGATCGGACGGCTCGTACGATTGCGTCGTGCCCGGCTCCGGCGGCAAGGACAGCTTCTACGCCGCGCATGTCCTCAAGCACAAGTTCGGCATGCATCCGCTCACGGTGACGTGGGCGCCGCACCTGCACACCGAGTGGGGCTGGCACAACTTCCAGGCATGGATGCGCGCCGGCTTCGACAACTTCCTCAGCACGCCCAACGGACGCGTGCACCGGCTCATCACGCGGCTCGCGGTGGAGAACCTCTTCCATCCGTTCCAGCCCTTCATGTTCGGACAGAAGGCGCTCGCGCCGAAGATGGCGGTGATGCACCGCATCCCGCTCGTCTTCTACGGCGAGAACGAGGCCGAGTACGGCAATCCCATCGCCGACACCTCGCTCGACAAGCGCGACTGGTCGTACTTCACGTCGTCGGACCGCTCGCAGATCTACCTCGGCGGCACGTCGCTCGAGTCGCTGCGCGGGGAATTCGGCGTGGAGGATGCCGAGCTGCAGCCCTATCTTCCGGCCGACCCGGCCGAGATCGAGAAGCACGGGATCGAGGTGTACTACCTCGGCTACTACCTGCGCTGGCACCCGCAGAGCTGCTACTACTATGCGGTCGAGCATGGCGGCTTCCGCGCCTCGCCCGAGCGCACGCCCGGCACCTACAGCAAGTACAACAGCATCGACGACAAGATCGACGACTTCCATTACTACACGACGCACGTGAAGTTCGGCATCGGCCGCGCCACCTACGACGCGTCGCAGGAAGTGCGCTCCGGCGACATCACGCGCGACGAGGGCGTGTCGCTGGTGAAGCGTTTCGACGGCGAATGGCCCGAGCGCTTCGCCGACGAGATCTTCCGCTATCTCAGCATTCCGGCGAGCGAGTTCCCGCAGGCCTCGAAGATGTTCGAGCAGCCGCTGATGGACGAGGAATATTTCATGCGCCTCGCCGACAGCTTCCGCTCGCCGCACCTGTGGAGATTCGAGAACGGCGACTGGCGCCTGCGCCACGTGGTGTGGGAGGACGCGCCGTGAGCACGGCCAACATTCGCCTCATCGCGCGCCTCGACATCAAGGGGCCGAACCTCATCAAGGGCATCCATCTCGAGGGGCTGCGCGTGGTGGGCGACCCGCAGGCCTTCGCCCGGCGCTACTACGAGCAGGGCGCCGACGAGCTCATCTACGTCGACATCGTCGCGAGCCTCTACCAGAGGAACAGCCTGCGCGACATCGTGAGCCGCACCGCGCGCGACGTCTTCATCCCGCTCACGGTCGGCGGCGGCATCCGCACCGTGGACGACGTGCGCGACATGCTGCGCGCCGGCGCCGACAAGGTCGCCATCAACACGGCCGCGGTGCGCCGGCCGGAGCTCATCACGGAAGTGTCGCGGCGCTTCGGCAGCCAGTGCATGGTGCTCGGCATCGAGGCGAAGAAGAAATCCGGCGGCAACGGCTGGGAGGCGTTCACCGACAACGGCCGCGAGCACACCGGGTTCGACGTGGTCGAGTGGGCGAAGCGCGCCACCGAGCTCGGCGCGGGCGAGATCCTGCTCACCTCGGTGGACCAGGAGGGCACGCGCAAGGGCTTCGACGTCGCCCTCGTGAAGGCGGTCGTCGAGGCGACGAACATCCCGGTCATCGCGAGCGGCGGCATGGGCTCGCTCGAGCACCTGGTCGATGTGTGCAAGCGCGGCGGCGCGGATGCCGTCGCGATGGCCGACGTGCTGCACTACGAGCGGCTCAAGCTCGCCGACATCCGCGCGTACGCGCGCGGCCACGGGCTCAACGTGCGCGACGCGCAGCCGCTGCAGGCCGCCTGACCATGGCGAAGAAAGTCACCGTCATCGACTACGGCGTCGGCAACATCTTCAGCGTTTCGCGCGCCATCGAGCATTTCGGCGGCGAGGTCGTGCTGACCGGCGACGCGGCCGTCGTGCGCGATTCCGAGCGCGTGCTGCTGCCGGGCGTGGGCGCCTTCGCCAACGGCATGGAGCAGCTGCGCGGCCGCGGTCTCGTCGAGCCGTTGCGCGCCTACGCCGCGAGCGGCAGGCCTCTCCTCGGCATCTGCCTCGGCATGCAGATGCTGGTCACGACGAGCGAGGAATTCGGCCGCCACGAGGGACTCGGCATCATCCCCGGCAAGGTCGTGCAGATCGCCGGCCGCGCCAACGGCGCCCCGGTGAAGGTGCCCCACATCGGCTGGAACGCGCTCGAGCGCCCCGCCGCGCGCGCCGGCTGGAACGGCACGATCCTCGACGGTGTGCCGGAGAACGCCAGCACCTATTTCGTGCACTCGTACGCAGTGGTGCCCGAGCGCGAGGACGACCGTCTCGCGGACACGTGGCACGGCGACTTCCGCATCTCGGCCGCGATCCAGCACGCGAACATCTCGGGCTGCCAGTTCCACCCGGAGAAGAGCGGACCGACGGGGCTCGCGATCATCCGCAACTTCCTCGCCGCATGATGCGAACCGTCGCCATCGTCGGCGCCGGCCAGCTCGGCAGCCGCCATCTGCAGGCGCTGAAGGCCGTGAAGACGCCGCTCGACATCCACGTGGTCGAGCCGCGCGAGGAGTCGGCGAGGATCGCGCGCGAGCGCTACGACGCGGTCGCCGCCGCCGCCGCGCATCGCATCGCGTTCGCAAGCGATCCCGCGGGCCTGCCGCCCATCGACATCGCGATCGTCGCCACGAACTCCGATCGCCGCGCCGAAGCGATGCGCGCGCTCCTCGGCGCGACGCGCGTGCGCATGATGGTCGCCGAAAAGCTCCTCTTCGACCGGCGCGCGGACTACGCCGCGATCGGCGAGCTGCTCGCATCCGCGGGGACGCGCGCGTGGGTGAACTGCACCATGCGGATGGTCCCGATCTACGAGCGCATCCGCGCGACGCTGGGCGCGGGGCCCGTGCACTATCGCGTGACGGGCGGCAATTTCGGCCTGGTCACCAATGCGATCCATTATCTCGACCACATGGTGCATCTCACCGGCTGCGAGTCGTACACGGTCGCTACCGCCGCGCTCGATCCCGAGCTCGTCCCCAGCAAGCGCGCCGGGTTCCGGGAAGTCACCGGCACGCTCGTCGCGCGCTTCGCCGACGGCAGCCGCTGCGAGGTGACGTCGCTCGCGTCCGGGACCGCCCCGGTTCTGGTCGAGATCTTCGATGACAAGACCCGCGCGATCGTGCGCGAGGCCGAGGGCCGCGCATGGATCTCGAACCAGGGCGGCGGTTGGAAATGGGAAGAGGTGGAAGCGGCGATTCCTTTCCAGAGCGTGCTCACGACGTGGCTGGTGGACGACCTCGTCGCGCGCGGCGACTGCGCGCTCGTGCCATTCGCCACCGCCGTCGGCACGCACCTGCAGCTGCTCGATCCGCTGCTCGCGTTCGTGCGCGAGCGCGCGCCGCAGACCGCGGCGTACCCGTTCACCTGAGCGCAAGCGGGCCGTGACCAAGCGCGACGACAGCAGCGCGCCGACCGCGTTGATCGGCGTCTGGATTCCGTCGCATTTCCGCGAGATGGCGCGCGTCGCGGAGCTGCTCGCCGAAGGCGGCGCGTTCTGCGCGTTGGTCGTGATCCTCGCCAATTACACCGGGTACGCGGAGCACGCGCAGCGCCTGCGCTCGCGCGGCATCGCCGTGCTCACCGCGGATGAATTCTGGCGCGCGCTCGAAGAACCGGGCGCGGTGGCGCCACAGCCGCTCGCGGCGGTGGCGGCCGAGGCCGAGTCGGGCGCGATGCCGCCCGCGCGCGGCGCCACGGGCGCGATGAAGCGCGCGCTTTGGTCGGCCGCCCGCGCCGCGCGCGCGGTGCCTCTGAAGGGCGTGGGCGGCGCCCTGGTGCGCGCCGTGCTCGCGCCGCTCGCGCCGCTCGTGCGCTGGTCGCTGCTCGGCGCCTTCGCGGCCGCCTCGCACGCCGCGCCCGGACTCCTGCCCTCGAACATCGTGATGCAGCGCGCCCTCGTACGGGCGTTGCCGCGCTTCCTCGCCGAGCGCCGCGTGGCGCTCCTCGTGCTTCCGGAAGACAACTTTCTCTACGCGACGAACGCCTGGGTGCGCGCCGTGCACCAGCGCGGCGGCGCGGCGGTGATCGTGCCCTTCACCATCGCCAACGTGCGCGAGCTCGCCGAGTCGCTGTACCACTCGCCCGTCTACGACGGCGACACGCTCCTCAACGCCGCGGTCGCCGCCGCCTTCCCGCGCTGGTCTCACCGCCACAAGGCGAAGCGCCTCGTGCTCGGGCCGGAATACGTCGTCGCCAACGAGGCGCTCGGCATCGCGCCGCCCGCCCCGTGGCTCATCAACAGCGGCGAGGCCGATGCGATGGCCGTCGAAAGCGAGTACCTCGCGAGCTACTACCGCCGCGCGGGCATTCCCGATCGGCAGCTGCGCGTCACGGGCTCGCTCGCCGAAGACGCGGCGTGGCGCGTGCTGCGGGAGGCTCACGCGCGGCGCGAGGCGCTCTATGCCGAGCTTGGATTCGAGGCCGGACGTCCGATGATCCTTTGCGCGCTGCCGCCCGACCAGCTCGGCGGCGCCGGCCGGCCGGAGTGCGATTTCGCGGACCACGCCGCGCTCCTCGCATTCTTCGTGAAACCGCTCGCCGCGCTCGCGGACGCGTACAACGTCGTGCTGAGCCCGCATCCGCGGATCGCGCCCGAGGAGGCGCGGCGCCTCGAGGCGCCGGGGGTGCGCGCCTGCACGCGCGACGTCGCGGAGCTCATCCCGCTCGCGTCGATCTACGTCGCCTCGTGTTCGGCGACGATTCGCCTCGCGGTGGCCTGCGGCATTCCGGTCGTGAACTACGATGTCTACCGCTACGACTACGAAGACTTCAAGGGCATCCCGGGCGTGATCGCGACGCAGGAAAAGGACGCGTACGTGCAAACCGTCGAGCGCCTCGCACGCGATGCCGGCGAGTACGCGCGCGCACGCACGGCGCAGCAGGCGTTCGCCGCGCGCGAAATGCGCCTCGACGGCCATGCCGGCGAACGGCTGCTCGCCCTGTTCGACGAGCTCGCGGCGAAGGCGCCGCATGGGTGAACGGCGCGTCGATTTCGAGCGGCTCGACCGCTATCTCGCGATGCGCTACACGCGGGCGAAGCTCATGGCATCCGTCGCGGTGAAGACGCTGCTGCCGATGAGCCTCATCGCGCACGCGTCGGTCGCGGCGGACCCCGCCGACATCGTCCTGCTGCACCCGCACGCGCCCGGGCGGCGCCGCCACGGGCGCATCGTCGCGCGGCTCGCCGACCGCGGGCTCGCGGTGCGCGAGGAGATCATGCCGCAGCCGCGCGAGCTCTTCGCCGAGCGCAAGCTCTGCGCGCCGCGCGAAGGCTGGTCGGCGATCCCGCGCCGCTGGCGGCTGCAGGCGGCGTTCGCCGCGTGGCTCGTCGAGCGCTACCGGCCGCGCCTCATCGTGACGTTCATGGACGACACGGTGCACACGCCGTTCCTGCACGCGGCGCTCGCGCACAGCGGCGCGGCGCTGGCGAACCTCTCGCACACGATCTGCTTCCCGATGATCGACTTCTCCATGTGCGACGTGGACTGGTTCATCCTCTTCGGCCGGCGTTCGCTCGACAATCTCACGGTGACGCCGGTGCGCTACGGCGCGTGCCGCGCCATCGTCGCGGGCTCGCAGTATCTCGTGAACGAGGCGGTGGCGAAGGCGCCGGGCACGACGCCCCACGATCCGCCGCGGCTGCTCTGGATCGGACAGTACGCGCTGCCTTCCCAGCGCCGGGCGCTCGAGCGGGACCTCGCGAGCTTCGCGCGCTTCGTCGTCGCGCATCCCGCGTACGACGTGACGGTGCGCCTGCATCCGCTCGACAGCGGCGAGACGCGCGCCTTCCTCGAGCCGCGCGCCCCCGGCCTCAAGTGGATGCCGCCGGAGAAGCTGCTGCCGGAAGTCGTCGGCGATTTCGACATCGTCGTGTCGAGCTTCTCCGCGGGCGTGATCGACGCCGCCGCTTCCGGCAAGCCCGTCATCGAGTTCTCGACCAACGGCCTCGCGGCCACGCTCGGCCTGCAGGACGTGGGACTGCCGCTGGTCAAGGACGACCGCGACCTCGCCGATGCCGTGAAGCGCATCGCATCGGACTACCCGCGCGCTTCCGCCGCGGCGCTGCGGCTCGCCGGGGAGCACTACTACCGCCTCGACGATGCCACCGACCGCATCGCGGAGCTCCTCGCCACGATCGCGCGCGGCGGCGACGTCGCGGCGCTGGGGCTGCCGATGCGCAGCCTCGAGGAAAAGATGCCCTCCTAGTGGTTTTCACGTCTCCTTTTTTCGTCTTCGTCTTCCTGCCGCTCGTCTGGCTCGTGTGGTACGGCTTGCGCGCGTTCGATGCCGGCACGCGCGGCTCGCTCCTGCTGCTGTGTGTCGCCTCGCTCGTCTTCTACGCGTGGTGGCACGTCCCGGACCTGGCGCTGCTCGCCGCCTCCATCGGTGCGAACTTCCTGCTGGGCCGCCTCATCGCGAACGCCCGGCCCGCGTCGCGCGCGCGCGTCGCGGCAGCCGGTGTCGCGGCGAACCTCGCGGTGCTCGCCGTCTTCAAGTACTGGGCGCTCTTCACGGGATGGCGCAGCGGGCTCGCGCTGCCGCTCGCCATCTCCTTCTTCACGTTCACGCAGATCGCATTCCTCGTCGACAGCGCGCGCGACAAGGTGCGCGAGCCGAGCCTGCTGCGCTACTCGGCCTTCGTGCTCTTCTTCCCGCACCTCATCGCCGGGCCGATCGTGCGGCTGCAGGAGATCCAGGATCAGCTCACGCGCTGCGTTCCGCAGTCGGTGCGCGCGCGCCGCCTCGCGCGCGGTTTCGCCCTGGTTGCGATCGGGCTCGCGAAGAAGATCTTCATCGCCGATTCGCTCGCCCCGGCGGCGAACATCCTCTTCGGTTCCTCCGCCGAGACGTCGATCTCCGCGTCCATGGCGTTCGTCGGCCTCATCTCCTTCTACTTCCAGATCTATTTCGACTTCTCGGGCTACACCGACATCGCGCTCGGAACGGCGCGCCTCTTCGGCATCCGCTTCCCGAGGAACTTCAACCATCCCTACCGCGCCGCGTCGCTGGTCGAATTCTGGAAGCGCTGGCACATGACGCTGTCGCGCTTTCTTCGCGACTACCTCTACATTCCGCTCGGCGGCAACCGCAAGGGCCTCGCGCGCGAGATCGCGGCGTTGCTGGTGACGATGGGCCTGGGCGGCCTGTGGCATGGCGCGGCCTTGACCTTCGTCGCGTGGGGACTGGTTCACGGCGTCGGCCTCGCGGCGAATCACCTCGCCCGCCGGTTCTTGCGCCTGCGTTTGCCGACGCTTGCCGCCTGGGCGCTCACGCAGCTGTTCGTCCTTCTCGCCTGGGTGCTCTTCCGGTCCCCCGACATGGAGACGGCGCTGCGCATCTATGCGGCGCTCGCAGGCGCGACACAGGCCTCGGGTGCGGGCGTCGCAGCCATGGCGAGCGCGAGCTTCGCCGCGTGGAGCCACCTGCTGCCCGCGCCGCTCGCGGCGCACGCGACCATCTGGCTCGGCGCGTTGCTCGCGGTCGCGGCGTGGGCGGCGATCCATCCGCGCCTGCCGGTTCGCGCCATCGGCGGCCACGTTCGCCGCGCGGTCTGGACGCGCGAGGCGCTGTACGCCTCGCTCGTGATCGTCCTCGGAGCGGCCCTCGTCCTGAAGATCCGGGCGGCGGACGCGATCGAGCCGTTCATCTATTTCCAGTTCTGAGGCATGAGGGCCGCTCTCGAAACCCGTGCCGCCCGCGCCCTGCGCCTCGCCTATCGCGCGCGTGTGGCGCTGATGGCAGCGTTCACCGCCGCGGGCGCCGCCGCCATGGGCGTCTACTGGCAGTCGTCGCTCGTCTCCAAGGGCATCGAGGACGCGTACTTCCGGTCCATGATCGCGGCGCACGAGGGCGACTATCTCGCCGCGCTGCGGGATTCGCATCTCGGCTGCAAGACGATCGCCTTCCGCTCGCCCGACGTGGCGATCGTCGGCGATTCGCACAGCTATGCCGGATGGGACTACCCTGAGCTGCAGCGCGCTCTTCCGGGACGCAGGGTCGGCGCGTGCGTGCTCGCGGGCATGTTCCCCGAGAACCTCGCCGATTTCCTGCGCTCGCTGCGCAGCGCCGAATGGGCGCCGCGCTACGTGGTGTTCGGCATCCAGCCGCGCATGTTCTGGGACGTGGACGAGCGCAAGGATCGCGTCGGCCGCGCGCGCCGCCAGATCCGCGACATCCCGCAGCCGAAGGAGTCGCTGCCGACGCTCGCGACCGGCCACTGGCGCGACATCGAGCATTTCAAGGGCGCCGGGACGTCTTTCGCGGCACGCCTGCGCGCGCTCGAGGCCGGGCTCGCGACCGTCGATCCGAACGACGTCGAGCAGGTCCTGCACGCGCGCACCGCGGATTTCTACGCGCTCACTTTCTGGCTCAAGTACGTCGAGGACGGCAAGCCCTACGCAGCCATGCCCGCCGTGGTCCGCGACATTTGCGCCGCCGTCCGGCAATCGGGCGTCCGACTCGGTGTCGCCTACATTCCCGAGAGCCGCTGGCTCAACGAGCGCTACTCCCCGGCCCAGCGCACCCAGTTCCTCGAGGTCGCCTCGCTCTTCCGGGCGTGCGCCGATTGGGTCGACGTGTCGCCATTCGAGTCCGCGGGATGGGATAATCGCGACTTCATCAACCGATACCTGCTCGACGACTATCCGTACGCGGGGTGGCGGCAGCCCGACATCGCCCTGGCGTGGATCGCGGAACGTCCCAACGAGCGGCGCTGGCATTTCTTCGACCCCGACCACATGAACGCTTCCGGAGCGCGGATGTACTCGCACCTGATGGGACCGAAGATCGCGGCGTGGTCGCGATGAACGCGAAGCCTACGCTCGCCGACTTCACCGTCTCGACGGCGTTCGACGCCGGCGAGGTGGTGGCGGCCCTGCAGCGCTACGGCGCCGCCGTCATGCCGGGCCTCGTTCCGCGCGCCGCGCTCGAAGGCCTGCGCCGCGAATTCCGCGAGGTCCTCGAGGAGCGCGACGAGAGCTTCGTCTATGTGATCGATTACGCCGCGGGCAAGGCGGTGTCGATCATGCGCTCGAAGCTGCCGCCGGGCCGCTATGCGCGCCTCGCCGAGTTCTTCGGTCATCCCGGGATGCGGGCGGTCGCCGACCGCTACGTCGGGCATCCGTGCCTGCTCAACTACGAGATCTATGCGACGCACGAGTTCAAGCCCGAGGTGGACGTGGCGCCGACGCACTTCGACAAGCTCTGGACGCTCAAATTCATGCTCTACCTCGACGACGTGCGCGACGGCAACGCGCCCTTCGGCGTCGTTCCCGGCAGCGGCACGGTCGCGCGCCAGCGCTTCCGCGACATCTTCGCGAAGGCGAACCTGCGCACGCTCGCGATGAGCGACGAGCGCTACCAGGCGATGGACAACAGCGACCCCGACGGAAACGTCGGCGAAGTCGTCGACATCGTCGGGCCCGCGGGCACGCTCATCGCGTTCGACACCGACACCTTCCACCACGCGGCCAGCGTCGCGCCCGGAATGGAGCGCATGATCTTGCGCGGCCACTCGGGCCCCTCGGTCACCTACGAGCGCGTGCGCAAGGGCTCGCGGCAGTGGTGGCGCGGCGAGAAGCGCTACTCGCGGCTCGACGCCTTGATGGACCGCATCGCGGAGAAGATCTAGGCCCGTGGAAAACAAGGCGCGCACCGCCGATCTGTCGCGGATCTTCCAGGACCACGACGACCAGGGCAGCCACGTCGGCAAGCGGCTCAACCGCATGGTCGACACGGCCGAGCGCTCCGAGACGCCCCCGATCCCGCGCCAGATCCAGATCGAGACCACCAACATCTGCAACCATGCGTGCGACTTCTGCGCGTATCCCGACATGGTGCGGCCCAAGGCGGTGATGAAGCCCGAGCTCTTCCGCCGCCTTGTGAAGGAAGCCTACGAGCTCGGCTCGCGCGAGATCGGGCTGTTCGCGGGCGCCGAGCCCCTCACGTGCAAGTCGCTCGAGGAGTTCATCGCGTATTGCACCGAGGTGGGCTACGAGTACATGTACATCTCGACCAACGGCGCGCTCGCCACGCCCGAGCGCTTCAGGAAGCTCCTTGACGCCGGGCTCTCGTCGATCAAGTTCTCCATCAACGCCGGCACGCGCGAATCCTACGCGCGCGTCCACGGCAAGGACGATTTCGACAAGGTGCTCGCGAACGTGCGCTTCGTGAGCGAGTATCGCGGCACGCTCGGCCGCCGTGTGTATCTCGGCGTGTCCTTCGTCGGGACCGCGGCGACCACGCCGGAATTCGACACGCTCAAGTCGGTCGTGTCGCCCTACGTCGACGAGATCATCTTCTACGAGGCCAACAACCAGTCCGGGCAGAAGGACGGCCTGCCGCTGCCGCCCTTCAAGGAATGCGTGCTGCCGTTCAACAAGCTGCACATCAGCGCCGAGGGCTACATCAAGGCCTGCTGCAACGACTACGACAACCTGCTCGCGATCGAGGACCTGAACGGGGCGGGCATCGCGCAGGCGTGGCTGAGCGAGCGTTTCCGGGAGCTGCGCCGCCGCCACCTTGCCGACGACCTGGACGGCACGCTGTGCGGCAAATGCCTGCACAACTCGCCCGCGCAGGCCGCGGCGCTCAATCCGGGATTGCTGTCGCAGCCGGTTCGAATCCACATCGTGAAGCGGATGCATGGCAAACCGGAAGCCGATCCTCTTTCACGTTAGCAGCGTCCCCAGCTACAAGCTCCTGCGCCAATTCGCACGGCATTGCGTGCGGGCGGGGCGCTCCGTGCATCTCTGGTACGAGGGCTCGGACGCGGCGATCGTCGAATCGTTGCGGGGCGACGCGGCCGAGGCGGGCATCCACGTCGACCATCTCGATCCCTCGGCCGCGACCGCGCATCCGCACGAACGCATGCGGCCCCTGCGGCGCGTGCGCAAGAAGCTCGCGGCCGCGGCGTTCCTCGCCGACGAGGAGCGCGTCGCGAAAGCGTTCGGCCGCATCATGCCGGCGGCGCGCGCGCGCCGGCTCGCCGTGCGCCTTGCGGCGAAGACGGCGCTCCCCGGCCTCACGGCGCACCGGCGCCATTTCGCCTCGAGCATCGCGCTCGCCTCCGCCGAGCTCGCGCGCGTCGACCCCGCGGCGCTCGTCGTGAGCGAGGACGGGATCTCGGGCTCGCTCGCGGTGCTCGGCGCCGCGCGCAAGGCGCGCATTCCGGTCATCGACATTCCCTACGGATTCGGCGTGCGCCGCGACCTCGAGATCGACCTGGGCAACAAGCAGGCGCGCGGCGACCTGGTGCGGCTCGACGCGGCGACGCCGGCGGGGCGTCTGCTGAGCCAGGTGGCGCCGCAATGGGTGAAGCGGGGCGAATTCGAGGGCGCCGTCATGTTCCCCGCCGAATACATCCTCGCCGCCGAATCGCTCGGGCTGACGCTGCGCGACGCGTGGATCATCCACGGCGGATATTCCGACATCCTGTGCGCGGAGAGCGACCAGATGGAATCGGTCTACGTGGAGGAAGGCGTGCCGCCGCGCAAGATCCGCAGGACGGGCTCTCCCTATTGCGACACGATCGCGGGCGCCGCGGCGAGCGATCCGGCGGCGGCGCGCGCGTTGCGCAGCGGCAGGAGGATCGCCGAGGGAACGACGCGCGTGCTGGTGTCGTGGCCGCCGAGCTACCACGATGTGCGCGGCGCGCACTCGGAGTTCGCGAGCTACCAGGAGATGACGCGCACCTTCTTCCGGTGGATGCGCTCGCTGCCGGGCTGCGACCTCACGGTGTCGCTGCACCCGGCCGTGTCCGCGGAGGGGCGCAACCTCATCGAAGAGGCGGGCATCGCGCCCGACGAGCGCTACGTGATCGAGCTCATTCCGCAGCACGACGTGTTCGTCACCTATTTCTCGAGCACGATCCGGTGGGCGATCGCGTGCGGCAAGCCGGTCGTGAACTACGACGCTTACGGCCTCGGTCTCGACATCTACCGGTCGGCGCCGGGCTTCGTCAACGCCTCGACGTTCGCGCAATTCCAGGACGCGTTGTCGCGTCTCGTGACGGCTCCCGGGGCGTTCGAGGATCTGGCCGCGAAGCAGTCGTCGGTTGCGCAGCGCTGGGGAACGCTCGACGGCAGATGCAACGACCGCATCCTCGCCGAGCTCGAGCAGCTGGCGCGGCATCGCGGCGGCTAGGCGCTCGCGCCGCGATGCTCTTCAATTCGTACCCCTTCATCTTCGTCTTCCTGCCGCTCACGCTCCTCGGCTGCCTTGTTCTCGCGCGCTTCTCGCGTCGCGTCGCGCTCGCCTACGTCGCCGCCGCCTCCCTGGTTTTCTACGGCTACTGGGCGCCGAAATATCTGCTGCTGCTCGTGCCTTCGCTTGTCGTCAACTATGCGCTGGGACGCCTCATCGCGCGCACGCGCAGCAAGGCGTGGCTCGTCGCGGGCCTCGCGGGCAACCTCGCCGTCATCGGGTGGTTCAAGTACTCGCTGTTCCTGTACCTCACGGCCACCGGCGGCGCCACGCCGCCGGACTTCCTGCGCGGCATCGTGCTGCCGCTCGGCATTTCGTTCATCACGTTCCAGAAGATCGCCTACCTCGTGGACGTCTGGCGCGGCCGCCACGCCGAGGATGCGTTCGACCGCTTCGCGTTCTTCGTGCTCTTCTTCCCGCAGCTTATCGCCGGGCCGATCGTGCTCTACCGGGAGATCGAGCCGCAGCTCGCGCGCTGGCCAGGGCGCAGCGGCTACCTCGCGGCATCCTTCCAGGTGGGCCTCGTGTATTTCGCGATCGGCCTCTTCAAGAAGGTGGTCCTCGCCGACGCCCTGGCGCCCTTCGCGAACGACATCTTCAAGTACGCCTCGCTCGGCGGGCCGCTCGCCTGGAGCGACGCATGGCTCGGGGCGCTTGCCTACAGCCTGCAGCTCTATTTCGATTTCTCCGCGTACTCCGACATGGCGCTCGGGCTGGGGCGCATGTTCGGATTCCGCCTGCCCATCAACTTCAACTCGCCCTACAAGGCTCGCGACATCATCGACTTCTGGCGCCGCTGGCACATGACGCTCACGCGGTTCTTCCGCGACTACGTCTACATTCCGCTCGGCGGCAACCGCAAGGGCCTGCCGAAGCAGGTGCTGTTCATCCTGATCGTGTTCTTCCTCACCGGCCTGTGGCACGGCGCCGGCTGGACGTTCGTCCTCTGGGGCTCGATCCACGGCGTTCTGGTCGCCGCCAACCATCTCTGGAACGTGGCGTGCGCGCGTTGGTCCGCGCGTGGCCAGCTCTCGGACCGCGTCCTCGCCGCGGGACGCCTGGCAATGCGCGCGACGACGCTCGTCGCGGTGATCGCGCTCTGGGTCGTGTTCCGCGCGGATTCCTGGCCGACGGCGCTCAGGATGCTCGGCTCGATGACCGACCCGTCCGCCGTGATCGACCTGCGCGCCCTCCGCGACCCGAACGACTACCCCGTCCTGTATGCGATGCTCGCCGTGCTCTGGCCGCTCGCCCTCGCGGCTCCCAGCTCGCACCAGCTGGTCATCGCGATGCGGCGCTGGCGCGTTGGCGCCGGCCTCCGGCGCTGGATCCCCGCCGCCGCGACCGGCGCGGCCTTGTACCTGGCGATCGCGAGCATCGCGAAGGTGCAAAGCGCATTCATCTACTTCAACTTCTGATGTCCCCGCGCGCGAGGCTGATCGCATTCGTCGCCGCGGCCGTGGCCGGCGCCGGCGCGCTCCATCTCGGCTGGTCGGGCGTGCTCGCCGCGATCGTCGCGCGCGGCTACCAGCACCGCGCGCCGAACATCACGACGATCGAGGGTCCCGAGCGCTTCGCGCTCCTCGGCCGCTTCATCGCGCACGAGGCCGCCGCGGCGCAGGCGAGGCCATTCCTGGCGTTCGTCGGCTCCTCCTTCACTTACGGCTATCCGTGGCGCGAGTCGGCGATCTTTTCGTACCGCTACGCCGAGCGCCACCCGCAAGCGAAGGTGGTGAACCTGAGCATGCTGTCGGCCGACACGACGTCGCTCAACGACTGGATCTTCTGCTCCGCCAAGGTGAACGGCGTGCGCTTCGACACGACGTTCGTCGAGATTCCCGTCGTGAACGAGGTCAACTCGCTCACCGACTACCGGCGCAGGCGCCTGGTGATGCCCGGAATGCAACGCTTCGACGCGTGCGACCTCGATCCCCAGGGGCCGCGTTACCTCGGCTATTTCCTGCGCTATCCGTACGGGGTCGGCTGGCTCGCGGGGCTGCGCGACCCGGACGCCTACGACAAGCCCGACCAGATGCCGTCGGTCGTGGTGATTCCCGAGAATTATTTCGCGGGCGCGAGCGATTTCGCGGCGGTCGAGCGCCTCTACGCCGCGCGAGTGAGCGCGATGCTGCTCACGGCGCGCGCGGTCTCGCGGCGCGTCGTCGCCTATCCCGCGCCCATCCTGCTCACGGCCGCGCGCGCCGCCGGCGCCGACGCGCAGGCGCTGCGCGCGCAGCTCGACGCCGCGCTCGCAGCCTGCCGCGCGGTGCCCGGCGTGACGTGCCTCGACCCGGCGTTTCTCTACGACCGGCCGGCCGATTTCTACAACCTCACCCACCTCAACCAGCGTGGCCACGCCGAGATGGCCGATTGGCTCGACCAACACGCGGCGACGCCGTGAGGACGTGCGTCGGCGCGTCGAAAAATGCGACAATAGCAGTCTCACAAAATCAAGCAGTTAGCCAATGATCGACGGCCGCAGGGTGGTCGCGCTGGTGCCGGCGCGAGGCGGCAGCAAGTCCGTGCCGTACAAGAATCTGCATCCGCTCGGGGCCAAGCCGCTGATCGCCTGGCCGATCGACTGCGCGCGCTCGACGCGCGAGATCGACCGCGTGATCGTATCCACCGACGACGCGAAGATCGCCGCGGAGGCGAAGCGCCGGGGCGCGGAGGTGTACGAGCGCTCCGCCGCGCTCGCGAGCGACACCGCCATCGTCGCCGACGTGATCCGCGATCTGTGGAAACGCCTTCGCGGCGAGGGCGAGAAGGCCGAGATCCTGGTGCTGCTGGAGGCGACCTCGCCCTTCCGCTCGTCGGAGCTGGTCGCGCGCTGCCTCAGGCGCCTCGTCGCCGACAGCCTTGACTCGATCGCGACCTTCAACGAAGCCGACATCAATCCCGAGCGCACGTGGAAGATCGAGGATGGTGTCCCGCGTCCGTTCATCGACGGCGCGGTGGCGTGGAAGCCGCGCCAGCAGCTCACGCCCGCGTTCCAGCTGAACGGCGCCGTCTACGCGTTCTATCCCGATCGCCTTCCCGCGAGCACGCCGGGATTGCTCTTCGGAGCGATGGGCGCGGAGATCGTGCCCGCCGATGCGGTGATCGACATCGACACCGAGCAGGACTTCGTCATCGCCGATGCCATCCTCAAGCGCTGAGGCGCGTCCGCTCGCGGACCTCCTTTCGCTGCGGGGGCGCACCGCGCTCGTCGTGGGCGGCGCGGGGCTGCTCGGCGGCGAGATCAGCGCCGCGTTCGCCGAGCTCGGCGCGGAGCTCGTGATCGCGAGCCGCGACGCCAGCAAGTGCGCCGCCTACGGCGAAAAGCTCGCCGCGGAATTTCCCGGCACGAAGACGCACGCGCTCGCGGTCGACATCACCGAGCCCGATTCCATCCGCGCGATGGTGACCGAGACCGAAAAGCGGGTGGGCTCCCTCGACATCCTCGTGAACAGCGGCTGGTCGGGGCGCAAGAACACGTTCGAATCGATTTCCGACGCCGACTGGGACCTCGACATCGAGGTGTGTCTGAGCGGCGTCTTTCGCACGGTGAAGGCGGCCTTTCCGCTGCTTCGCGAGCGGCGCGGCAACATTCTCACCATCGCGTCGATGTATGGCCATGTGGCGCCCGACTACCGGCTCTACGACGGCGCGAAGCTCGCCAATCCGCCGAGCTACGGCGCGGCGAAGGCGGGCGTGATCCAGCTCACGCGCTACCTCGCGAGCTTTCTTTCTCCGCACGGAATACGGGCGAACGCCATCAGCCCCGGCCCGTTCCCGTTCGAGAGCACGCAGCGCGAGAACCCGGAGTTCATCGCGCGGCTCGCGGCGAAGAATCCGCTGAACCGCATCGGCCGGCCCTACGAGCTCAAGGGCGCCGCGGTGCTGCTTTGCACGGATGCGGGCTCGTACATCAACGGACAGAACCTCTGCGTCGACGGAGGCTGGGCGGTATGGTGATCCGTGCCGGCATCCTCGGCGTGAGCGAGGGCAACGGCCATCCGTTCTCCTTCTCGGCGATCGTGAACGGCTACGACGAGCGCGCGTTCGCGAAAGCGGGATGGCCCGTGATCCTCGAGTACCTGAAGCGCGAGCCCGCGGAGCGCTTCGGCATCGACGGTGTGAAGGTGACGCACGCGTGGACGCAGGATGAAGCCGTGACCGCGAGGCTGTGCGCCGCGAGCCGCATCGGGAAGGCGTGCGGCAAGCCCGCCGACATGCTCGGCGAAGTCGACGCGGTGATCGTCGCCCGCGACGACTGGGAGAGCCACGCGGAGCTCGCGCTGTCGTTTCTCGAGCGCGGGCTCGCGGTCTTCGTCGACAAGCCGTTGACGCTCGATGCGGCCGAGCTCGCGCGCTTCGAGCCCTACCTTCGCAAGGGCAAGCTCATGAGCTGCGCGGCGTTGCGCTACGCGCGCGAGCTCGATCCGATCCGCGCCGATCTCGCGCAGGCGATCGGCGCTCCGCGTCTCATCGAAGCGACGGTGCTGAACGGCCTCGAGAAATACGGCATCCACATGCTCGAAGCCGCCGCGGGCCTCGGTCTCGGCGTGCCGGTGGCGGCGGCGCGCATCGAAGCGCCGCACGAGGCGTACGCGCTGCGCTTCGCGAATGGACTGCCGATGACGCTCCATTGCCTCGGCGCGGTGGCGAAGACATTCCACTTGAGCGTCTTCGGCGACAAGGGCCACCGCCACGCGGACCTGCACGACAACTTCAGCGCCTTCCGCCGCACGCTCGAGCATTTCTTCGCGATGGTGCGCGACGGCAAGCCGCCCATCGCTCCGGACGAAACGATCGCGCTGATGCAGCTCATCGCCGGCGCGCGCGAATCGAGGGCCCATGCCGCAGCCTGAGCGCAGCCGCTCGCCGCGCGTGGCCGAGCTCTTCTCGCTCGAGGGACGCAGCGCCGTCGTCACGGGCGCCGCGGGCATCCTCGGCCAGCCGTTTTGCGAGATCCTCGCCGCGCATGGCGCGCGCGTGGCGATGCTCGACGTCGACGAGAAGACCGCGATCGCCGCCGCCGGGCGGCTTCGAGCGAAGCTTCCCGCGGCCGAGCTCCTCCCGCTCGCCTGCGACGTGTCGCGCCCCGAGTCGGTGAAAAAAGCCGTGGACGCCGTGGCCGCGAAGTTCGGCGGCATCGACATCCTGCACAACAACGCGGCGACGAAGACCTCCGATCGCGGCCGGTTCCTCGCCCCCTTCGAGGAGTACACGCTCGACACCTGGCGCGAGGTGATGGCGGTGAACCTCGACGGCATGTTCCTCATGGCGCAGGACGTGGGGCGGCGCATGATCGAAGGCGGGCGCGGCGGCAGCATCGTGCAGACGGCGTCGATCTACGGCGTGGTCGCGGCCGACCCGCGTGTTTACGAGGGCTCGCAGTACGAGGGCCACGGCATCAACACGCCGGCGGTCTACGCGGCGTCCAAGGCGGCGATCGTCGGGCTCACGCGCCATCTCGCCGCGGCGTGGGCGCCCCACGGCATCCGGGTAAACTCGATCTCACCGGGCGGCGTCGAGAGCGGGCAGAACGACGCTTTCACGCAACGCTACTCGCAACGCGTGCCGCTGGGACGCATGGCCCGGGCGAGCGAGATGCAGGGCGCGCTCCTGTACCTCGCCTCGGACGCGTCGAGCTACGTCACGGGGCAGAACATCATGGTCGACGGCGGCCTATCATCGTGGTAGAGGACATGGCATGAAGCACTCAGGCAGGGAAACCCCCCTCATTGCGTACCCGGCGCCGGTGGACCTGGCGCCGTACGCGCCCGACGCGAAGAGTCCCGAGGCCTTCTACGGGCTGCCGCGGGACATCCGCTTCTGCGCGCGCTGCGGCTACTCGAACCAGAAGCCGAATTCCGAAAAAGAATACAAGCACAACATCAACACGAAGAAGCCCACGGTCGCCTTCGACGAGCACGGCGTGTGTTCCGCGTGCCGCGTCGCCGAGAGGAAGAAGGACGTCGACTGGACCGAGCGCGAGCGGATGCTGAAGGAGCTCTGCGACCGCTACCGGCGCAACGACGGCCATTACGATTGCCTCGTGCCGGGCTCCGGCGGCAAGGACAGCTTCTACGCCGCGCACCGGCTCAAGTACACCTACAACATGAATCCGCTCACGGTGACGTGGGCGCCGCACATCTACACCGACTGGGGCTGGCAGAACTTCCAGTCGTGGATCCACGCTGGCTTCGACAACTACCTCTTCACGCCCAACGGCCGCGTGCACCGCCTGCTCACGCGGCTCGCGCTGGAGAAGCTCTTCCATCCGTTCCAGCCGTTCATCCTCGGGCAGATGTACTACCCGCCGAAGATGGCCGCGTTGATGGACATCCCGCTCGTGTTCTACGGCGAGAACCCCAGCGAGTACGGCAACAACCCGAACGAGAACGCGAACGCGCGCAAGGACATGTCGTACTTCACCGCGCAGGAGCGCGAGGAGCTCTTCCTCTCCGGCGTCTCGGTGCGCGAGCTCAAGAACGAGTTCGGCCTCACCGACCTCGACCTCGATCCCTACATGCCGCCACATCCCGGCGACATCGCCGAGAAGAAGATCGACGTGCAGTACCTGGGCTTCTACCTGCCGTGGCATCCGCAGTCCTGCTACTACTACGCGGTCGAGCACGGCGGCTTCCGCGCCGCGCCGGAGCGAACCGCCGGGACTTACAGCAAGTACAGCAGCATCGACGACAAAATAGACGACCTGCACTACTACACGACGTTCATCAAGTTCGGCATCGGGCGCGCGACCTACGATTCTTCACAGGAAGTGCGCAACGGCGAGATCACGCGCGACGAGGCGCTCGCGTTGATCCGCCGCTACGACGGTGAATACTCGGAGCGCTTCGAAGCCGAGAACTTCGCCTATCTCAGCCTGCCGCGGAACGACTTTCCCGTCGCCGCGCCGCGCTTCGAGCAGCCGCTGATGGACCGCGCCTACTTCGAGCGCCTGACCAACCGCTTCCGCTCGCCGCACATCTGGAAGCACGAGGCGGGCGGATGGAGGCTGCGCAAGGCCGCCTACGACCCGGCATGAGCCGGGACGCCGCATCCGGCGCGGGCCCGCGATGTCCGCCTTCGCGCTAGCGCCCGAGTCGCGCCGCTTCCTCGCGGGCGAGCTGCGCTCCCATCCGTGGCTCTTCGCCGGCACGCTCGTGGGCGGCGCGATCAACGCGCTCCTCGAGATCACCGGCATCGGCCTCGTGTTCCCCCTGCTCATCGCGATCGTGAAGCCGGAGTCCATCGGCCTCGTGCCGGGGATGAAGCAAGCGATCGACGCGCTCGGCATCACCTCGCCGACGCAGCTCGCCGTCGTGCTCGCCCTGGCCATCGGGCTCACCATGGCGGTGAAGAACCTCTACATGATGGGCTTCATCTGGTGGCAGTCGCGCATGTACGCGAACCTCAAGTCGCAGCTCAGCCGCCGCATGATGCGGCTCTACGTGATGAGCGACTTCCGCATGCACATGGAGAAGTCGCCGAGCATCATGATCCGCAACCTGAGCTTCGCCGGCCTCGTGTACGACATGTTCATCGGCGCGTTCATGAACTTCATCGTGAACGCGCTGGTGGCCGCGGGCATCGCGGGGCTGCTGGTGATGACGCTGCCGGCGCAGTCCATCTTCTCCATCGGATTGCTCGCCGCCGGCGCGACGGCGATCTTCCTCGCCACCCGCAAGCGCTTCACGCGCATCGGCGAAGAGAACAACGAGCTCTATCGGCTGCGCAGCATCGTCCTGCAGCAGTCGATCGGCGCCATCAAGGAATCGAAGGTGATGGGCAAGGAGCGCTACTTCCTCGACGCCTTCACCGGCATCGAGCACCGCACCTTCGACCGCCAGGGGCATTACAACTTCCTCGCCTCGCTCCCGGGCTTCGGGCTGGAGACCATCATCGTGGTCGCCATGCTCGCCGTGGTGCTGCACGTGGTGTTCGTCGCGGGGAGCTCGAGCACGGGCCTCGCCACCGTCGGCGTGCTCGCGGCGGCGATGTTCCGCATGCTGCCGATGGTGGCGCGCATGATGGCGAACCTGCAGCTCATCAACATCGGTCGCCCGAGCCTCGACCTGCTGGCGAAGGAGGTCGCCGAGTGCGAGCCGCGCGTGCGCGAGACGATGGTCGCGCCGCACGAGAAGCTCGTCGGCTGGAAGCGCCTCGAGCTTCGCAACGTGAGCTACGTCTACCCCAACGGCACGGTGGCGGTGCGCAACGTGAGCATCGCCATCCACCGCAACGAATTCGTCGGCATCACCGGCCCCTCGGGCTCGGGCAAGAGCACGCTCATGATGCTGCTCCTGGGCCTCATCGAGCCCACCGAGGGCGAGATCCTCGTCGACGGCAAGCCCTTCTCCGATCCGGACACGGTGCGCCGCTGGCAGAACGGCATCGGCTACGTCCCGCAGGGCCTCTTCCTCGTGGACGGCACGTTCGCGGAGAACATCGCTTTCGGCGACGCGAAGCCCGACATGGAGCGTGTCGCGCGCGCCGTCGAGGCCGCCCAGCTCGGCGAGCTCGTGCGCGAGAAGGCGGGCGGGCTCAACGAGCCGCTGGGCGAATACGGCGAGCGCCTCTCGGGCGGGCAGAAGCAGCGCGTGGTCATCGCGCGCGCGCTCTACCGCGATCCCGAGCTCGTCGCCTTCGACGAGGCGACGGCCACGCTCGACGCGGTGGCCGAGCGTGCGCTCACCGATTTCCTCCTGCGCTTCAAGTCGGAGAAGACGTTCCTCGGCATCGCGCACCGGCTCACCACGATCAAGCATTGCGACAAGATCCTCTACCTCGAGAAGGGCGAGGTGGGGGGCTTCGAGGCGTTCGACCAGCTCAAGGTGAGCAACGCGAATTTCCGCACCCTCGCCACGCTCGCGAACCTCTAGGGAGAAAAGGAAGTGGCTGCGAAGGGCGTGTTGGCCGTGATCCCGGCGCGCGGCGGCTCGAAGGGCCTCGAGCGCAAGAACCTGCGGGCCCTCGGAGGCGCGGCGCTCGTGGTGCATTCGATCCGCGCCGCCGCGGCGGCGGCGACGATCGACCGCTTCGTCGTGAGCACCGAGGACGGCGAGATCGCGGCGGTGGCGCGCGCCGCGGGCGCCGAGGTGCTCGCGCGTCCGGCGGAGCTCGCCGGGGACACCGTGCGCAACAACGACGTCGTGCGCCATGCGATCGGCGCCGCCGGCAAGGGCTTCGCCTACGTCGTGCTGCTGCAGCCCACTTCCCCGCTTCGCACCGGCCACGACATCGACGCGTGCCTGGCACCGCTCCTCGCCGGCGAGGCGAAGAGCGTCATGACGGTGACGCCGGTGGAGCACCACCCCGCCAAGGCGGTGCGCATCGACGCAGGTCTCGTCGTGCCGTACGCGGGTGACGTCGCGGGCATGGAAGCGCGCCGCCAGGACCTGCCGCGCGCCTACCGGCAGAATGGCGCCGTGTACGCGCTCGCCATCGACGACTTCCTGCGCGAGGACCGGTTCTACGTTCCTCCGTGCAGAGCTTGCGTGATGAGCGCGGAGGCGAGCCTCGACATCGACACCGAGACCGACCTCGCCGCCGCCGAGCAGGCGCTCGCGCGGCGCGTGGGCTAGCCATGGGCCGCGCCCCGTACGTCAACTTCGGCCACTACATCGCGCAAGCGTGGGCCGCGACGCCCAAGCAGAGCTTTCGCGATCTCGCGGCGCACATCGCCGCGGCGCGCGGCACCGAGCTGCGCGGCGAGCTTCTCGACATCGGCTGCGCGAGCGGCGAGCTCCTCGCGTACCTGCAATCCGTGTTCCCCGCGATGCGCGCCACCGGCATGGATGTCTTCGAGGAGCTGCTCGGGGAGGCGCGCAAGCGCGTCGCCTCCGCCGCCTTCGTGAAGGGCTCGGCGCTCGAGCTGCCGCGGGAGCTGAGGGGCGCCTTCGATGTCGTCACCGCCATGGGCGTCATGTCCATCTTCGACGAGACCGAGATCGCGGCCTTCTGGGACAACGCGCTCGCCGCGGCCAAGCCCGACGGCCTCCTCATCGTGCTCGCCCCGCTCAACGAATACGGCGTCGACACGATGATCCGGCACCGCAAGCGCATGGGCGGACGGGTGCTGGGCTGGGAGACCGGCTGGAACATCCACGCCATGGAGACCATCACCGAGATCGTCGCCGCTCTCGGGCGCCGCGTCCGCTTCGAGCGCTTCGGCTTCGAGGGCAGCCTCGAGCCGCGCGCGGACCCGGTGCGCACGTGGACGCTCGCGACCGCGGATAATCCGCGCCAGCTCACCAACGGCCTCAAGCTCCTCGTGGACCACTATTTCATGATCGTCGACGGGCGCGACCCGGCGCGCAGGCCGCAGCCATGACGCGCACATTCAAGCTCGGCGGATTCGACGTGGGCGGCGGCGCGGCGCCGCTCTTCTTCGCCGAGATCGGCAGCTTCTTCAACGGCGACCCGAAACCCGCGGCCGAGCTCATCCGGCGCATCGTCGCGTGCGCGAAGGCGGTCCCGGGACAGCCGGTCGTCCTCAAGACCGAGATCCTCGACGACCCGGAGATCTGCCTGCCGGGCGAGGCGATGGAAACGTATGCGAGCAAGGCGGGCGAGGTGAAGCGCGAGAACTACCGCGCGCTCATCGAGCGCAAGGCGATGGCGACCGCGCGCTATCCGGAGCTCTTCGCGCTCTGCCGCGAGGCGCGCATGCCGTTCGTGGTGTCGGTCTACGATTTCCGCGCCGCGGATCTCGCGGCTCGCGAGGGCGCCGCGGCGCTGAAGATCGCCTCCTCGAACATCGTGCACGTGCCCCTCATCCGGCACGCCGCGCGCCACGGCCTGCCCATGGTCATCGATACCGGCCGCAGCAGCATCGCGGAGGTGCATCGCGCCGTGGACACTGCGCGGCGCGCCGGCGCGCCCGACATCGTGATCGAGCACAGCCCGGACGGCCATCCGGCGCCGCCGAAGGCGCACAACCTGCGCATCATGCGCACCTACGAGCAGGCGTTCGGGCTTCCGGTGGGCCTGTCCGATCATTTCACCGGCGTCGAGATGCTCTACGCCGCCACCGCGCTCGGCGCCGCTGTGCTCGAGAAGGGCGTCTACTTCGACGCCGAAGAGCTCGACCAGGACATCTCGCACACCATGGCGATCGACGCGCTGCCCGCCGTGCTTCGCGCGGTGCACGCGTGCTGGGAAGCGCTCGGCGATGCCGAGCGCGATCCGCGCGGGCGCATCGACTGGGTGATTGGAACGTCGCAGCGCCAATGTCTCGTGGCGAAGACCGACCTTGCGCCCGGGGCGAAGCTCTCGCTCGAGACGGTGCGCTTCGCCTTCCCGTGCCTCGGCATCCCGGTCGAGAACTGGGACACGGTCGAAGGATGGAGCGTCGCCTCCGCGGTGCGCGCGGGAACGCCGATCCGCTGGGAAGATGTCCGGCCCGGCCGCGCCTAGGCCCGCGGCGTGGCCCGGGCTCGAGCCGCGCGCGCCGCGCTTCGAGAGCGCGCCGGCCGAGCTCGCGCGGCGCGTCGAAAGCGCGCTCGGCAGCCGCGGACGCGTCGAGCGCGTCGCCAACGCGGGCGAGACGGACGCATACCTTCGCTTCACCGATGCGGGCGGCGTGCGCTGGTTCCTCAAGATCGTGCCGCACGAGCGCGCCCGCGAAATGCGGCAAGCCGAGCGCATCGCGCGATGGCTCGCGGAGCGCGGCGCCCCGGTGATCGCCGCCTCGGGCGAGCCGCGGGAATTCGCCGGCGGCGCGCTTTTCGTCTATCCGTATGTCGAAGGCCGCCCGCCGTCGCCCGGCGACGCGCGCGCCCTCGGCGGCGCTCTCGCGAAACTTCATGCGGCGCTCGCCCCGCATCCCGATGTCGCGAGCTGGCGCGAGGACACGGCGCACCGCCTCGAGGAGCTCGAGAGCACGCGCGGCGCGCTCGCGCGAGGCGAGTTGCGCGCCGGCCCGGATCCCGGGCTGCTCGCGCGCCTCGCCGCCGATCGCACGATCGATTTCGGCCCAGGCGGCTTCGATCCGCTCGGCCCCGCGGTGCCCTCGCACGGCGACCTCAACATCTTCAACGTGCTGGTGACCGCCGCCGGCCCGGTCTTCCTCGATTTCGAGGAAGTGCACCACAGCGTGCTGCCGCCGGCGTTCGACCTCGCGACGCTCGCCGAGCGCGCGATCCTCGTGCGCGGCGGCGGCGAGGAGAGCGCGCGCGCCGCGGCCGCGGTGCTCCTCGCGGCGTACGCCGAGGCGAGCGGCATCGCGCCGCTGCCGCTCGAGCGCGTGCCCGCGGTGCTGCGCGCGCTGGCGCTGCGCGCGCTCTGCCTGCGGGCGCGCATCGATCCGCGCGGCGAGGACGCCGGCGAGTGGGCGAAATTCTTCGCGCTGATGGAGGCGGCATGCGCCTTCTCGTGAGCGCGCGCGACGTCGCGGCCGCGCTGCACCTCGCCGAGGTGGTGCGCGCGGCGCGCACGGACCGGCGCTTCGAGGTGACGCTCGTCGCCCAGGAGCCGGCGCTCGGCCATTTCGTCGCCGCGGGCCTGGACGCGCACCCCGTGAAGCCATGCGCCGCGAAAGCGCTCGAATCCGACGAGGCACTGGAGCTCCTCGGCATCGCCCGGCGGCTCCTCGACGACACGAAGCCCGATGTCGTGCTTGCCGGCCTCTCGACGCCGTTCGACGCGGGCATCGACGAGGCGCTGCTCGCCGAAGCGCAGGTGCGCACGCTCCTCTTCCAGGATTTCTGGGGCGAGCAGAACCTCATCCTCGGTCGCGGCGCCGCGACCGTGCTGTCCATCGACGCGGAAGCGGCTCGCCGCAACCGCATCCGCTTCGGTACCGAAAGCATCGTCGTGGGCTCGCCGCGGCACGCCGCCTACGCGAGGATCGACCTCACGGGCGTGCGCAACCGCATGCGCAGCCACGCGCGCACCGGCGATCGTCCCGTGTTCGGTTTCTTCGGCCAGGCGCTCCACCGCCTCGAGGGCTACGCGCGCACGGTGCAGGGCTTCATCGACGCGGTGGCGGCGGTGCGCCCGCAGCCCTTCGTGTTCGTTCGCCCGCACCCGCGCGAAACGGCGGACCACCGCGCGCGCACCGCGGCGCTCTTCCGGGACGCGCCGTTTCCGACGCTCATCGACGACAGCGGCCCGGTGGAGACGACGCTGGTCGCCTGCGACGTCGTGTGCAGCCTCTTTTCCACCTGCACCTACGACACGGCGTACCTCAACCGCTTCTCGCGCGAGCCCGTGGCGGTGCCGATCTCGATGCTCTTCGACGCGCAGATCGCCGCCTACATGCGCCAGCACGTGAATTTCGAAACCTTCCCCTATCACACCGCGGGGATCGTGCGCGCGGTCTACGACGAGGCGAGCCTGCTGCATACGCTGCAGGGCGCGACCGAAGAGCGCACGCGGCGCGAGGTGTGGAAGGCCGCCAACGATTTCCTCCCCGATCCGAAGGACGCGCCCGCGCGCATCCTCGATCGCGTCGCCGAAGCGGTGGCGGCGTGACCGCGGCGAAGCCCGCGCCGCCGCCGCGGCGGCTGCTCGCGATCACCTCGCGCGCCTCGGATTTCGTCGAGCTCGCCGAGCTCACCATCGAGCTCGCGCGCCGCGGCCATACGCTGCGGCTGCTGCACGTCTATCCCGAGACCGCGCGCGCCTACCACGAGTCCACCTTCGAGGCCATCGCCCGCCTGAAGGAGCGCCATCCGGAAATCGAAACCAGCATCGTGCAGGTCGAATCGATCGGGGCGCCGCGCTCCATCGCCGCCGAGCAGGAGGCGGCGAGGGCGGCCAAGGCGGCGAAGGCCGCGGCCAAGGCGGCGGCGCGGGCGAAGAAGGCCCCGTGGCGCCAGCGCATCCTGAACGGCCTGCTCATCTTCGGCGCGAGCGCGCGCAAGCACCTCATGCGAAGCCCGATCTACATGCGCATTCCGGAGCGCACGCGCGCCCGCATCGACAGCGCCGTGGTCGAGCTCGTGCGCCTCTTCACGTTCGTGCTCTACCCGGGGATCCTGCCGGCGCGCGCGGCGCGCCGCGTCGCGCCGCAGGCGCTGAAGCACATCGCGATGACGATTCCGATGGTGCGCTACTACAAGCGCTTCCACGTGTTCTTCATCGGCGAGATCCGCGCCCACCGTATCGAGGGACTGTTGCTGCCCGAGGACGTCGCCGGCTACACCTGGCCGCTGGCGATCAAGGCCGGACACGATTGCGGCATCCCCTCGTTCGTCTTTCCCTACACGCTCGCCAACCGCACCGAGCCGATCCAGAGCCTGCGCAACGAGCCGCTCTTCCAGACGAAGAGCAATCCGGTGGTGGCGAAGCTCTTTCCGAAGTGGCGTTACCGCGCCGAGGGCATCGACATCGTGCGCATGCCCTTCGAGCACATCTACGCGCACGAATTCCTGCGCGTGGCACCGCCCGATCCCTGGACCATGAACAGCGGCTACGCCAACCGCATCTGCGTCGACAGCCGCGCGTCGTACGATTACTTCCGGGATGCGGGCGTTCCCGAATCCAAGATGGAGGTCACGGGCTCGGCGAGCCAGGATCGAATGCACGCGCTCAAGGTGCGCAAGGCGCAGACGCTGGCTGAGGTTCGCCGCGACCTCGGGCTGCGGGGCGAAAAGCCGCTGCTGCTGGTGAGCGGCTGTCCCGAGCAGCTCGCCGGCCCGGTGCCCGCGTGCGAGTTCGCGACGATGGCCGAGATCGGCGCCTTCGTCGGCGAGACCCTGCGGCCGCTCGGCGAGCACTATCACCTCGTCGTGCGGCCGCATCCGAACTACCCGCAGTTCGGCGCGATGCTCGAGCCCTGGGGCTTCGCGAATACCGCCGTGCCCACGGCGGACCTGGTGCCGCTCGCGGACCTCTTCGTCGCGTTCGCCTCGTCGACCATCCGCTGGGCGATCTCGAGCGCGGTGCCGACGGTGAACTACGACGTGTTCCACTACGGCTACGGCGATTTCGCCGCGGCGGGCGGCGTTCTCTCGGTGCAGGGGAAGGACGACTTCCGCGCGGCGACCGCGACGCTCGTGCCGTCGAGCGCGGCATACGCGGATCTCGCGGCGCGCATCGGCGCCGACAGCGCGCGCTGGAGCATGATGGACGGGCACTGCGTCGACCGCATCGAGGCATCCATCCAGCGCGAATGCGCGCACCGTCCCGCCAGTCGCACCTCTCACTGACCGGAGAAAGACAAAATGGGAATAGCTCGCTGCAAAGGGAACCTCTAAATGCACTTCAACATCGCGATCGTCGGCGCCGGCAGCATGGGTCGCGAGCACGCGAAGGCGTTCGCGCGCCTGCCCGGCGTGAAGGTGGCCGGCATCGCGAGCCGCACCAAGGCGCGCGCCGAGGCGCTCGCCTCCGAGCTCGGCATTCCCGTGGTCGCCGAGAGCATCGCGCAGCTGCACGAGCGCACGCGCGCCGATCTCGTGGTGGTCGCCGTTCCCGAGCTCGAGGCCAACGGCGTCGCGAAGGCCGCCTTCGCGCTGCCCTGGGCGGTGCTCCTCGAAAAGCCCGCGGGCTACGACCTCAGCGACGCCGAGGACATCGCGCGCGCGGCGAAAGGACGCAAGGCGCCGGTCATGGTCGGCCTCAACCGGCGCTTCTATTCGAGCAGCCAGGCGATCCGCGCCGACGTCGACCAGCGCGCGGACGAGCCGCGCTTCGTCCACGTGCAGGACCAGCAGAGCTACGCCGAGGCGCGCCGCTACAACCATCCCGAGAAAGTGGTCGAGCGCTTCATGTACGCGAACTCGATCCACATCATCGACCTCATCGCCTTCTTCGCGCGCGGCGAGGTGGCGAAGGTGCAGCGCATCACGCCGTGGCGCGGCGCCCACACCACCGTCATGCTCGCGCACGTGGAATTCTCGAGCGGCGACACGGCGCTCTACGAAGGGCTGTGGCAGGGGCCGGGCCCGTGGGCGGCGGCCGTCGCCACGCCGAGCCGGCGCTGGACCATGCAGCCGCTCGAGCAGGCGCAATTCCAGAACGCGAACGAGCGCAAGCGCAACGACATCGAGATCGCCGAGGACGACCGGATATGCAAGGCGGGATTCCTCGCGCAGGCGCGCGGCGCAATCGCCCGCGTGCGCGGTGAGCCCTCGCCGATTCCCGATCTCGCCGAGAGCCTGCGCACCATGCGGCTCATCCACGACATCTTCGGCGTCTGAGGCGCCGATGAGCGCGAGGCTCAACAGCCACAACGAGTGGGACCGCCTGCGGGAGGTGGTGCTCGGGACCGCCGAGGGCAGCGCCGCGACGCTCTCGTGGGCGCGTCCGGACCCCATTCCGGCCGAAGCGCTCGCGGCGGCGTGCGAGCTCGCCCGCGAAGCCTATCCGCGTTGGCTTCTCGACGAGGTCGGCGAGGACCTGGACGCGCTCGCGCGTGTCTTGGCGCAACACGGCGTCGCGGTGCGCCGGCCGAAGGTGCACGACCTCGGCGCGTGGTACTCGTCGCCGCACGGCTGGGGATCGACGGGAAACAATCTCTACAACGTGCGCGACCTGCACCTGGTCGTGGGCAACACGCTGATCGAGAGCGCCTCGCCGCTGAAGAGCCGGCTGTTCGAGTCGAGCGCGCTCTACGACGTCTGGTACGAATACTTCGATCGCGGCTTCAACTGGATCGCCGCGCCCAAGCCGACGCTCAAGCGCGAACCGATGGCGCCGTACTTCCGCGACGAGAGCGGCCGCGAGATGACGCGCGAAGACCTGCGCTACGCCGAGCTCACGGGCGGGCGCGTCGAGAAGCTGCACAAGCTCGCCGAAGACGAGATCCTGTTCGAGGCGGCGAACACCGTGCGCATGGGCCGCGACGTCCTCTACCTCGTGTCCTCGTCGGGCAACGAGCTCGGTGCGCGCTGGCTGCAAGGGGTGCTCGGGCCCGATTACACGGTGCACACGACGCGCGACATCTATCGCTCCAGCCACATCGACTCGACCGTGATCTGCCTGCGCCCCGGGCTCGTGCTCCTCAACAGCGTGCGCGTGAACGAGGCGAACCTGCCGCGGCTGTTCGATTCATGGGAGAAAGTCTGGTTCGACGACGTCGCGCCGGTGACGGCGCAGGAGATCGAGCTGCAGAAGAACGTCCGCGACGCGATCCGCTCGCGCATCGCGACGCTCGGCTTCGAGACGAACCTCGGCCAGATCGCCTCGCCCTGGGTGGGCATGAACGTGCTCTCGCTCGATCCCGGCACCGTCGTCGTCGACGAGCGCCAGGCGAGCCTCATCAGGGTTCTCGAGCGTCATCGCATCACGCCCGTCCCCGTCCGGCTGCGCCATCCGCACACGTTCGGCGGCGGCATCCACTGCGCCACGCTCGACACGGTCCGCGACAGCAGGCTCGAGAGCTACTTTTCGTAGCGGGTCACGGCAGCGCGCGGATCCGCGCCTGCCATTCGCGCAAGCCCGGATTGTTCGGCTCGAGCCGGATCGCGTTGTCGATGTCGGAGAGCGCCTCGGTTTTGCGCTTGAGCCCCGCATTGGCGAGAGCGCGCGCGTAATAACTGCGGGCGTTGGGGTCGTCGCGCACCAGCGTGTCGAGCACCTGGTAAGCGCGCTGGTGATCGCCCTTGGTGACGTACGCCATGCCGAGCAGGTAGCGGCCTTCGCGATTGCGCGGGTCGAGCCGCACCAGCCGCTCGAGGTCGGCGATCGCACGGTCGCGCAGCCCGATCTGCAGGCCGATGCGTCCGAGCGCGAGGAGCATCGCCTCGCGCGCGGGCGACGGCGGATCGAGCTGCTGGGCGCGCAGCAGCGGACCGTACGCCTGCGACATCCGTCCCAGCGACGCGAGCGCGAGCCCGCGCTGCAGCCAGAGGTTGTAGCCGTTGTAGCCCTCCCGCTCCGCCGCGTCGAAGGCCTTCAGCGCTTCCTCGCTGCGGCCGTTCGCCGCGAGGAGCGTGCCGATGTTGACCGTGCCCATGCCCATGTCGCCGAGCGCCGACGAGCGCTCGAAGTCGCGCAGCGCGAGGTCGAAGCGGTCGCGCTCGACGTAGTCGCTGCCGCGATTGAGGTACGGGAACCAGCGTCCGACGGCGCGCGGATCGTTCGGCAGCTTCTCGATCGCATCCGTCCACACGCGCTCGGGGCTTTCCATCGAGAACACGCGATCGAGCGATTGCCACACGAGGAGGACGCCCAGCACGAGCCCCACGCCGAGGAGCACGCGCCACGACGGGCCGTGCGCCAGGAAGAAGACCAGCCCGGGAATCCCGATCGCCCAGAGATAGCTGCGATACAGCACGAACGGATCCTGCACCCACACGGTCGCGAACTCGGTGGCGAAGAGGAGCGCCGGAATCAGGATCGAGATGCCGACGAGCGCGCGCCAGTCGCGATGGCGCAGGACGAGCCAGAAGCCGCCCGCGACCACGGCGACGTAGCCCGCGGCGCCGAGGACCTGCGGAAAGGTCGCCCACGTGATCGGGAAGGGCGGGCGCATGGCGATCGACATCCAGCCTTCGTACGGAAGAAACCAGCGCAGGCCGTAGTGGAAGAAGAGATACGCCTCGTTCATCACGCTCAGGCCGTACGCGTGGCGTTGCGCCTCGGCGCCGAGCTCACCGAGCTGCGCGATATAGACGCGCGAGTACTCGTCGATGGGAGCGCCGAGCATGTAGCCGTAACGCGGCCACAGGATCGCGACGACGGCGGCGATCATCGCCGCACCGGCCGCGCCCAGGATCGCGAGATGCTTCGCCGGCGGGCGGGCGACCAGGATATAGACGGGCACCGCGGCGAGCGGCGCGAGGACCGCGTGCTCCTTGCAGAAGACCGCGAGCACGTAGCAGAGCAACGCCGCGGCATGCATCCACCACGTGCGCGTACGCAGAGCGCGCGCGAAGAGGCACAGGCCCAGCACGACGAAGAGCGTGGCCATCACGATGGAGCGCTGGATCACGTACTGCACCGCGTACACTGCGACCGGATTCAACGCGAACACCGCGAGCCCGAGGCCGAGCGCCGGCGAATCCTCGTAACGTTGCTGCGCGGCGCCGCCTTCGGCCGCGGGCGGCGTGATCGAGCGCAGCAGCTCGCGCCAGAACGCCCACAGCGCGACGACGACGCCCACGTGCAGCAGAAGGTTCACGAGACGCTGCGCCCACCAGCGCTCGCCGAAGAGCGCCTGCAGCCAGAGGAAGCTGCCGTAGGAGAGCGCGCGCGGCTTCAACGCAAGCCTGCCGTATTCGGACTGCAGGCTGCCGTCGGCGAGGAAGGTGTCGTCGAAGATGAGCGGCGAGCCGAGGCCCGGCAGGTAGATCACGGCGAGCCCCGCGACGACGAGGGGCAGCCACAGGAGATCGCGTCGAGCGAGGCCGCGGAGCACGCCGGGATTGTGACGTAAAATCCCTCTCCATGCGTCTCATCCCGACGATCCTCTGCGGCGGCGCGGGCTCGCGTTTGTGGCCGGTATCGCGCGAGCTGCATCCGAAGCCGTTCATCCGGCTCGCCGACGGCCAGAGCCTGCTGCACAAGGCGTTCCTGCGCGCCGCCGCGCTCCCCGGCGTGGACTCGATCCTCACGGTGACCAACCGCGAGCTCTACTTCAAGACGAAAGACGAATACGAGGAAGTCAACGCGCGCAAGCTCGGGACCTCCTACATCCTCGAGCCGTTCGGCCGCGGCACCGCGGCCGCGGTGGCGACCGCGGCGCTCACGGCCGCGCACGCGCACGGCGACGACGCGGTGCTGCTGGTGCTTCCGGCCGATCACCTCATCAACGACCAGCAGGCGTTCTCCCACGCGGTCACGCAGGCGGTGCGCCTCGCGCGCGAAGCGAAGCTCGTCACCTTCGGCATCCGCCCGAGCTCCGCGGAGACCGGTTACGGCTACATCGAGGCGCAGGGCAACGACGTCGTGCGCTTCGTCGAGAAGCCCACGCGCGAGGCGGCGAAGGGATATCTCGAGTCGGGGCGCTTCTACTGGAACTCCGGCATGTTCTGCTTCACCGCGGGAACGGCGCTCGCGCAGATGCGCGCGCATTGCCCCGCGATCCTCTCCGCGGTGGAGCGCTCGGTCGCGAAATCGAAGGCGGCGAAGGGCGAAGGCGTCACCCAGCTCGAGCTCGACGCCGACAGCTTCGCCGCCGTGCCCGACAATTCCATCGACTACGCGCTGTTCGAGAAATCGAAGCAGGTCGCCGTCGTCCCGTGCAGCATCGGCTGGAGCGACATCGGGTCGTGGGCCGCGATCGGCGATCTCGCCAAGGCGGACGCGAACCGCAACCGGCTCGAGGCGCAGGTGTTCCTGCACGACGTGTCCGGCTGCTACATCCGCGCGGGCAAGCGCGTCGTCGGCGCCGTCGGAATCGAGAACCTCGTCATCATCGACACGCCCGATGCGCTCCTGGTCGCGAGCCGCGACCGCGTGCAGGACGTGCGGCAGGTGTACATGCAGCTGAAAGCGAAAGGGCACGAAGCGCACAAGCTGCATCGCACCGTGCACCGGCCGTGGGGAACCTACACCGTGCTCGAGGAGGGGCCGGGATTCAAGATCAAGCGCATCGAGGTGAAGCCGGGCGCGAGCCTCTCGCTGCAGATGCACCGGCGCCGCAGCGAGCACTGGGTCGTGGTGAGCGGCACCGCGAAGGTGACCAACGGCGAGCGCGAGTTCCTCGTGCACACCAACGAGTCGACCTTCATCCCGGCGGGCAACAAGCACCGGCTCGAGAACCCCGCCCAGGCGGAGCTGGTGATGATCGAGGTGCAGAGCGGCGATTACGTGGGCGAGGACGACATCGTCCGCTTCGACGACAAGTACGGCCGCGTGCCAGCTGTCTCCGCGTGAGGACACGCGCGCTGCTCGTCGTCCTCGAGTACGGCGTCGCGGCGGCCATCCTGTATTCGCTGTCGCGGCGCGACGCGCTCGACCTCGACGTCCTCGCGACGATTCCTGCGGGCCTCGCCGTCGCCGGCCTCGCCATCGTGACCGTCATGGTCTACCTGGGCAGCGTGCGGGTGAAGCTGCTGCTGCGCGACCAGGGCATCGCCATCAGCACCGCGCGCTGCTTTCTCTTCAATTGCCTGTCGACGTTCTACTCGCTGCTGCTTCCCGGCGGGCTTTCGGGAGACGCGGCGCGCGCCTACTACCTCCTGCGCGAGGTCGAGCAGCGGCGCGCGGCCTTGCTCGGGAGCCTCATTCTCGACCGCGTCCTGGGATTGCTGGCGATGATCGGGCTGGGAACGGCGGCGAGCGCCGTGCTTGCGTTTATCAAGCCGTCGCTCCTCGCCTACTTCGTGCAGGTTCTCGCGGTCTTCCTCGTCGGCCTGGCGGGCGCGGCGGCGCTGGTGTTCGTCGAGCTCAAGCCGCGCCCGGCGCGCACACCGAACCGCGCGGCGCGCGCCTACGAGCTCGTCCGCAACCTCGTCGCGCGGCTCGACATCCCGGGACATTCGAAGAAGACCCTGGCCCAGGCGCTCATCCTCAGCGTGGCGATCCACTCGCTCACGATCGTGCTCATCTACCTGTGCTCGACGCTCGCCGGCGCGGGCCTCGATCTCATCGGCGTCTTCTCGGTGGCGCCGCTGGGGCTCCTCGCCAACGCGGTGCCCGTCAGCCCGGGCGGCCTCGGCGTGGGCGAGCAGGCCTTCGAGCTGCTCTACGCGCTCGTCGGCGGCACGAACGGCGCCTCGTCGTTCCTCACGGCGCGCTTTTTCATCTATTCTCCGGCACTGGTCGGCGCGCTGGTGGCCGCGATGCTGTTCCTGCGGCTGCACCGGATCGCGCCCCTCGGCAAGCCGGGCGACACGACGCGATGAAGAAAGCACTGATCACCGGGATCACCGGCCAGGACGGCGCGTACCTCGCCGAGCTGCTGCTCGGCAAGGGCTACGAGGTCCATGGAATCAAGCGCCGCACCTCGCTCTTCAACACCGATCGCATCGACCACCTCTACCAGGATCCGCACGAGAAGCGGCGGCGCTTCATCCTGCACCACGGCGACATGACGGACGGTTCGAGCCTGGTGCGCGTCATGCAGCAGGTCCTGCCCGACGAGATCTACAACCTCGCCGCGCAATCGCACGTCGCGGTGAGCTTCGAGGAACCGGAATACACCGCCGACTCCGACGCGCTCGGCGCGTTGCGCCTGCTGGAAGCGATTCGCATCCTCGGGCTCGAGAAGAAGAGCCGCTTCTACCAGGCGTCGAGCTCCGAGCTCTATGGGCTGGTGCGCGAGGCGCCGCAGACGGAGTCCACGCCGTTCTATCCGCGCAGTCCCTATGCGGTGGCGAAGCTCTACGCGTACTGGATCACGGTCAACTATCGCGAGGCCTACGGCATCTACGCGTGCAACGGCATCCTCTTCAACCACGAGAGCCCGGTTCGCGGCGAGACTTTCGTCACGCGCAAGATCACGCGCGCCCTGGCGCGCATCAAGCTCGGCCTGCAGGAGACGCTCTTTCTCGGCAATCTCAACGCGAAGCGCGACTGGGGCCACGCGAAGGACTACGTCGAGATGATGTGGCTCATGCTGCAGCAGAGGCATCCGGACGATTTCGTCATCGCCACGGGCGAGCAGCACAGCGTGCGCGACTTCGTCGAGGAGGCGGCACGCCATATCGGCATCGCGATCAAGTGGCGCGGCAGGGGCGCGAACGAAAAGGGCTTGGACGCGAACGGCAGGTGCGTCGTCGCCGTCGATGCGCGCTACTTCCGGCCCACCGAAGTCGAATCGCTGCTGGGCGACGCGACGAAAGCGCGCAAGAAGCTCGGCTGGAAGCCGAAGATCCGCTTCGCCGAGCTCGTCGCCGAGATGATGCGCGAAGACCTCAAGGCGGCCGAGCGCGACGAGCTGGTGAAGCAGCACGGCTTCGCCGCCTACGACCGCCACGAGTAGCGCGCGCGCCGCCGTCGTGGGCCATCCCGCGAAGCTCTACGTCGCCGGCCACCGCGGCATGGTGGGATCGGCCATCCTGCGCGCGCTGCAGCGCCGCGGCGTCGCGGAGCCGCTGGTGCGCACCCACGAGGAGCTCGACCTGCGCTCGCAAGCCGCGGTGCGGGCGCTCTTCGAGCATGAGCGGCCCGATGCGGTGATCCTCGCGGCTTCGCGCGTCGGCGGCATCCACGCGAACATGACGTACCCCGCCGAGTTCCTCTATGACAACGTCATGATCGAGGCCAACGTCATCCACGAGGCGTGGCGCGCGGGAGTGGAGCGGCTGCTCTTTCTCGGCTCGAGCTGCATCTACCCGCGGCTCGCGAGCCAGCCCATGACCGAGGAAGCGCTGCTCACCGGCCTGCTCGAGCCCACGAACGAGCCGTATGCGATCGCGAAGATCGCCGGCATCAAGTTGTGCGAGTCGTACAACCGGCAATACGGCACGGACTATCGCAGCGTCATGCCGACGAATCTGTATGGCCCGGGCGACAACTACCACCCGCAGAACAGTCACGTGATTCCCGGCCTCATTCGCCGCTTTCACGAGGCGAAGGAGGGCGGCGCGGCCGAAGTCGTGATCTGGGGAACGGGAGCGCCGCGGCGCGAATTCCTCTATGTGGACGACATGGCCGAGGCGAGCCTGCACGTGCTCGGCCTCGACAAGGCCACATACGACAGGCACACCAGACCCACGCTCTCGCACATCAACGTGGGCACCGGCAGCGACATCACCATCGCCGAGCTCGCCGCGACCGTCGGAAAAGTCGTCGGCTTCCGGGGGCTGATCGCGTATGACACGACAAAACCCGACGGCACGCCGCGAAAGCTGCTCGATGTCTCCCGCATTCACGCCCTCGGCTGGCGCCCGCACGTCGCGCTCGAGGACGGGCTCGCGCTCGCCTACCGCGATTTCCTCGGCAGCCGCCGCCGCTAAACCCGGGACAGACTCCGCATTCCGCTCCGCGGAAACCCGGGACAGACTCCTCGTTCCGTGGTGAAGAACGCGGAGTCTGTCCCCGGTTTAGTCCCCGGTTTAGAGGTCGAGGGTGGCGACGATCGGCAGGTGGTCGGAGGCGATGCGGGCGCGCGCGGTCTTGTGGACGTGGACGCGGGCGAGCATCGAGTGCGGATGCGCCCAGACGCGATCGAGCGCGAGCACGGGAAGTGTCGCGGGAAACGTGGGCAGGGCGCGGGTGCGCTTGAAGTAGCGATGCAGCCGCCGCAGCGGCCGTCCCCACAGGAACCATTCGTTCAAGTCGCCGAGGAGCACCGCGCGATCCTCCGGCCGCCAGCTGAAGAGCTGCAGCAGCTGGTGCACCTGCGCGCGCCGCTCCGCCGGGCGAAGGCCCAGGTGTGTCGCGACCACGCGCAAGCCGGAGCCGTTGCACACAATGTCGGCGGCGATCGCGCCCCGCGGCTCGCGCCCGCGCCAGGTGAGGTCGCAGAGCTGCGTGTTGCTGATCGGGCAGCGGCTGAGCAGCCCATTGCCGAAGTGTCCGTCGTGGCGGATGAGCGTGGTGCCCGCCACGGCGTGGAATCCCATCTCCGCCGCGAGCCACGCGAGCATGTCGACGCCGCTATCCGAGGCCTCGACCTCCTGCAGCGCGATCACGTCGCCGCCGATCTCGCGCAGCACCTCGAGGATGCGCTGCGGCATCGTGCGCCGGTCGCGCCCGATGGCGCGGTGCACGTTGTACGACACGAGCTTGAGCGAGGCCATCGAGCTCAATGGTGGCTGCGCCTGAGCCAGCGCTGGCCGAAATACGCGAGCGAGAGCAGGCCGAGCACGGCGGCCGCGACGAGCCACCAGTTCACGCTCGTCGGATCCTCGAGGGCCGCGGCGAGCTGGTCGCTCAGCACGGTGGCCGCGAGCATGCCGGGAAGCATCCCCAGCATCGTGCCGAAGACGAAGTGGCGCACGCGCACGCGCAGGGCTCCGAGCACGAGGTTCACGACGGGGAAGGGCGCGATCGGCACGAGGCGCACGATGCTCACCGCGAGCAGCCCGCGCCGCGTCACGACGTTGGCGATGCGCTGCATGCGCGGACCGGCGAGGCGGCGCACGGTGTCGGTGGCGACGAGCCGCCCGGGAAAGTACGACACGAGCGCCGCGAGCACCATGCCCGCCGAGCCGTAGACGAAGCCTTCCCACGGCCCGAACGCGATCACCGCGGTCATCGTGATGAGCCAGCGCGGGAACATGACGAAGCTCGCCGGCGTGTAGGCGAAGATCACGAGGAGCGGCGCCCACCAGTGGTCCTGGAAGGCCTCGGCCGCGCG
>Ga0075426_10000174_pt1 | contig 43218 bp, 50 predicted proteins | sample SoiMethybrSBSTD5_FD_75304 | JGI IMG/M metagenome (GOLD analysis project Ga0075426, IMG submission 75304) | Bulk soil microbial communities from a Populus tree surrounding site in Tennessee, USA - Soil MetaG P. TD hybrid SBSTD5 | ecosystem: Environmental > Terrestrial > Soil > Tree plantation... | reverse complement strand
GGCTGGCATGGCGCGTATCGCCATTTCCGTCATCCGCTCGACTATCTCGGCGCCGATGGCGGCGGCGGAGTGGGTGCCGGTCCCGGCTGCACGGTGGGCGCGGCGCTCGCGCTGAACGGCTCGAAGCGCATGGTGGTCGGCATCATGGGAGATGGCGACTTCCTGATGGGCAACACGGCGCTCTGGACCGCGACGCACTACAAGCTGCCGTGCCTTTTCCTCGTCGCCAACAACCGCTCGTTCTACAACGACGAGATGCACCAGGAGCGCGTCGCCAAGGAGCGCGGGCGCCCGGTGGAGAACAAGTGGATCGGGCAGCGCATCGACGAGCCCGACATCGACCTCGCGATGATGGCACGCGCGCAAGGCGCGGTCGGCATCGGCCCGGTGCGCGAGCTGAAGGACCTCAGGCCCTCGATCGAGCGGGCGATCCAGGAAGTGAAGGCGGGCGCGGTGTGCGTGGTCGACGTGCGCGTGATGCCGGGCTACGACGCGCCGGTGACCGGCACCGGGGCCAGCGCGACGCGGCGCTGACTGGCGCAGGCGCTCGCCTATCCGCAGTTCCGGCGGCTCTGGACGAGCTCGCTCCTCTCCTGGGGGAGCCAGTGGATCCAGCAGGCGGCGCTCGGCTGGGTGGTGTACGAGGTGACCGGATCGGCGGCGCTCGTCGGCACCGTGCTCGGCGTGCGCGCGATCCCGATGTTCCTGCTTGCGCCGGTGTCGGGGGTCGCGGCCGATCGCTTCCCGCGACGAAGGCTGCTGCAGGCGAGCCAGGCGCTCGCCGCCATCGTGTCGTTCGCCGTCGGCGCGGCACTCGCGCTGCGCATGGTGGATGTCTGGATGCTCTTCGCGTTCACCATCCTCATGGGTGCGTCGAACGTGATCGATCGCCCGGCGCGCTTCAGCACCGCATTCGATCTCGTGCCGCGCGAAGTGGCGGTGAAGGCGGTCGCGCTCAACACCATCGGTTTTTCGCTCGCGCGCATCGTCGGGCCGGCGATCGCCGGTTACCTGATCGCGGGCGTCGGCGCGGCGGGCTGCTTCTTCGTGCAGGGCGCACTCTACGCGGCCTCGGCGCTGATGGTGCTTGCGGTCGCCTTTCCGGCGCCGCGAGCCAAGACCGGCCGCTCGGCGCTCGCCGACATGCAGGAAGTGCTGCGCTACGCCGTGGCGGATCGCGGAACACGCGTTCTCATCGTTCTAGGCGCGCTGCCGTACCTGCTGCTCATCCCGGTCTGGAACACGCTCTTCCCGATCTATGCGAAAGATGAATTCCTCGCCGGCCCGCAAGGCCTCGGCCTCTTGCTGACGGCCGTGGGCCTCGGGGGCACGCTCGGCGGGTTCATCGCCAACGCGCTCGCGCGGATCGAGCGCCAGGCGCTCCTCCAGGCCGGCTGGGTCGTCGTCATGGCGAGCGCCATCATCGGCGTTGCGGCGAGCCCGACGCTGATCATTGCGGCGGCGTGCAGCTTCGTCGGCGGCGCGGCCGAGATGGCGCACACCGCGAGCAACATGGCGACCGTGCAGATGTCGGCGCCGGAAACGATGCGCGGACGCGTCGCGAGCCTCACCATGCTCTATCCGGCGATGATCTCGACCGGCTCGTTCATCGCCGGGCCGCTCGCGGACCTCGTGGGCGCGCGCGGCGCATCGATCGCGCTCGCCGTCACCGCGATCGGCGCCATTGCCGTCCTTTATTTCGTCACGCCACAAATCAGGGAGATGCGCCACAAATGAAGAAGCTCGCCGCGAGCAAGCAACTGATCGACGACCTCGTCGCCGCAAGCCGCATCCTCGCCGAGCATGGCGTGCTCGACGCCTATGGCCACGTCAGCGCGCGCAGTGACAAGCGGCGCGAGCACTTCATCATGTCGCGCTCGCGCGCCCCGGCGCTCGTCACTGCCGCGGACCTCATCGAGTGGGGGCCGGACAGCGAGTCTGCCGCCGGCGACAAGCGCAAGGGCTTCATCGAGCGCTATATCCACGGCGAGATCTATCGCGCGCGCCCGGAGGTCATGGCGATCGTGCACAGCCATTCACCGTCGGTGATCCCGTTCGGCGTCACGCGCACCAAGCTGCGACCCATCTATCACATGGGCTCGTTCCTCTGGTCCGGCGCGCCGGTGTGGGACATTCGCAAGATGCGCGAAGAGAACGATCTTCTCGTGCGCGACCGTCCGCTTGGCGAAGCGCTCGCCGCGGCGCTCGGCAAATGCAACTGCGTGCTCATGCGCGGCCATGGCATGACCGTAGTGGGCGACGGCATCCCCGAAGCCGTGTTCCGCGCGATCTACACCGAGATGAACGCTCGCCTGCAGCTCCAGGCGACGCAGCTCGAAGGACCGATCGAGTTCCTGAGCGACGAGGAAGGCAAGGGATCGACGGCCGCGAACCGCGGCACGCTCGAGCGGCCGTGGGAGCTTTGGAAAAGCGCGGCGCTACGCCGCCGCTAGCGCCGGCCCGCGCATCGATCGCCGCATCAGCCACAGCGCGATCGACATGTTGAGCAGGTTCCAGCCGATGCCGTTGACGAACGCTGCGCGGTAAGAGCCCGTCGCATCGAAGATCGCTCCCGACGCCCAGCCGCCGAACGCCATGCCGAAGAGCGTCGCCATCAGGATGATGGCGACCCGGGTGCCGGCTTCGCGAGGCGGGAAGAACTCGCGCACGATGATCGCATAGGCGGGAACGAGTCCGCCTTGGAAGAGACCGAAGAGCGCGGAGACGACGTAGAGCGACGCGAGCCCGTTGAACGGCACGAACAGCGCGAGCGCGATGCCCTGCAGCACGGAGCCAAGAAGCAGCGTGCGCAATCCGCCGATGCGATCCGAGATCCAGCCGGAAGCGAGGCGGCTGATGATGCCGAAGCCGAGCATGAGCGAGAGCATCTGCGCGCCGCGCTGGACGCCGTAGCCGAGGTCGCCGCAGTAGGCGACGATGTGCACCTGGGGCATCGACATCGCCACGCAACACCCGACGCCCGCGATGCTGAGCAGTGCCGTAAGCGCGTTGGGCGACAAACCGAGCGGGCGCTCCGGCTTGGCGCTGCTCTGGGTGGCGGCGGCCGGAGCGAGCGCCGGTGGCCGGGGTCTAAGCACCCAGGCGAGCGGCAGCATCACCGCAATGCAGAAGATGCCGAGACCGATGTACGTGGCGCGCCAGCCGGCGGTGTCGAAGAAATGCTGTAGCAGCGGCGGCCATGCCGCGCCGGCGAGGTAGTTGCCGCTGATGCAGATCGCGACCGCTATGCCGCGGCGCCTTGTGAACCACAGCGAGATATCGGCGACCAGCGGCGCGAAGGTCGCCGAGCAACCGAGCAGCCCGGCGAGCACGCCGTGCGCGATGGCGAACTGCGTGATGTTCGCCGACATCCCCGAGAGCACGAGTCCTGCGCCGAGTCCGAGCGCACCGACGAGCACCGGTACGATGACGCCATGGCGGTCGGCAAGCGCGCCCATGAGAATGCCGCCGATGCCGAAACCGATCATCGTCAGCGTGTAGGGCAGCGCCGCATCAGCACGCGCGATTCCAAACTCCGCCTGCACCGCGGGCAGCACGACGACCACGCCATACATCGCCACGCCGCCGATCGTCATGAGCGCGAGCGACGCGGCGAGCCGCATCCACGCGTAGGGCGATTCGGGCTGCGCGGTGTCCATACGCTGCATGATAGAGTCGCCGCACACCATTTCCCCGGGAGATTCACATGGCTCGCTCGTCGCCGCCGTCCACCATCGGCCAGGTCAGGGACGTCTTTCCGAAGCTGGGAGAGCTCACCGACAAGGTGGTCTTCGGCGACGTCTGGGAGCGGCCGGGATTGGCGAAGCGCGACCGCAGCCTCATCACGGTGGCCGCGCTCGTCGCGCTCGCGCGTCCGGACCAGTTGCGCGGTCACCTCTGGCGCGCGCTCGACAATGGCGTGAAGCGCGAGGAGATCGTCGAGGCGATCACCCATCTCGCGTTCTATTGCGGCTGGCCCAATGCCGGAACCGCGGCGCTGATCGCGAAGGAAGTCTTCGCCGAGCGCCAAGTATGAAAGCCGCCTTCATCGGCCTCGGCGCCATGGGGCGGCCGATGGCTTCGAATCTCCAGGCGGCGGGCCACGAGGTGCGGGCGCATGATTTGCGCCGCGTCGAAGGCTTCGCCAACTGGTGCGCTACGCCGTCAGAGGCGGTGCAAGGCGTCGAGGTCTTGTTCACGTCGCTGCCCGGGCCGAAGGAAGTGGAGGAGGTCGCGCAAAAGCTGAAAGGCGCACTGCGCGCCGGCATGGCGTGGTTCGACCTCTCGACCAATTCGCCGAGCCGCATCCGGCGCCTGCACAAGCAACTTGCGGAGCAGGGCGTGCATTTCCTCGATGCGCCGGTGAGCGGCGGGCCGACGGGCGCGCAGTCGGGCAAGCTCGCCATTTGGGTGGGCGGCGACCGCGCGCTCTATGACCGGCATCTGCCCGTGCTACGCGCGATCGGCGATCAGCCGCTCTTCGTCGGTGCAATTGGCAGCGGCACGGTGGCGAAGCTCGCGCACAACTGTGCGAGCTTCTCAGTGCATGCGGCGCTCGCCGAAATCTTTACGCTCGGCGTGAAGGCCGGCGTCGAGCCGCTCGCGCTTTTCCGTGCGCTGCGCCAGGGCGCGACCGGCCGCAAGCGCACCTTCGATCGCCTCGCCGAAGTATTCCTGCCGGGCAAGTTCGATCCAGCGCTCTTCACCCTGAAGCTCGCGCACAAGGACGCCACGCTCGCGCTCGAGCTCGCGCGCGAGGCTGGAGTGCCGATGCAGATTGGCCAGGCGGCGCTCGATGAGCTCGAGCGCGGCATGCAGCGCGGCTGGGCGGATCGCGACTTCCGCGTCGCGATGACTTTGCAGGAGGAACGCGCCGGGATTACGACGCGCATCCCCAGCGAGCGCCTGCAGGAAGCGCTGAAAGAGTGAAAACGCCGAGCAGTGCTAGCTGCCGTCGACTCGGGGGCGACTGAATAACTCCAGGATCGGCCGGCAACGCTCCTCGACGTCGGGCGCGCTTAAGCGCATACCCGGTCCCTCGATCAGCCACACGTGCTGGCCGCCGCGCAGCACGAGCGCGGCGGCGTGCAGCGCGTCCTCGACGCTCGTGAAGTGCACCGCGATGAGGGGCCTTAGCTTTTCCGGCGTCACGTCTGTCGGCGCGGGCGCGGTCGCGTAATAGAGTGCGTATGGCATGCGGCGCGCAAGTTACCCTGCATGCGGCGTGCCGGCCGTGAACTTTTGTCGCGCCGACGATCAAACGAGCCGTCCGGCTCACGCCGGCGTAAATTGCGAGGTCGATCTGGAGACGATATGCGCAAGCTTGCAGCTCTGACAGCACTGGTGGCGACCACACTCGCATTCGCCGACGACGTATCGCCCGGTCTTTGGGAAATCACGATGGAGACGCGCGTGCCCGCCGATCCGAGCTTCGCGCCGCCGCCGTTCAGCATCCAGCAGTGCGTGACCGCCGAAGACGCGCGCGATCCGAGCAGGCTCCTCGGCAGCATGTCCACGCCCGGCGCGAGCAGCTGCGATTACTCGGACAAGAGCTACTCGGGCAACACGTTCTCGTTTTCCATGCAGTGCGCCGGCAGCTACGGCATCCAGTCGACCGGCCGGGTCTCCTTCACCGGAAACACGATGGACGGGGCCATCGAGAGCACGGCGACTGTGGCCGGTAAGCCGGTGCAGACGCAGAACAAGATCTCAGCGCGGCGCCTGGGCGCCTGCTAGCGCCTTACACCTCGATCATCCGCATATCGCCCGGCTTCAAGACCGACACCTGCACGTTCGGCGCGATGCGCGCCATCGCACGACGGAACTCTTCGCCGGCTTCGACGCCGCGCACGAGGGCGTTGTGAGCGTAGTGCACCGGAATCGCGTGCTGCACACCCAGCCATTGGCATGCGCGCGCAGCCTCCTCGGGTCCCATCGTGTTCGGGCCTTCGCCCACGCAGACGATGCCAACGTTCGGACGATAGCGCTCGCCGAGCATCTTCATGTCGCCGAAGAGATCCGTGTCGCCGCTGATGTAAACGCGAGCGCCGCCGATGTCGAGCATGAAGCCGGCAGCGGGAAAGCCGAGCAGGTTCGAGTGCACCGCCGGCACCAGGCGCGCCGTCATGGCGCCGTGCCGCGATACGCCGCCGAAGTTCATTCCGGAACCGTTATTGACGACGATCTTCGTTGGATCGAACCCCGCGTTCTTGAATTCGGGCACGAGGCCCTTGCGCATGAGATCGCTCTGGCCGGTCGTCATCACCGGCAGCCCGGCGCTGCTAAGCAGCTTCAGCATCTCGAAATAGTCGCCGATATGGTCGCCGTGGTCGTGCGTGAGGAGCACGAAGACCGCGTCGGGATGCTTGCCGGTGACGTACTGAACGAAGCCTTCCTTCGTCGCGTACTCGGCCGGCTTCGGAACGGAGAAGCGGCTCCACCCGGCGTTATTCCAGACCCAGGCGTCTGCGTAGGCGATCTGCTTGTAGTCCGGTGTGGCCAGCTCGACGACACCTCCGCCGAGCCACCGCGCGCTGAACCGTCCGCCCGTCGGCCGCGTCGCCGACGCAGCGCCGCCCATCTGCATCGCCGTGCCGCACGCGCTCAATGCGAGCGCGCCGCCAAGCGCCAGCGTGCCGCGCAGGAGGGTGCGCCGCCGCAGATTTGCAATCTGAAATCCGCCCGGTGATTTCTTCATTTGCGCCTCATCTATCGTTTTAAGCTTTGGCCGTCGTTCCCTGCGCCACGATACGGTTGCGTACGAAATGCACGTGCTGGCGCAACACGTAAACCTGTTCCGCCACCGATGCCGGCAATTTTCCGGTGATGATGCGCTGGTCGATCTCGTCGAGACGTTTCAGCAGGTCGGCGCGCTGCTCGGCGGTCGTCTGCCCGAACGCGACGCGCTCGAGCGCCATCAGCTCGCCGTAGCGCCGGTAGATGCGCGCATTGATGCGCCATTTATACAGCGCCGGCACGACTTTGAGTCCGGGGATCAGCACAACCGCGAGCGGCACGAGCACGATCAGGATGCGATCGACGAGGCTCGCGAGCCAGAAGGGCAGGTGCTTGTACGCGAAGCTCTTGCCGGACTTGTAATAGCGCTGCGCATCATCACTCACGCGGTACTCGTGCTCGAGCGGCGCAGGGAACTCGCCTGCCTTCTGCAGAAGCGTCGCGCGACCATGCACCTCCTGCGCCGCCTGGATCAGCATGTCGGACAGCGCGGGATGCAGCCCGGGACGCGCGATGAGCTCTACGGTCGGCGCCACCATGGTCAGCGTCTGCGCGGGCGTGTTGTGACCGAGGTCGAGTGAGCCCGGCGGCAGCTCGAGCTTGGTCAGGTAACGGAAGCGGCCCACATACGCATCGCCCTGCACGAAGTCGAAAAGGCGGATGCCGCTTGTGTGGATGAGGTCGCGCATCGTCGCCGGCGTCGCCGAGTCGCCCATGACGAACGCCGCGTCCACCTGGCCCTTCACGAGCGCATCCTGTGCCGCCTTGCCCTCGAGGTCGACGAGCTTCGATTTGCCGCCCGCTTCGATGCCGTTCGCCTTGAGGAGCGTTTCCGCCAGCACGCGTGCGCCGCTGCCTTCGCGGCCGATGGCGATGCGCTTGCCGTCGAGCTCAGAGAGCAGCTTGATCGGCTGCGGCGCCCGGTAGAAGACGAGCACCGGCACATAGAACACACTGCCGAGCGACATCAGATAGTTCGCATCGCCGAGGCTCGCGATCCCGCCCTGCACGAAGCCCGCGTCCACCCTGAAGTGCGCATCGCTCAGCCGCTTCAGGTTCTCGAGCGAGCCCTGCGACGGCAGGATCTTCAGCGTCACGCCCTGGCGCGCGAGGATCTTGGCGTAGCGTCCTGCGTAGACCCCGAACATGCTGCCCTCCGCGCCGCTCGTCAGCACGATCGTGCTCGGCGGCGCCGGGCGAATGAAATGCAGCGTAATCCACAGCACGAGGAGGACGAGGAGCACGAACGGGCCCACTGTGAGCGCCGCGTCGCGCCACGAGATGCGGGAGATCTTGAAGCGAGGAATGAATCGGTTTTGCACGCTGGCGAGGCGAGCGGTCGGATCGCGGACCGGCTCGTGCGCGGAGCATAGCGGATTTGGACTTCAGCGCGCGTTGGCGAGCCGTCTGATCCTTTGAACGGAGCGTAGAAGCCTGACCAGGGCCTGGGCGCCTTCCGGCGTGGTGTCCCATGTCCGCAGGGCGGCCTTAATTACCGCGGCTTTCGCCGCCTCTCCGGGTTGTTTGGCGCCGGCGTAGCGAGCGGGATCCTCAGCGTAGGCGACAAGTGTCCTGACGTTCGGCGAAAGCCGCTTGAACTGCCCTCGGAAGAGACGGGACACCTGGCTTTGGTGGATTCCCGTCTCTTCTGCGACGCGCACGGTCGGCACGCGCCGGGCGAGTTCCCGGAGCGCCTCCTTGGCCCAGGCTACGCGATCGCGGCGCTTTTTGACATTCTTTTGCATAATGCATACATTATCGCATATGCAAATCATCGGGCACCTAAAGGAGTCTGGCCATGGGCGGCGCGGAACACGCACTGTTTGAGCAGACCCACGCTCCGGCCACGCGTCGCACGACCGTGCTTTTCGCTCGGGTCGGCGGCAACGAGAAGCCGGCCGACAGGGCGAATACGCAGGCGCCTTACGTCGAGGCTCTGATTCAGGCCGTGCAGCTGAGTGGCGGCCGGGTGCTCCGCAAACAGAGCGATGCCGTCATGGCGCTCTTCGCCACGTCCGACGCTGGCGCCGCGGCGGCGGCGCGCATGCAGGGATATGCCGAATGCCGCGCGGCGCAATCGCCGCAGTTCTCAGTACGGATCGGGTTTCATACCGGCCCGGTCGCGCAACGCGGCCCGGACGTGCTGGGGGACACGGTCAATCTCGCGTTTCAACTTTGTACCGAAGCGAAGCACGGGCAGATCGTGACTTCGCAACAAACCGTCTCGAGCCTCAGCCCTTGCGTGCAAAGCGCCGCGAAACGTGTACCTGCGTCGCGCGCCAACGGGGCCGAGACCGATCTTTGCCTGCTCGAACTTGCGTGGCGCGAAAGCGCAAACCAAATTCTCGGCGCGCAAAAGAGCGCTGCCGTGGCGGGCCGACACACGGCGCTGCGGCTGCGCTATCGCGGCAGCGTCCTGGTGCGTCGGCGCCAAGCGGATGTCGCGACATTAGGCAGAGGCTCTGACTGCGACATCGTCGTTGAAGAACAGACGGCGTCGCGACACCATTGCATCGTTTCGCGCCATGAAGGGAAGTTCGTCTTGCGGGACTACAGCACCAACGGCAGCTTCGTCATGATAAACGGCGAAGGCGAAATCCACGTGCATCGCGATGAGGCCATCCTGGGGAGGAACGGCTGGATCACGCTCGGTCAGTCGGGCGACGTCTCCGAGCACGTCATCGAATACGCCTGCGATTGAGCTCGTTGGCTCCCCGACCAGGGCTCGAACCTGGGACCTGCGGATTAACAGTCCGTCGCTCTACCAACTGAGCTATCGGGGATCCGGAAGAAGGGCGGCATTCTACCGCAGCCGCCCGGGCTACTGAATGACTTTGGCGATCGCCTGCGCGACGTGTTCGACGTTGCCGGAGTTGAGCGCGGCGACGCAAATGCGACCGGTCTCGATAGCGTAGATCGAGTACTCCTTGCGCAGGCGCTGCACCTGCTCGCGGCTTAGTCCGGTGTACGAGAACATGCCGCGTTGCGCGAGGATGAAGCCGAAGTCGGCGCGCGGCGCGTGCTTCTTGATGTTGGAGGCGAGCTCGAGCCGCATGCGCTTGATGCGATCGCGCATTACGCCCAGCTCCTGCTCCCACTGCGCGCGCAGCTCGGGCGAGGCAAGGACCGCGGCGACGAGCTGGCTGCCGTGTCCGGGCGGGTTGGAGTAGTTCGTGCGCACGATGCGCTTCAGTTGCGAAAGCACGCGCGCCGCTTCCTCCGCGCTCGCCGTGACGAGGCTGAAGGCGCCGACGCGCTCGCCGTAGAGCGAGAACGACTTCGAGAACGAGCTCGACAGGAACACCGGCGTCATCGCGCCGGCGAAGAGCCGCGCGGGATAGGCGTCCGCGTCGAGGCCGTCCGCGAATCCCTGGTAGGCGAGATCGAGGAACGGAATGAGGCCGCGGCCCTGCACGATCGAAAGGATTTCGGACCATTGCTCGCCGATGAGATCGACGCCCGTCGGGTTATGGCAGCACGCATGCAGGACGACGATGGCGCCGGCCGGCAGGGCGCTCAGCGTTTTGCGCATGCCGGCGAAGTCGAGGCCGTGGCTCTTCGGCTCGTAGTACGGATAGCTCTTCACCGTGAAGCCGGCCGCCTCGAAGAGCTGCCGATGGTTCTCCCAGCTCGGGTCGCTGATCCAGACCTCCGAGCTCGGGCTCACGCGCTTGAGGAAGTCGGCGCCGATCTTCAGGCCGCCGGTGCCGCCCAGCGCCTGCACCGTGACGACGCGCTTTTCCTTGAGCGCCGCGAAGTCGCTTCCGAAGACGAGCTCCTGCACGGCGCGGTCGTAGGCCGCGAGGCCGTCGATCGGCAGGTAATTGCGCGGCGGCGCGCTCTTGAGGCGCTCGCTTTCGGCGCGGCGCACGCATTCCAGCAGCGGCACCTTGCCGGCGTCGTCCGTATAGACGCCAACGCCGAGGTTGACTTTCTTCGGATTCTGGTCGGCGACGAACGCCTCCGTGATGCCGAGGATGGGATCGGCCGGCGCCATCGGCACCTGGGCGAGCAGCGAAGGGGAGTGCGGAGCGTTCATTCGTCTAAAATGATGGGTTTCGCGCTGCAACATTCTACTCGTGGCGATCACGTTTCCCAATAGTCCCTTCCGTCTCGCGGAGCTCTACTCCCCTTCGGGCGACCAGCCCGAGGCGATCGCGAAGCTCACCGACGGCATCGACGATGGGCTCGCGTTCCAGACGCTGCTCGGCGTCACCGGCTCCGGCAAGACCTACACGATGGCGAACGTCATCGCGCGGCTCGGCCGGCCGGCGCTCGTGCTTGCGCCAAACAAAACCCTCGCGGCGCAGCTTTATTCCGAGTTCCGCGAGTTCTTTCCGGAGAACGCCGTCGAGTACTTCGTCTCCTACTACGACTATTACCAGCCCGAGGCGTATGTCCCCGCCCGCGACTTGTATATCGAGAAGGATTCGTCGATCAACGAGCACATCGAGCAGATGCGCCTGTCGGCGACGAAGTCGCTGCTCGAGCGGCGCGACGTCGTCATCGTCGCCACGGTCTCGGCGATCTACGGCATCGGCGATCCGTCCGAGTACCACGGCATGATCCTGCATCTGCGCCATGGCGAGAAGCTCTCGCAGCGCGACGTGCTGGCGCGGCTCGTCGCCATGCAATACACGAGAAGCGAGCTCGACTTCCGGCGCGGCACGTTCCGTGTGCGCGGGGACGTGATCGATGTCTTCCCGGCCGAGCATGCCGAGCACGCCATCCGCATCTCGCTCCTCGACGACGAGGTGGAGAAGCTGGAAGTGTTCGACCCCCTAACCGGCCGTGTGCTGCACCCGATGGCGCGCTTCACGGTGTACCCGTCGAGCCATTACGTGACGCCGCGCGAGACGACGCTGCGCGCCATTGATGCCATCAAGGAGGAGCTGCGCGAGCGCATCCAGTTTTTCCAGGACGCCGGACGCCTGGTGGAAGCCCAGCGCATCGAGCAGCGCACGCGTTTCGATCTGGAAATGCTCGCCGAGCTTGGCTTCTGCAAAGGCATCGAGAACTACTCGCGCCATCTCTCCGGCCGCAGCGAAGGCGAGCCGCCGCCGACGCTGATCGACTACCTGCCCGCCGATGCGCTGATGATCATCGACGAGAGCCACGTGACGATTCCGCAGCTCGGCGGCATGTATCGCGGCGACCGCTCACGCAAGGAAAACCTGGTGGAGTATGGCTTTCGCCTGCCCAGTGCGCTCGACAACCGGCCGCTGCGCTTCGACGAGTTCGAGAAAGTGGTGCGCCAGACGGTGTTCGTTTCCGCGACGCCGGCGCACTACGAGCGCGAGAAATCGGGCGATGCGATCGTCGAGCAGGTGGTGCGCCCGACCGGGCTCATCGACCCGCAGGTGATCGTCCGGCCGGCATCGACACAGGTCGATGACCTCCTCTCGGAAATCAACCTGCGGGTGAAAAAGCAGGAGCGGGTGCTCGTCACCACGCTGACCAAGCGCATGGCCGAGGAGCTGACCGACTACCTTGCGGAGCACGGCGTGAAGGTGCGCTACCTCCATTCGGAGGTGGAAACCGTAGAGCGCGTGGAAATCATCCGCGATCTGCGCCTGGGCGAGTTCGATGTGCTCGTCGGCATCAACCTGCTGCGCGAGGGCCTCGACCTGCCCGAGGTGTCGCTGGTCGCGATTCTCGATGCCGACAAGGAAGGATTCCTGCGTTCCGAGCGCTCGCTCATCCAGACGATGGGACGCGCGGCGCGCCACATCAACGGCACCGCGATCCTCTATGCCGACACGATGACCGATTCGATCAAGCGGGCGATCGGGGAAACGGATCGCCGGCGCGCGAAGCAGGTGGGCTACAACGAGCAGCACGGCATCACCCCGACCGGCGTCATGAAGCGCATCAAGGACCTGATCGATGGCGTCTACGAAGCGGAGGATGCACAGGCGGTGCGCGTCGCCGCGCAGCAGCAGGCGCGCTACGAGTCGATGAGCGAGAAGCAGCTCGCGCGCGAGATCAAGGCGCTCGAGAAGAAGATGCTCGCACACGCGAAGAACCTCGAGTTCGAGGAGGCCGCGAGGGCGCGCGACGAGCTCGCAGAGCTCAAGAAACGGGTGTTCGGCGTTGCGCTCGCTTCCGAATAGCATCGTTGTCGCGCTTGCGCTCGCCAGCACGGCGAGCTGGGGCGCGTCCGATGAGGCGGTGGTGGTTAACGCGGTGCGCCACCCCGTGGACAAGTCCTACCGCAAGATGGTGAAGGGCATGGATCTCTTCGAGCGCATGCATGCCATGGCGCCGAACGCGACGCTGCGCTACCGGCTTTTCCCGCGCAAGCGCGATACCAATATGGACGCGATCGCGCTGCACGTCGTCGCGGACGACGTCGATCTGCCCGTGTCGGTGGCCTCCGACCATACGTTCACGCTCGGCCGCTATGCCAGGGCGCTCGACGAAAACGCCGCGGTGCGCTCGGAGCGCAAGGCGGGCAGCATGACCTGGCGCGCGGAGGTGCGCACGCCCGGCCTTGCGTCGGATACGCGCCGGCTCGGCGACCTGCGGCTCGAGTGCCTGGTCGGCATGGAAGCGGGCCTCGTGTCGCACTATCCCTCGCTCTTCGGCCGGCTCATGGACCTCATCGAAGACGGGCGCGACTTCTGCAACCGCAGCTCGGTGCCTTATCTCTTCTTCGCCGACCGGCCGCTCTTCGATGTGACGCTCAGCTCCGGCGCCCGGCGGCAAAGCGTATCGGTCGCGCAGCTCTATGGCGGCTTCGCCATGGGGCGCGCGCCGAAGGAAGATCTGCCGTACTGCGATTGCGAGGTCCTGCTCGATCGCGCTTACAGCTTGCCGCTTGGCGAGCGCAGCTGGCCGGACGACACGCTCGTGCAATTCGACTACATGGACGCCGCTGCACCGGCCGACGACTTTTTTGCCGGCAGCACGAAAGCCGAGGTCGTCGCCGCGCTTGGCGAAGGGAAGGCCATTCGTTTCGACAGCGGCTACGAGGTGTGGACCTACCAATGGGGCCCGCAGGAGCGTCCGCTGGCGCAGACGGAATACGTCGTGCTCTTCGACGCCGCGGGGCGTGTGGCAAAGAGCCGGTTGCGTTCTGCTCTGTAAACGTCAGGCAATTTGACCTTCGCCCTGGCGCTGGTGCTCGGCACAGTCGTGCCGATGCTCTGGAAACTGCGCCTGCTTTGGTATCGCCTGGACAAGGCTGCTCTCGCCTTCGGGCTCTTTTTCGCGCTGGTCGTGGGCCTGCTCGTGTCCGGCGCAGCCGCCGTATTCACGCAGCGCGACGCGCAGCAGGCGGCAGTGCGCGAATCGCAGGCGCGCAGCCTCGATTGCCTCGCACGCAACATCTACTACGAGGCGCGCGGCGAATCCCCGGCAGGGCAGTACGCGGTCGCGGAGGTCACCATGAACCGCACGGCGTCCGCGCTCTATCCACGGACGGTTTGCGAGGTCGTGTACCAGAAGAACTGGGATCCGCTGCGCAATCGCTACGTGGGCGCGTTCTCCTGGACCGAGTTCGACGCGCTCGACGCCCCGAGCGGCCAGGCATGGCGCCGCGCGCTCAAGATCGCCGAGGACGTGTACTACCGCCGGCGCGCGCCCGAGCTGCCGGGGGTGCTCTTCTACCACGCGACCTACGTCGAGCCGGCATGGTCGAAGGAGCGCGAGCGCGTGGCACAGATCGGGCGGCACGTCTTCTACCGCTAGCGGGGCTGAAGAAGCGAACGCCGCTCTTCAGCTGCTCGAAGACGAGGTAGCGCGTCTCTCGCATGCCGAGCGCGCGATACGCGGCGCGCGCGCGACGGTTGTCGCGATCCATGTAGAGGCGAAAGCCCACCACCGAGCACCGGCGTGCGGCGAGTCGCTGCACGAAGCGATACAAGCGCCCATAGACGCCGCGGCCGCGGCACTCGGGACGCACATAGACGCTCTGGATCCACCAGAAGTCGCCATTACGCCAGTCGCTCCACTCTTTCGTGACGAGCAGCGCGCCAATGACCTCGCCGTTGCGCTCGGCGACGATATAGAAGCCCGAGGCTGGACGCGCGAGCAGCCGCCGCACACCCGCGCCGACGACCTGCGCGAACAGCATCTTGCCTTCGGTCTCGAGCGCCATGGCGCTGTTGAACGCAATGAGCGCGGGCGCGTCGCGCCGCCGCGCGAGGCGGATCCGCATAATGGACGGTGACATGAAAGAAAAGCGCGCGATTCTATTCGTTTGCACCGGCAACATCTGCCGTTCGCCGACCGCCGAGGCGGTGCTGCGCCATCTCGCGGCGAAGGAGGGCATCGAGTTGCGCATCGAGTCCGCCGGTATCGGCGACTGGCACATCGGTTCGCCGCCGGACAAGCGCGCTCAGCATCACGCGAAGGGCCGGGGCTACGATCTGAGCGCCCTGCGCGCGCGGCAGGTGAGCCGGCGAGATTTCGAAGACTTCGACCTCATCCTCGCCATGGATCGCGGCCACCTGCGCGCGCTCGAGCGCATGGCGCCGGCGGCCGAGCGGCACAAGATCCGGCTTTTCGTGCCGGATCGCGATGTCCCCGATCCGTATTACGGCGGACCGGAGGGATTCGAGCAGGTGCTCGACCTGGTCGAGGCCGCGTGCCGCGACCTCGTCCACGAGTTGAAGGGCGCTACTTCCTAGTTTCGACCTGCTCGAGCGGCTCGTCCTGCGGCAGCGACTTCGGCCGGTCGCGGCGCGGCCGGCCGAGCGGCTGCTGCGGCTCTTCCGACGCGGCCGGCTGCACCGGGGCCTTGCTGCGATCGGTCTCGATCATGACAAGGCCTGAATCGTTTAACAGCTGCTTCGCGTCGATGCGCGGTTCCTCGACGCGCGGCGCCTCGGCATGGCGCTCCTCACGGCGCGGCTCTTGGGCCCCGGGGGGCGGGGCCAGCGACTCATGGCGCGGCTGCGGTTGCTGCGGCTCCGCATGCCCGCTCTCTTCCGCGCGCGACTCGAGCTCATGGATGCGGCGCTGCTGCTCGGCGAGTGATGCGGCGGCCGGCGAATGCTCTTCGCGCGGACGATCACCGCGGTTGCGGTCGCGATCACGTCCCCCGCGGTTGCGGCGTCCACGGCGGTGCTCTTCGCCTTCGCGCTCGGGCCGCGGGGCCGGCGCCTCGCTCGCCACTTGGAGGAATTGAGGCGTCTCGCCTGCCGTCGGCGGTTGCGGCGGCCGCGGATGCTGCGGGCCCTGTTGTGGCTGCTGCTGTCCATGCTGGCGCTGCGGCTGCTGGCCTCGGTCGGGACGAGGGCCTCGATCCGGCCGCCGGTCGTGACGCTGTCCCTGGCCGTCGCGCTGCTGTCCGTTGCCGCGGCGCTGCTCGAGGCGCCCCTGCTGCTGGCGGTCTCGCTGCTCGTCACGACGCCCGTCACGCCCGTCACGTCTTCCATCGCGGCGCTGATCCGGGCGGTGGTCGCGGCGCTGCTGGTCGCGGCGCGGATCACGCTGTTGCGGTGGCGCCTGTACCGGCGCCGCGGCGGGCGCCGGCGTGGCCGCAGGCTTGAACAACCCGAAGATGCGCGAGAGGAAGCCTTCGGCCACCGCCGCCACCGGCTGCACGACTTGCCGTGCCGCCTGCTGCGGCGCCGGGGCGGGCTGCGGCAGGCGCGGCGGCCGTGGCAGCGATTCGTCGACGATCGGCGCCGGCTGCGCGGGCGTAATCGTCTTCACCACGGGCTGCTGGCGCTCGACCTTCGCTTCGGCGCTCTCGGCGCCGGGCGCCTTCGGCTCCTCCGGGCGCTCGACCATCTCGTAGCTCGCCGGCACGTGCTCCATGTCGTTCAGCTCGTCGTGGCGCAGGCGCTGCACCTTGTAGTGCGGCGTCTCGAGGTGCGGATTGGGCACCATCACGATGTTCACCTTCAGCCGGCCCTCGAGCTTCTGGATCTCGGCGCGCTTCTCGTTCAGCAGGAACGAGGCGACGTCAACCGGGACCTGCGCGTGCACGGCGCCGGTGTTCTCCTTCATGGCCTCTTCCTGCATGATCCGCAGCACGTGCAGCGCGGTGGATTCGGTACCGCGGATGAAGCCGGTGCCGCTGCAGCGCGGGCAGTTGATGTGCGCGGTCTCCTCGAGCGAAGGCTGCAGCCTTTGGCGCGAAAGCTCCATCAGGCCGAAGCGTGAGATCTTGCCGATCTGCACGCGCGCGCGGTCGAACTTGAGCGCATCGCGCAGCCGGTTCTCCACCTCGCGCTGATTTCTCTGCGACTCCATGTCGATGAAGTCGATGACGATCAGGCCGCCCAGGTCGCGCAGCCTGAGCTGGCGCGCGACTTCGTCGGCCGCCTCGAGGTTGGTGCGCAGCGCCGTCTCCTCGATGTCGCCGCCCTTGGTGGCGCGCGCCGAGTTGACGTCGATCGCGACCAGCGCCTCGGTATGGTCGATGACGATCGCGCCGCCGGAGGGCAGGGCGACCTGGCGCGAATACGCGCTCTCGATCTGGTGCTCGATCTGGAAGCGCGAAAAGAGCGGCACGTCGTCGCGGTAGAGCTTCACCTTGTTGACGTTGCCCGGCATCACGGTCTGCATGAACGCGCGCGCCTGCTCGTAGATCTCCTCGGTGTCGATCAGGATTTCGCCGATGTCCGGCTGGAAGTAGTCGCGGATGGCGCGGATCACCAGGCTCGACTCGAGGTAGATGAGGAAGGGTTTTTTCGACTGATCGGTCGCCGCGCCTTCGACCGCGCGCCAGAGCTGCATCAGGTAGTTCAGGTCCCAGTTCAGCTCTTCCGGCGTGCGGCCGATCGCCGCCGTGCGGGCGATCACGCTCATGCCCTCCGGAAGCTGGAGCTGGTCGAGCGTGTCGCGCAGCTCGTTGCGGTCCTCGCCCTCCACGCGGCGCGATACGCCGCCGCCGCGCGGATTGTTCGGCATGAGCACGAGGTAGCGTCCCGCCAGACTGATAAACGTGGTGAGCGCAGCGCCCTTGGTGCCGCGCTCGTCCTTCTCGACCTGGACGATGAGCTCCTGGCCCTCGCGCAGCGCGTCCTGGATGCGCGCGCGGCCTACGTCGACGTCGGGCTTGAAATAACTGCGGGAGACTTCCTTGAAGGGCAGGAAGCCGTGCCGTTCCTCGCCGTAGTCGACGAAGGCGGCCTCGAGGCTGGGCTCGATGCGGGTGATGATGCCTTTATAGATGTTGCTCTTGCGTTGCTCCCGTGATGCCGACTCGATGTCGAGGTCGACGAGCTTTTGTCCGTCGACGATCGCGACGCGCAGCTCTTCCTGCTGCGTCGCGTTGAATAACATTCGTTTCACTTGTTGTTCTCCTGCGCGCGCAGGAGACTTGCGCTCTACGCTCTCCGAAGTGGAATGCCGCCCGAGAGGGCGATGAGGTTCGTTGGAAACCGACCCTGCGCGCGCTACTAGTAGTATCGCTACTTCCGGTGAGCGAAATTAACCAGCGCTTCAGGCCCGGCTGTGGCCGGACAGGAGGCGGGTTGCAGGCGCCGGCACCGCCGGTCTTCCTGTGCCTCGCAACTCGAAGCGACCCGCAGATCATACGGAAAATGAATGACTTAAACAAGTTGCGGGCCACCGTGGTGGAAATCGGCGAGGAAAGCGCCGCGCAGCGCATCGACAACTTCCTGCTGCGCCGTCTGCGCGGCGTGCCGAAAAGCCATGTCTATCGCGTGCTCCGTAGCGGCGAAGTGCGGGTCAACAGCGGCCGCGTCGGACCCGATTACCGCCTGCAGATCGGCGATCGCGTGCGCGTGCCGCCGGTGCGCGTCTCTACCGCCCCCAAAACTGCGAAGCCGGCGGAGTTTCCCGTGGTTCACGAGGATCCGGCGCTGCTCGTCATCGACAAGCCCGCCGGCGTCGCGGTCCACGGCGGCAGCGGCGTGAGCTTCGGGGTCATCGAGTCGCTGCGCGCGGCGCGCCCGCAGGCCAAGGCGCTGGAGCTGGCGCACCGGCTCGATCGGGACACCTCGGGGCTGCTTATCGTCTGCAAGAAGCGCAGCGCGCTCACCGAACTGCACCGGCAGCTGCGCGAGGGCGAGGTCGAGAAAATTTACACGGCCATCGTGAAAGGTGCGCCCGGCGAGGACGCGTTCGAGGTGAGCGAACCGTTGCACAAATATGTAACGGGCAGCGGCGAGCGCCGGGTGAGCGTTCAGGAAGGGGGCCGGAGCGCCCTTACCAAGGTAACGGTGAAGAAACGGGGCGCCGAGTTCAGCATGCTCGAGGTGCGCCTACTCACCGGGCGCACGCACCAGATTCGGGTGCATCTCGCCCACGCCGGCCATCCCGTGCTGGGCGACGACAAGTACGGCGACTTTGAGCTCAATCGCGACCTGGCGAAGCGGGGCGTGAAGCGCCTGTTGCTGCACGCGGGGCGCCTTGCGTTTGCGCATCCATTGACGGGCGAGCGGCTGCGCCTGCAGGCCGCCATGCCGGCGGACATGACAGCCTTCGCAGCGCGGCTGTGAGCTACCGGCTGATCGTCTTCGACTGGGACGGCACGATCATCGACTCCGCTGCCACCATCGCCGAGTGCATCTGCTGCGCGGCGGCGGACCTCGGGCTCGAAGTGCCGACGCTCGAGCAGGCGCGCCACGTCATCGGCCTCGGCTTGCACGACGCGTTGCGCGGCGCGGTGCCCGGCCTCGCGGCGGAGCGCGTTCCGGAGTTCGTCGCGCGCTACCGCGAGCATTTTCGCGCGCGCGAGGACCGCATGGACCTCTTCCCGGGAATGCGCGAACTTATCGCATCGCTGAGCACCCGGCATGTGCTGGGCATCGCCACGGGCAAGAGCCGCCGCGGGTTGGACCGCGCGCTGGAAGAGAGCCGGCTACGGCACTATTTTCGCGCCTCGCGCTGCGCCGACGAAACGCAGCCGAAGCCGCATCCGGCGATGCTCCTCGAGCTGATGGACGAGCTCGCGGTCACGGCGCACGAGGCGCTGATGATCGGCGATACGTCGCACGATCTGGAGATGGCCCGCGCGGCGGGCGTGGATGCGCTTGCGGTTACGTATGGTGCGCATCCGGAAACCGGCCTCAGGGCCTGCGGGCCGCGCGAGTGCGTGGCGAGCGTGCCGGAGCTCGAGCAATGGCTGACGACGAACGCCTGATCTGTCCGTCCAGCGCGCTTGTGGATTCGGGGCTTGGCGTACGCTTCGAGGTCGAGTATTTCGGCGAGCCGGCGCCGGCCTTTGCGGTCCGCTACCGCGGCCGGGTGCATGCTTATCTCAATCGCTGCGCGCACGTCGCGATGGAACTCGACTGGCAGGAAGGAGTATTTTTCGACGCCGACGGACGCGATCTGCTTTGCTCCACCCACGGCGCGACGTACGACGCAGCCAGCGGGCGCTGCGTCGGCGGGCCGTGCAACCGCGGGCTATTGAAGCTGAGAGTCGAGGAACGCAATGGCATGGTTTTTTTCACGGGGTTCGAAGATGACTGAACAAGACCCGAACTGGGAACGCAATCTCATCGGCAAGCTCGCGAGCGAGGCCCTCGCCGAGCAGCGCCGGCGGCGACGTTGGGGCATCTTCTTCAAGCTGCTTACTTTCGCCTACATCACCGTGGTGCTGTTGCTCATGGTGGATTGGAGCGGCGTCGGCGATCTGAGCTCGGGGAAGAAACATACGGCCGTTGTCGAGCTGAGCGGCATCATCGCGCCGGGCGCCGACGCGAGCGCGGAGAACGTCATCCTGGGACTGCAAGCCGCGTTCAAGGACAAGAACACGCAGGGCGTGATCCTGCGCATCAATTCGCCGGGCGGAAGCCCCGTGCAGGCGCAGACCATCTATGACGAGATGCGCCGCCTGCGCAAGAAGTATCCCGACATCCCGCTCTACGCGGTGGTGGAGGACATCTGCGCCTCGGGCGGCTATTTCGTCGCCGTGGGCGCCGATCGCATCTACGTCGCCAAATCGAGCATCGTGGGCTCGATCGGCGTGCTGATGAACGGCTTCGGCTTCACCGGCCTCATGGAGAAGCTCGGCGTCGAACGCCGCCTCATCACTGCCGGCCAGAACAAGGGCATGCTCGACCCGTTCTCGCCGCTGCGCGAACAGGACCGGGAATACATCGAGGCGTTGATGAAGGACGTACATCAGCAATTCATCAGCGTGGTGCGCGAGGGGCGCGGCAAGCGCCTGAAGGAAAACGCGGACATGTTCAGCGGGCTGATCTGGACGGGCGAGAAGAGCGTGGAGCTTGGCCTCGCGGATGGCTACGGCAGCCTCGATTCCGTGGCGCGCGACGTGATCAAGGCCGAAGATACGGTCGACTACACGAAGAAAGAGGGTTTCGCCGAGAAGGTGGCGAAGCGCTTCGGCGCTTCGATGGCGGGCGCGCTCGCCGACTACGCGCTGCGAGCCTTACCGGTCATGCGCTAGCAGGAGGAACACCGCCGGTCGCTTGCCGATTGCCGGCCGCTCGCGGCGCCAGTCGGCGATCGGGCGCGTGCGGATCCATTCGGAGCCGAGCGTGAGATCGGCGGCGATGCAAAGCCGCGTGCGCGGCGCGCAGCTTTCGCACAAGGCGCCGAACAACGCCTCGTTGCGATAGGGCGTCTCGATGAAGATCTGGGTCTCGCGCTCGCTGCGCGAGCGTTGCTCGAGCTCTTTGATGCGGCGCGCCCGCTCGGGCGCCTCGCGCGGCAGGTAGCCGCAGAAGGCGAAGCGCTGGCCTTCGAGGCCCGAAGCCATGAGGGCGAGCGTGATGGACGAGGGGCCGATGAGCGGCACCACGCGGAAACCGGCCGCGTGCGCCGCTTCGACGAGCGCCGCGCCCGGGTCCGCGATCGCCGGGCAGCCGGCCTCCGAGAGCAGGCCGAGCGGCCGTCCCGCGCGCAGAGGGGCGAGCAGGTCGACCGGTTCATCGATGGCGACGATGTTCAGCCGGCGCACCGGCGCGCCGATCGAACCGAGAAAGGCGCGCGCGGATTTTGCGTTCTCGACGACGAAGTCCTGCAGCTCACGAATGCACTGAAGCGCCGATGCCGGCAGCGAATGTTCGGGCGTCGCGCCGAGAGGCGTTGGAATGGCGAAGAGCGTCGGCCCGGTAATCGCGGTCCGTCCCTGTTTTTCTGATTGTCAGATCACCGGCAGCCCCGCGCGCTCGAGCATGGCGCTGAGCGCGATGAGCGGCAAGCCGATGAGGGCGGTCGGATCGGGGGTTTCGATGCGCTCGATGAGCGCGATGCCGAGACCTTCGGCTTTGGCGCTGCCGGCGCAGTCAAAGGGTTTTTCTTTAGCGAGATACCGGTCAATGCGCGCGTCGTCGAAGCGGCGGAAATGCACGCGGCAGGGCACGACCTCGCTCTGCAGGTTGCCGCTTGCGGCATCGAGAAGCGCGAGGGCGGTATGAAAGTCCGCACTTTGGCCGCTGAGCGAGCGCAGCTGACGCGCCGCCGTCGCATGATCGCCAGGCTTGCCGAGCACCCGGCCGGCGCTGATCGCGACCTGGTCGGAGCCGATGATGAGCGCGTCGCGGTGCTGGGCGCGAACCGACTGCGCCTTGAGCATCGCCAGCCGCAACGCGGTGTCGATGGGCGCTTCGCCGCCGAGCGCGCGCTCGTCGACCAGCGGCGAGGCGACGTCGAAGGGCAGCCGCAGGCGCTCGAGGAGCGCCTTGCGGTAGCTCGAGGTCGAGGCGAGGACGAGGCGCCGAGGATGAGGCATCACTTTGTTTTGACGCAGGATTTCCAACGATGATATCATCCGCGCCTTTATGTCGCACCAGCCGGTCATCGACGGCTTTGAGTTCGCAACGGCCGGAGCGACGCAGGAAGGGACGCTGCCGCTCAGCAGCTTTCCCCGCCTCCAGGATGTCCTCGTATCGAACGCCGGCGACGTCACGTACGCCATACAGGGCGTGCACGATGAGCGTGGACGCTCGAGCCTGCGCGTGAGCGTGCGCGGCAGCCTGCAGCTTCGCTGCCAGCGCTGCCTCGGACCGCTCGCGCACGAGGTGCACGCCGATGCGCTGCTCGTGCTTGCAGCCTCGCAGGCGGAGATCGACGCGGAGCCGGTGGGCGTGGACGCGCCCGACCGGGTCGTGGCGGGGAAGGAAATGGCGGTGCGCGATCTCGTCGAGGATGAGCTGATCCTCACGCTGCCTTATGCGCCGCGCCATGAAGGCTGCGAAGCCTGGCCCGAGGCGGGCGATGGCGGCGAACGGGCCGCGAGTCCGTTTGCGGTTCTGCGCAGCATGATGCAGCGCAAGCATTGACAACGAAGGAGCTTGAACATGGCAGTCCAGCAGAACAAGAAATCGCCGTCGCGGCGCAACATGCACCGCTCGCATGATCACTTGAGCGCGCCCGCGGTGGCGATCGAGCCCACGACCGGGGAGACGCACCTGCGTCACCACGTGAGCGCGACGGGCTTTTACCGCGGCAAGAAGGTCGTCCGCGCCAAAGGCGAGTAGCCCCGCTGATCACCCTCGCGGTCGATTGCATGGGGGGCGATCACGGACCTCATGTGACGGTACCGGCCGCGCTCGAGTTCCAGGCACGTGCTTCCGACGTCGACATTGTTCTTGTCGGCGTACGCGACGCCATCGAGGCCGAGCTCGCGGCGCGCCGCGCGGGCGCCGGCGCGCGCCTGCGCGTGCATGCCGCTGCGCAAGTCGTGGCGATGGACGAGCCGCCGGCGCAGGCCCTGCGCTACAAGAAGGATTCGTCGATGCGCGTCGCCGTGAACCTGGTGAAGCAGGGTGCGGCGCACGCGGCGGTGAGCGCGGGCAACACGGGCGCACTGATGGCCATCTCGCGCTTCGTGCTGAAGACGATTCCGGGCGTCGACCGACCGGCGATCGCGACGGTGCTGCCGAACATGAAGGGCGGCTACACCACGGTGCTCGATCTCGGCGCGAACGTCGACTGCACGCCCGAGCAGCTGATGCAGTTCGGCGTGATGGGCGCCATGCTCGTCGCCGCCGTGGAGCACAACGAGCGCCCCACGGTCGGGCTGCTCAACATCGGCGTCGAGGACATCAAGGGCAACGACACGGTAAAGCGCGCCGGCGAGCTGCTGCGCACGAGCGGACTCAACTTCTACGGCAACGTCGAGGGCGACGACATCTACAAGGGCACGACCGACGTCGTGGTCTGCGACGGCTTCGTGGGCAACGCGCTCCTCAAGGCTTCCGAGGGCGTCGCCACCATGATGGTCGGCTTCCTGCGCCAGGAGTTCAGGCGCAACGCATGGAACACGCTCTCCGCGGTGGTGGCGAAGCCGGTGCTCAACGCGCTGCGCGCGCGCATGGACCCGGCGAAGTACAACGGCGCGAGCCTGCTCGGCCTGCGCGGCATCGTCATCAAGAGCCACGGCTCGGCCGACGCGCGCGCCTTCGGCTATGCGCTCGGCCGCGCGCTCGACGAGGTGAGCAACGAAGTGCCGCAGCGCATCGCGAAGCGCATGGCGCAACTCGCGCCCGCCGCGCCGGCGGTGGCATCGTGATCTGCTCGCGCATCGTCGGCACCGGGAGCTACCTGCCGCCGCGCGTCATGACGAACGCGGAATTCGCCGCGCGCGGGCTCGAGACGAGCGACGCGTGGATCCGCGAGCGTACCGGCATCGTGGAGCGCCACATCGCCGAGAGATCGCAGGCCTCGAGCGATCTCGCATTCCATGCTTCGCGCAACGCGCTCGCCGCCGCCGGCGTCGCCGCCGAGGATCTGGATCTGATCGTCGTCGCCACCTCGACGCCGGACTATGTGTTCCCCAGCACGGCGTGCCTGCTGCAGGCAAAGCTCGGCGCCAAGGGCGGCGCGGCGTTCGACGTGCAGGCGGTCTGCAGCGGCTTCGTCTATGGCCTTGCCACGGCGGACGCGTTCATCAAGAGCGGCGCGCATAAAAGGGCGCTCGTCGTCGGAGCCGAGGTGTTCTCGCGCATTCTCGACTGGAACGACCGCGGCACCTGCGTGCTCTTCGGCGATGGCGCTGGCGCGGTGGTCCTTGCCGCCAGCGACAAGCCCGGTGTTCATGCGAGCGTGCTGCGCGCCGATGGCAGTCACGCCGAGATCCTCTCGGTGCCGGGCAACGTCTGCGGCGGCGCGATTCTTGGCAGCCCGTTCCTCAGGATGGACGGTCAGGCGGTCTTCAAGTTCGCCGTGCGCGTGCTCGAGGAATCGGCGCGCGAGACGATGAAGGCAGCCGGGATGGCACTCACGGACCTCGACTGGCTGATTCCGCACCAGGCGAACGTGCGCATCCTCGAGGCCACGGCGCGCAAGCTCGGCCTGCCGCGCGAGAAGCTCGTCGTCACGGTCGATCACCACGGCAATACCTCGGCTGCTTCCGTGCCGCTCGCCCTGGACGAATACGTGCGCGCCGGGAAAATCCGCCGCGGGCAGCGCGTGCTGCTCCAGGGCGTCGGCGGCGGCTTCACCTGGGGCTCCTCCCTCGTCACGCTATGAAGCTCGCGATGGTGTTTCCGGGCCAGGGCTCGCAGGCGGTGGGGATGCTGAAAGCCTATGCCGGCCTGGCAGCGATCGACGAGGTGCGCGCCGAGGCGCGCGAGGCGCTCGGCGATCAGTTCCTGCGCCTGCTCGACGAAGGACCTGCAGAGGCGCTAAACCAGACGGTGAACACGCAGCCGGCGATGGTCACCGCCGGCTATGCCGCGTATCGCGCCTGGCGCGCGCTTGGTGGACAAGCGCCGGAGATTGCGGCCGGGCATAGCCTCGGTGAGTACACCGCGCTCACCGCCGCGGGCGCGATCACGTTTGCGGATGCGCTCCCCCTGGTGCATTTCCGCGCGCAGGCGATGCAGGAAGCCGTGCCCGCGGGACAGGGCGCGATGGCGGCGATCCTCAATCTCGAGGACGAGCACGTCGTCGCCGCGTGCGGCGAGGCCGGTGGCACGGTGCAGGCGGTGAACTTCAACGCGCCAGGACAGGTGGTGATCGCGGGCGAGAAGGGCGCGGTAGAGCGCGCGATCGAGAAATGCAAGGCGCGCGGCGCGAAGCGCGCGATGCCGCTCCCAGTGAGCGCGCCGTTCCATTCCACGCTGATGCAGCCGGCCGCCGAGCGCCTGCAGGGACATATCCGCGGCCTGCACCTGCGGGCGCCGCAGTTCGCCGTGGTGAATAACGTCGACGTCGCGATCGAAAGCGATGCCGGGCGCATCAAGGACGCGCTCGTGCGCCAGGCGGCCGCGCCCGTGCGCTGGGTAGAGACGATCCGCAAGATGATCGAGATGGGCGCGACGCACATCGTGGAATGCGGGCCGGGTCGCGTGCTCGCCGGCATGACGAAGCGCATTGCGCCGGACGTGCAGTCGCTCACGCTGCACGACCGCGCCTCGCTCGAGGCGGCGCTGCACGCCCTGAAAGGAGCCTGAGGATGCTCGAAGGCAAGCTCGCGCTCGTGACCGGCGCCTCGCGCGGCATCGGCCGCGCGATCGCCGAGGAGCTGGCGAAGCACGGCGCGAAGGTGGTCGGTACCGCGACCACGGCGGAGGGCGCGGCCAAGGTGCCCGGCATCGGAAGAGTGCTGAACGTGCGCGATGCGGGCCAGGTGGATGCACTCGTCGCCGAGCTCGGCGACATCGCCATCCTCGTCAACAATGCGGGCATCACGAAAGACAATCTCGCGCTGCGCATGAAGGACGCCGACTGGGACGAGGTGATGGAGACGAACCTGCGCGCCGTGTTCCGGCTCTCGCGCGCCGTGATGCGCGGCATGATGAAGGCGCGCTGGGGGCGCATCGTCAACATCACGTCGGTCGTCGGTGCCGCCGGCAACGCCGGCCAGGCCAACTACGCCGCCGCCAAGGCGGGCGTCGAGGGCCTCACGCGCGCGCTCGCGCGCGAACTCGCGAGCCGCAACATCACGGTGAACTGCGTGGCGCCGGGGTTCATCGACACCGACATGACACGGGCGCTGAGCGAAGAGCAGAAGCGCGCGCTGCTCGCGCAAATTCCGCTCGGCCGGCTGGGCGCTGCGGCCGAGGTCGCCGCCGCGGTCGCGTACCTCGCGTCGCCCGCCGCCGGCTACATTACCGGGCACGTGCTGCACGTCAACGGCGGCATGTACATGGCGTAAAATACGGCCCCTTTTCGGGAAGGAGAAGTCGATGGCGGAGAACATCGAGCAGGCCGTCAAGAAAATCATCGCGGAGCAGCTCGGCGTGAACGAGGCGGAAATCAAGAACGATTCTTCGTTCGTCGATGACCTCGGCGCCGACTCGCTCGACACGGTGGAGCTCGTGATGGCGCTCGAGGAGGAGTTCGAGACGGAGATTCCGGACGAGGAAGCCGAGAAGATCACCACCGTGCAGCAGGCCGTCGACTACATCAAGGCGCACGCGAAGTCCTGAGCGACGCATATTGAAGTGAGCCGTCGCAGAGTCGTTGTCACCGGTCTTGGCATCGTAAGCCCCATCGGCATCAGCGTCGCCGAGGCGTGGGCGAACGCGCTCGCCGGCGCTTCGGGCATCACGCGCATCACGCGCTTCGACGCCTCGCGCCTCGCGAGCCAGATCGCGGGCGAGGTGAAGGGCTTTGACGTCGCGCCGTACATGTCGCCGAAGGAAGCGCGCCGCATGGATCTCTTTATCCATTACGGCATGGCCGCGGGGCTGCAGGCATGGCGCGACTGTGGTCTCGCCATCACGCCGGAGAACGCCGAGCGCGTCGGCATCAACTTCGGCTCGGGCATTGGCGGCCTGCCGCTCATCGAGACGATGCACGACGAGCTGCACAAGAGCGGCCCGCGGCGCATCTCGCCGTTCTTCATACCCGGGACGATCATCAACATGATCGCGGGGCTCCTTTCCATCGAACTCGGCGCCAAGGGCCCCAATCTCGCGATGGTGACGGCGTGCACCACCTCGACGCACTGCATCGGCGAGGCGACGAAGTCCATCCGCTACGGCGAGGCCGACGTGATGATCGCCGGAGGGGCCGAAGCGGTGGTCACCGAGCTCTCGATCGGCGGCTTTGCCGCCGCGCGCGCGCTCTCGACGCGCAATGACGACCCGGGGACGGCGAGCCGACCCTGGGACAAGGATCGCGACGGCTTCGTGCTCGGCGAAGGCGCGGGCAGCGTCGTGCTGGAAGAGTACGAGCATGCCAAGGCGCGCGGCGCGCGCATGTATGCCGAGGTGCTCGGCTACGGCGTGTCGGCCGATGCGCACCATATGACCGCGCCCCCCGAAGACGGCGACGGCGGCTTTCGGGCGATGCGCAATGCGATGAAGGACGCCCAGCGCGATATCGCCGAGGTGGATTACATAAACGCCCACGGCACCTCCACCCCGCTCGGCGACATCGCCGAGACGATCGCCATCAAGCGCCTGCTGGGCGAGCGGGCGAAGCAGGTGGCGGTGAACTCGACCAAGTCCATGACCGGTCACCTTCTCGGCGCCGCGGGCGCCGTGGAGGCGGTATTCACCGCGCTCGCGCTGCGCGACCAGGTCTCGCCGCCGACCATCAACCTGCGCACGCCCGATCCGGCGTGCGATCTCGATTACGTCCCGAACAGCGCGCGCCGGATGCCCATGCGGGTAGCCCTGTCGAACTCCTTCGGCTTCGGCGGCACGAACGGCACGCTCGTCCTGGCGCGCGCTTGAGCGCGCCAGTGCGCTTCGAGCTCGCGCCCTCGACGCCGCTCGCACTCGCTATCACCGGCGCCCACGTCGCGGCAGGGGCCGCTGCCTACACCGTGCTTCCTACCGTCGCCGGGGCCGCGTTGGCGCTGTCGTTGGTCGCGCTTGGTGCCGCGGCGGCCTGGAGCCGCGCGTTGCTGCGATCGCCAGGCTCGGTGCGCGCCATCGAGCTTGCCGAGCCGCTGCCCGTCTTTCGCCTCGCAAGCGGTGAGCGCCTCGCTGCACCCGTCGCCGCGCGGCGCTATGTCAGCCGCTATATGGTGGTGCTGCTCTATAGGGCGAGCGCGGGAGCGAACGCGCTGCTCGTCAGCGCCGACATGCTCGGCGCGCAGGAGTTCCGGCGGCTGCGGCTCTGGGCGCTGTGGAATCGCCTGCCCGGCGTGGCGGCGAAGCAACGGCCCGCCTAGGCGAGCGCCATGGGGGCGACCGAACTATTTCACACAGCGCGCGTCTATGGCACATAGGCGTTGCAGACGGGGTGGGGAGCCCTCGCCACGCGATGTCTGAGCGCGACGTGGACCGGCAACTGGTCGCGCGGGCACAGCGTGGCGACAAGCGAGCCTTCGAGCTCCTTGTTGAGAAGTATCAGCGCAAGTTAGGCCGGCTGCTCTCGCGGTTCATCCGCGATCCGGCCGAGGTCGAAGATGTGACGCAGGAAGCGTTCATCAAGGCCTATCGCGCACTCCCCGCATTCCGTGGCGACAGCGCCTTTTATACGTGGCTGTACCGTATTGGAATTAACACGGCCAAAAACTATCTCATGGCCATGGGTCGGCGGGCGCCGACCTCGACCGAGGTAGAGGCCGAAGAGGCGGAAGGATTCGAAGAGGGCGAGCAGCTGCGCGACATCAACACGCCGGAAAGCGTGCTGCTGTCGAACGAGATCGCGGAGACGGTGAATGCCACGATCGAGGCACTGCCCGAGGAGCTGCGCAAGGCGATCCAGATGCGCGAGATTGAAGGCATGAGCTACGAGGACATCGCGCAAGCCATGGATTGCCCGATCGGTACGGTGCGCTCGCGCATTTTCCGCGCGCGCGAGGCGATCGCCGAGCAGCTGCGGCCGCTGTTGGGGACGCGCAAGGACAAGCGCTGGTAGCAGGAGAAAGGTGGTAGGGGCATGGAAGAGAAGATTTCGGCACTGATGGACGGCGAGCTCGACGAGCGCGCCGCCGACGACGCCGTCGAGCTCCTGCGGCGCGATCCGCGCGCTGCGGAAACCTGGCGGCTTTACCACGTCGCGAGCGACGCGATCCACGAGCAGCCGATGCTCGGCGCCGACTTCACCGCGCGCCTCAGCGCGCGCCTTGCCGCCGAACCGGCGGTGCTCACAGCTTCGCGGCTGCCGGGCCGCACGCCGGCGCAGCGCTTCCTCTTTGCAGCGGCGGCGAGCCTCGCCGCCGTGGCGCTCGTCGCCTGGCTCGCATTCGCGCCTCCGCCGGCCGCGCAGCCTTCGCTCGCGCAGGCGCAGCCCGCGGCGAGCCCGGTCGCGGTGATGCTGCCCGAGGCGGCGAACGACTACCTTCTCGCTCACCAGGGATTTTCGCCGCGTGTCTCGCTGCTCGGCATGGCGCCTTACGTGCGCACGGTGGCCGAGCGGCCCGACGAGAGCGCCAAGTGAGCCGCCCGGGCGCCTGGGGCGCCGCCGCGCTGCTCTTCATCGTCGCAGGCGCGGCGCAGGCCCAGTCGCCCGAGAGCCTGGCCTGGCTGCGCAAGATCCAGGACGCGACGCGCAACCTTTCCTACACGGGCACCTTCGTCTACCAGCACGGCGGGCGCAGCGAGACCTCGCGCATCACGCGGCTCGCCGCGGCCGATACCGAGCGGCTCGAGGTGCTCGACGGCATGCCGCGCGAGCTCGTGCGCACCCGCGACACGGTGCGCTGCTATCTGCCGGAAAGCCACGTCGTCAAGGTCGAGCGTCGCGCACCCGAGCGCAGCTTCCCGGCGCTCTTGCCCGAGCAGCTCGGCGCCATCGCCCAGCACTACGACATCGCGCTTGGCGACACCCGGCGCATCGGCGGCTTCGAATGCCAGGCGGTCCTGCTGCAGCCCAAGGACAACCTGCGCTACGGCTATCGGCTCTATGCCGATACCGCGAGCGGCATGCTGGTGCGCGCGGTGACGGTCGATTCGGCCGGCAACCAGGTCGAGCAGTTCATGTTCACGCAGCTGCAGATCGGCCACGTCAGCGCGGACATGGTGAAGCCGCGCCATGCGGCGCAGGCCTGGCGCATCGAGGAAGCCGCTGCCGCGCCGGCCCGGCTCACCGGCTGGAGCCTCGATGCCGAGCTGCCCGGCTTTCACAAGGTAAGCGAGCTCACGCGCCGCATCGGCGAGACCAAGCCCGTCGGCCAGCTCGTGTATTCCGACGGGCTCGCCGCCGTCTCGGTGTTCATCGAGCCCCTCGCCGTGCGGCACGAGGCACCGCGCATGGGGCTCACCAGCCTGGGCGCGATCCACATCTACACGCGCGAAGTCGCCAACCACATGGTCACCGTCGTCGGCGAAGCGCCGGCCGCGAGCGTGCAACGCATCGCGAACTCGGTGCAATATCGGCCCTAGGCCAAAAGCAGGGAGACAAGCATGAAAACAGCAAGAGCCGTAGCCGCTCTGTGGCTCGCGGCGTTCTGCCTTGCCGCGCAGGCGCAGCGCGAGCTGCCCGACTTCACGCGGCTGGTGGAAGAGCAGGGCAACGCGGTGGTCAACATCAGCACGACGCAGGCGGCGCGGCGCACCGCGCCGCAGATCCCCGGCATCGAGGACGAGGAGATCCAGGAGTTCTTCCGCCGCTTCATACCGCGCCAGCCCGGCCAGGGGCCGGCGCCGGGTCCGGCGCCGCGCTCGGAGAGCCGCTCGCTCGGCTCGGGCTTCATCATCAGCCCCGACGGCTATGTGCTCACCAATTCGCACGTCGTCGAAGCGGCCGACGAGATCACCGTCAAGTTCACCGACAAGCGCGAGTTCAAGGCCAAGCTGATCGGCGCCGACCGACGCACCGACATCGCCGTCCTCAAGATCGACGCCACCGGCCTGCCGTCGGTGCGCTTCGGCGACGCCTCCAAGCTCAAGGTCGGCGAATGGGTGGTGGCGATCGGCTCGCCGTTCGGCTTCGAGAACACCGTGACGGCCGGCATCGTCAGCGCGAAGGGACGCTCGCTGCCGCAGGAGAACTTCGTGCCCTTCATCCAGACCGACGTCGCCATCAACCCGGGCAACTCGGGCGGGCCGCTCTTCAACATGCGCGGCGAGGTGGTAGGCATCAATTCGCAGATCTACAGCCGCACGGGCAGCTTCATGGGCATCTCCTTCGCCATCCCGGCGGATGTGGCGCTCGATGTCCAGAAACAATTGAAAGAAAAAGGCCGCGTTGCGCGCGGACGCATCGGCGTCGTGATCCAGGAGGTGACGCGCGACCTCGCCACCTCCTTCGGCCTCGACCGGGCGCGTGGCGCGCTCGTCAACTCCGTCGAGAAGGGCAGCCCGGCGGAGAAGGCGGGACTCGAGACAAGCGACATCATCCTTGCCTTCGACGGCAAGGCGGTCGAGAGCTCGAGCGACCTGCCGCGCATCGTCGGCTCGACTCGCCCGGGTACCAATTCCACGGTAGAGGTCTGGCGCAAAGGCGCGACCCGCAAGCTCACGCTCACGGTGGGCGAGCTGCAGGAGGACCGCCTGGCGTCGGCGACGACCGAGAAGCCGCGCCCGCCGAAACCGGCCGAGGCCCAGCCCAATCGCCTGGGCATCGTGCTCGCTGAGCTTACCGCCGAGCAGAAAAAGGAGAAGCAGGTCGCGAACGGCCTCGTCGTCACCGAAGTACGCCCGGATGCGCGCGCCGACGTGCGCAAGGGCGACGTGCTGCTGACACTCGTGCACAAGGGGCAGCAGACGGAGCTCAAGTCCGTCGACCAGTTCAACAAGCTGCTCGCCGGGCTCGACAAGAGCGCGGTGATCACACTGCAGGTGAAGCGCGGCGAGACGACCGCATTCGTCACCATCTCCGGGCTGACCGATAAGGGTTGAGCGGCCGCTTCGGCTTTATGCTCGCGCGGGCTGCCACCTGTGCGAGACGATGGCGCGCACGCTGCGTGCCTTTGGCGTCGAGTTCGAGGAAGTCGACATCGACTCCTCGGCGGAGCTCGCGAGGCGCTACGGCGAGCGGGTGCCGGTGCTGACCGATGCGGCCGGCACCGAGCTCTGCCACGCGCGGCTCGATCCCGCGCTGCTCGGGCAAATCCAATAAAATACCGGCCCGAGGAGGGTGCCGCGGCACCCTCTTTCTTTATGCCGCAGAGCCACATCCGTAATTTCTCCATCATCGCGCACATCGACCACGGCAAGTCGACGCTCGCCGACCGCTTCATCCAGATGTGCGGCGGCCTCGCCGAGCGCGAGATGGGCGAGCAGGTGCTCGACTCGATGGAGCTCGAGCGCGAGCGCGGCATCACCATCAAGGCCCAAACGGCGGCCTTGGAATATCGCGCCAGGAACGGGGAGGCGTACCTGCTCAATCTCATCGACACGCCCGGGCATGTCGACTTCTCCTACGAGGTGAGCCGCTCGCTCGCCGCGTGCGAGGGCGCCGTGCTGGTCGTCGACGCCTCGCAGGGCGTCGAGGCGCAGACCGTGGCGAACTGCTACACCGCGATCGAGCAAGGCGTCGAGGTGATCCCGGTGCTGAACAAGATCGACCTGCCCTCGGCCGACCCCGAGAAGGCGGTGCAGGAGATCGAGGACGTCATCGGCATCGACGCCCACAACGCCATCCGCGCCAGCGCCAAGACCGGCGAGAACGTGGCCGAGATCCTCGAAGCGGTGATCCGGCGCGTGCCGGCGCCGAAGGGCAATCCCGATGCGTCGCTGAAGGCGCTGATCATCGACTCGTGGTTCGACAACTACGTCGGCGTCGTGATGCTGGTACGAGTAATGGAAGGCACGCTGCGGCCGAGGGACCGCATTGTGCTGATGGCCACCGGGGCGAGCCATCTCTGCGAGCAGGTCGGCGTCTTCACGCCGAAGTCGAAGCAGAAGGAGTCATTGTCGGCGGGCGAGGTGGGATTCGTCACGGCGGGAGTCAAGGGGCTGCGCGAGGCGAAGGTCGGCGACACGATCACGCAGGCCGACAAGCCCGCCACGCAGCCGCTTCCCGGCTTCAAGGAAGTGAAGCCGCAGGTGTTCGCCGGGCTTTATCCCGTGGAGGCGAACGAATACGAGGCGCTGCGCGATGCGCTCGAGAAGCTGCATCTCAACGACGCCTCGTTTCACTACGAGCCGGAGACGTCGCAGGCCCTGGGGTTCGGTTTCCGCTGCGGCTTCCTCGGCCTCCTGCATATGGACATCGTGCAGGAACGCCTCGAGCGCGAGTACGGCATGCATCTCATCACGACCGCGCCTTCGGTCGTCTACGAGGTGAAGCTGCGCGACGGCACGGCGCAGCAGGTCTCCAACCCCTCGCGGCTGCCGCCGGTCGAGACGATCGAGGAATTCCGCGAGCCGATCATGGCGTGCCGCATTTTCGTGCCGCAGGAGTATGTCGGCCCGGTGATTACGTTGTGCACCGAGAAGCGCGGCGTGCAGACCAACATGCATTACTCGGCGCGCCACGTGGTGATCTCCTACGACCTGCCGCTGAACGAGGTGGTGCTCGACTTCTTCGACCGGCTGAAGTCGATGACGCGCGGCTACGGCTCGCTCGACTACGAGTTCAAGGAATACCGCCCGGCCGACATGGTGCGACTCGACATCCTCGTCAACGGAGAGCGCGTCGATGCGCTCTCGAGCATGGTGCATCGTGAGGGCGCCCAGCGCCGCGGGCGCGATCTCGTCGAGCGGCTGCGCGGCCTCATTCCGCGGCAGATGTTCGACGTCGCGGTGCAGGCGGCGATCGGCGGCCACATCATCGCGCGCGAGAACGTCAAGGCCTTAAGGAAAAACGTGCTCGCCAAGTGCTACGGTGGCGATGTCACGCGCAAGCGCAAGCTGCTCGAAAAACAGAAAGAAGGGAAGAAACGCATGAAGCAGGTCGGTTCGGTCGAGATCCCGCAGGAGGCTTTCCTCGCGGTGCTGCAGCGGAGCGGCGGGTGAACTTCGCGCTTTTTCTCCTCATCCTGCTCCTCGTGACGGGGATCGTGTGGGCGATGGAAGGTGTGTGGCTGCGCCGCCGGCGCGAGGCGGCGGCCGCCGAGGCACTTGCACGGTTGGATACCGAGTTCGGCCAGGAGCCCGAGGACAAGCGCGTGCGGCTTCGCGAGGAGCAGCGCACCCGCCGGCTCAAGCAGCCTTGGTGGGTCGAGTACTCGGTCAGCTTCTTTCCGGTCATCCTGATCGTCTTCCTGCTGCGCTCGTTCCTCGTCGAGCCGTTCAAGATTCCCTCGAGCTCGATGGTGCCGACGCTGCTGGTGGGCGACTTCATCCTGGTCAACAAGTACGCCTACGGCATCCGGCTTCCCGTGGCGAACAAGAAGATCGTGCCGATCGGCGACCCCCAGCGCGGCGACGTCATGGTGTTCCGCTATCCGGAGGATCCGTCGCTCGACTACATCAAGCGCGTCGTCGGGCTTCCCGGCGACCGCGTCGAGTACCGCAACAAGCGGCTCATCATCAACGGCCGCGTCGTGCCGGAGCGCCAGATCGACGACTACCTGTCGCGCGAGCGCATGCAGTTCTCGCGCCGCTACATCGAAAAGCTGGACGGTGTCGAGCACGAAATTCTCCTCGAGGACGACGCGCCCGCTGCCGTGCTGCCCTCGCGGGCGACCGGCGGCAATTGCACTTACAATATGAACGGCCTCGCGTGCACCGTGCCGCCCGGCCATTATTTCGTGATGGGTGACAACCGGGACAACTCGAGCGACAGCCGCGTCTGGGGATTCGTCCCCGACGAGAATATCGTGGGCAAGGCCTTCTTCATCTGGCTGAACCTCAACGAGCTCGGCCGCTTCGGGGCGTTCCGCTAAGGAGGGAGGGTTTGGCAATGGCAATGCGTCGCAGGCAATCGGGCTTGAGTCTGGTCATGCTGATCATCGGTCTCGCGGTCGTCGCCGTGGTGGCGATATTCGGAATGAAGGTCATACCTTCGTTCCTGGAATATCGGGCCGCGAAGAAGGCGATCGAGGCCATCGTGCAGCAGAAGCAGGGCGCAAGCACGCAGGACATCCGGCGGGCGTTCGAGGATCGCTCGACGATCGACGATATCAGCACGATCCAGGCGAAGGATCTCGACATCACCAAGGAAGGCAACGGGCTCGTCATCAGCTTCGCCTACCGCAAGGAAGTGCCGCTCTTCCAGAACGTCGGGCTGTACATCAACTACGCTGCCCGCGCCGGAGGCCAGTAGATCGGCGCGCGGGGCGCGGCGCTCGAAGCGCGGCTCGGCTACCGCTTCACGCGCCCCGAGCTGCTCGAGCAGGCGCTCACGCATCGCAGCTACGGCGCAGAGCATAACGAAAGGCTGGAATTCCTCGGCGACGGCGTGCTCGGCTGCGCGGTCGCCGAGGAGCTCTACCGGCGCTTTCCGCACCTCTCCGAAGGCAAGCTGACGCGCCTGCGCGCGAGCCTCGTGCGTGCCGATGCGCTCGCCGAGCTCGCCCACGAGCTCGGACTGATCGAGCTCGTGCGCCTGGGCGAAGGCGAGATCGCCGCCGCGGCCGAGCCGCGACCCTCCATCCTCGCCGATGCGCTCGAGGCCGTGTTCGGCGCGGTCTTCCTCGACGGCGGCTACGACCCGGCGCGCGAAGCGGTGCTCGGCGCCTTCGCCGCGCGCCTCGCCGCGCTCGACCCCGAGCGCCCGGACAAGGACGCGAAGACGGAGCTGCAGGAGCTCCTGCAGGCCGGCCACCGCGCGCTTCCGGTCTATCGCCTGGTCGCGACGCACGGGGCGGCGCATCGGCAGTCGTTCGAAGTCGAGTGCGCGGTCGAGGACCTGAGCGCGCGCGGCACGGGCAGCTCGCGCCAGCGCGCGGAGCAGGAAGCGGCGCGCGCCATGCTCGCCAAGCTCGCGCCGTGACGCACCGCTGCGGCACCGTTGCCATGGTCGGGCGCCCGAACACGGGGAAGTCGACCCTGCTCAACCGCCTCGTGGGCGAGAAGCTCTCGATTGTCTCGGCGCGGCCGCAGACAACGCGCCACCTCGTCACCGGCATCCTTACGCTGGCGCAGTGCCAATACATCTTCATCGACGCGCCGGGTAATCCGCCGCGGCTGAAAAGCGTGCTGCACAAGGCGCTCAACCGGCGCGTGGGCGAGGCGGCGAGCCAGGCGGACGTCGTGCTTTTCGTGGTCGAGGCACTGCGCTTCGGCCCGGAGGACCACGCCGCGCTCGAGCGCATCCCGGCGGCGCAGAAGGTCATCGCCACGGTGAGCAAGGTCGATGTGGTGAAGCGCAGCGGCGGGCTCATCGCCTTCCTCGACCGCCTGGCGCGAACGCGCGAATACCACGCCGTGGTGCCCGTCAGCGCCCGCACCGGCAGGAACCTGCCCGAGCTGCTGCGCGTCGTCGCCGAGGCACTCCCCGAGGGCCCGGCCGCCTACCCGGAGGACCAGCTCACCGACCGTGACGAGCGCTTCTTCGCCGCCGAGATGCTGCGCGAGAAGCTCTTCCAGACCTTGGGCGAGGAGCTGCCTTACCGCTGCGAGGTCGCCATCGACAGCTTCAAGGAAGAAGGGGCGCTGCGCCGCATCGAGGCCACGATCCTCGTCGAGCGCGAAAGCCAGAAGGCGATCGTGCTCGGCAAGGGCGGCGAGCGCCTGAAGCAGATGGCGAGCGCCGCGCGCAAGGACCTCGAGCGCCTTTATCAGGGCAAGGTGTACCTCGGCGTCTGGATCAAGGTGCGCCGCGCCTGGACCGATGACGCGCGCGTCCTGCGACAATTGGGATATGAGTAATAGAGGCGCAACGGCAGAGTGAAGAAGCGCGCCGACCACGAGCCCGGCTACGTGCTCCATACCTATCCCTATAAGGAGACGAGCCTCATCGTCGAGGCCTTCACGCGTCGGCATGGGCGCGTCGCGCTCCTCGCCCGCGGCGCGCGCCGGCCGCGCTCGGCGATGCGCGGCGTGCTGCTTGCCTTTCATCCGCTGCGCTTCGGATGGAGCGGCTCCGCCGAGCTCTCGAACTTGATCTCGGCCGAATGGGCCGGCGCGCTGCAGCCGCTCGCCGGCCGCGGCCTGATGTGCGGCTTCTACCTGAACGAACTTATCCTGCGCCTCGTGCCGCGCGAGGATGCGCACGAGGCGCTCTTCGACGCCTACGGCCATGCCCTCGCGCGGCTCTCGGCGCAGGAGGCCTACGCGGCGGTGCTGCGCAGCTTCGAGAAACGCCTCCTCGCCGAGCTCGGCTATGCGCCGCTTTTCGATCGCGAGGCGCAAAGCGGCGCGCCGATCGAGCCTTCGGGGTCGTACGTCTACGAGCCCGACCGCGGCCCCGTAAGGTCCTCTCATGGAGATCTGGTCATTAGCGGGCGTACGCTCCTCGACCTCGCTGCTGACGATTACACCCGCAGCGAGACGCGCGACGAAGCGCGCTATCTCATGCGCGCGCTCATCGGTCAGCGGCTGCACGGCCAGGTGCTGCATACGCGCAGCGTCCTCATGGAGCTCGCCGACCTGTGATCGAGCTTGGTGTCAACGTCGATCACGTCGCCACGGTGCGCCAGGCGCGGCGCACCTACGAGCCCGATCCAGTGTGGGCGGCCGTCGAGGCTCACCTTGGCGGCGCCGATGGCATCACCTGTCACCTGCGCGAGGACCGGCGGCACATCCAGGACGAAGACGTGCGGCGCCTGCGCGAGCTCACGCACATCCGCCTCAACCTCGAGATGGCGGCGACCGAGGAGATGGTCGACATCGCCTGCCGCATCAAGCCCGAGATGGCGATGCTCGTGCCCGAAGGCCGCGCCGAGATCACCACGGAAGGCGGCCTGGACATCGCTGCGCAGGAAGCGCGCATCAGGCAGGCGGTGTCGCGACTCGCAGCGGCCGGCATCGTCGTCTCCGTTTTCATCGATGCCGATCTTCGCCAGGTGCAGGCCGCGAAGCGCATCGGCGCTGCGGTGTGCGAGATCCATACCGGGCCTTACGCGCACGCCTTCCATTCGCGCGGCCGCGATGCGGAAAGTCCCGCGGTCGTCGCCGAGATCGAGAAGATCCAGGCCGCCGGCGACGCCATTCGCGCGGCCGGCATGCGCTTCAACGCCGGGCATGCGCTCAACTACTTCAACGTCGAGCCCGTGGCGCGCCTCGCCGGCCTGCGCGAGCTGCACATCGGCCATGCCATCGTGAGCCGCGCCGTGTTCGTCGGCATGCGCGAAGCGGTGCGCGAGATGAAGAGCCTCATGGTGCAGGCGGCGCGGTGATCTACGGCGTAGGCACCGACGTGGTCGAGATCGGCCGCATCGAGAACGCGCTCAAGCGCCACGGCGAGCGCTTCGCGCGCCGCATTCTCTGCCCGAGCGAGCTGCAGCGATTTCAGGGCCACCGGCTGCCGGCCAACTATCTCGCCAAGCGCTTCGCGGCCAAGGAAGCCTTCACCAAGGCGCTCGGCACCGGCATCAAGACGCCGGCAAACTGGCACGGCGTCTGGGTGCGCAACCTCGCTTCCGGCAAGCCGGTGCTCGAATTCTCGGACGCTTTGCAGCGCTTGCTGAAAGCGAAAGGCGTCACCACCGCTCATGTCTCGCTTTCCGACGAGAAGGGTGTCGCCTTGGCGACGGTCATCCTCGAGTGCGAAAAGTAAGGCTGCCGCCGGGCCCGGTCGTCGTCGATGTCGTCGGCACGGCGCTCACCGACGAAGACGTCGCGCGCATCCGCCATCCGGCGGCGGGCGCCGTCATCCTTTTCAAGCGCAACTACGAAAATCCGGAGCAGCTCGCCGCGCTCACCGCCGACATCGAGCGCCAGCGCGAGCCGGCGCTGCCGGTGTGCGTCGATCACGAAGGCGGGCGCGTGCAGCGCTTCCGCGAGGGCTTTACGCTGATTCCGCCGATGCGCGCGCTCGGAAGACTGTGGGACCGCGACCGCGAGGCGGCGCGCGAGGCGGCGACATCCGTCGGCTACGTCATCGCGGCCGAGCTCGGCGCGCACGGCGTCGACTTCAGCTTCGCGCCGGTACTCGATCTCGACTATGGCGGTAGCAGCGTCATCGGCGATCGCGCGCTGCATTTCGATCCCACCGCGGTCGGCGCGCTCGGCGCCTGCCTCGTGCGCGGCCTCGCGCAGGGCGGAGTGGCCGCCGTCGCCAAGCATTTTCCCGGTCACGGCTACGCGGTGGCGGACTCGCATGTCGCCGTGGCGCGCGATGAGCGCTCGTTCAAGGACATCGCGCGCAAGGACATCGCGCCCTACAAGCCCGCGATCGAAGCCGGCCTCGCCGCCGTCATGCCGGCACATGTGATCTATCCGCAGGTGGATTCGCAGCCCGCCGGTTACTCGACGCACTGGCTGCAGGACGTGCTGCGCAAGCAGCTCGGCTTCCAAGGGCTCGTCTTCAGCGACGACCTGTCGATGGAAGGCGCCGCCGTGGCCGGCGGCCCACCGGAGCGCGCACGCGCCGCGCTCGCTGCCGGCTGCGACATGGTGCTTCTCTGCGGCAATCCGGAAGGCCTCGATGCGCTCCTCGAGTCGCTCAAGGACACGCAGCTAGAGAATTCAGAGCGCCTCGAGCGGATGAAGAAGCAGGGCGGCCGCGATCTCCGAAAGAGCGTCGCTTACCGTGAAGCCCAGGAAACGTTGAGAATTGTTGCTTAAATCAGGCGCGCTCCATGTACGTGCCTTCGGCGGTGTCGATCTTGATTTTCTCGCCCTTGGTGACGAAGGGCGGCACTTGCACCGTGATGCCCGTCTCCATCTTCGCCGGCTTGAAGGAGGTGGTCGCGGTGGAGTGCTTGATGCCCGGCTCGGTGTCGACTACCGTGAGGACGACCGAAGGGGGTAGCTCCACGCCGATCGGGCGCCCGTTGTAGAAGTTGATCTGTACGTCGGTATTCGGCAGCAGGTAGCCTGCCTGACCTTCGAGGAATTCGGCGGGTAGCTGAAGCTGCTCGTAGTTTTCCTTGTCCATGAAGACGTAGCTGTCGCCATCCTGGTAGAGGTACTGCATCTCGCGAGGATCGACGAACGCGCGTTCGACCTTGTCCTCGGTGCGAAAGCGCTGGTTGGTCTTGGTGCCCGCCTCGATGTCCTTCATCTCGACCTGCATGAAGGCGCCGCCACGCCCGCCGACGTGCACGTGGTAGCTCTTCAGCACGCGCCAGACGCGCTTGTCCCATTCGAGGAGATTGCCGGGACGGATGTTCACGGCTTCGGTCTTGGCCATGGAGTTTCGCCTGCGAAAAAGGGCGAGATTTTACACGTTTTATAATGAAATCATCGTGTTCGATGCAAAGTCCTTCGTCGCCGGGCTGCCCAACCTGCCCGGCGTCTATCGCATGCTGGGCAAGGACGGCGAGGCGCTCTACGTCGGCAAGGCGCGCGATCTCAAGAAGCGCGTCGCGTCGTACTTCACGAAGACGGCGCAGAGCCCGCGCATCGACATGATGCTCACCCAGGTGGCGTCCATGGAGGTCACCGCGACGCGCTCAGAGGGCGAGGCGCTGCTGCTCGAAAACAATCTCATCAAGAGCCTCGCCCCGCGCTACAACATCCTCTTTCGCGACGACAAGTCCTACCCCTACCTGATGATCACCGGTCACGAGTACCCGCGCTTGGGCTTCCATCGCGGCGCGCGCGACCGCAAGCATCGCTACTTCGGCCCGTTCCCGCACGCCTACGCCGTGCGTGAGAGCATCCAGCTCCTGCAGCGCGTGTTCCGCCTGCGCACCTGCGAGGACACGGTGTTCGAGAACCGCTCGCGTCCCTGTCTGCTGCACCAGATCCACCGCTGCACGGCGCCGTGCACCGGCAAGATCGCGCCCGGCCCTTATGCGGAGGACGTGGCGAACGCCGTGCTTTTTCTCGAAGGCCGCGAGGATGACGTCATCAGGGGCCTCACGGAGAAAATGCAGCGCGCGGCCGAAGAGCGTCATTACGAGCAGGCGGCGATCTACCGCGACCAGGTGCGCGCGCTCGCGCGCGTGCAGGCGCGCCAATACGTCGAGTCGCATCGTGGCGTCGACGCCGACGTGGTGGCGTGCGTCATCGACGGCGGCATCGCGTGCGTTAACCTGGTGATGATCCGCACCGGGCGCCACGTCGGCGACCGCAGCTTCTTTCCCGCGAATGCCGAAGGCGCCGCGCCCGCCGAGGTGGTGACTGCCTTCCTCGAGCAGCACTACCTCGAGCAGCCGCTGCCCGGATTGGTGATCGCCAGCGAGCCGGTGGAGCTGGAAAACGTCCATGCCGTGAGTCCATCGCACGGCGAGCGCAGAGTGTGGCTCGACATGGCGCGCAAGAACGCCGAGCTCGCGATCGCGCAGCGCGTGCGCGACCGCACCACGCAGGAGACGCGCCTCGCGGCGCTGCGCGAGGCGCTCGCGCTTCCCGAGGGCGCGAGCCGCGTCGAGTGCTTCGACATCAGCCACACGATGGGTGAGGCGACGGTGGCTTCGTGCGTGGTCTACGACCGCCAGCAGATGCAGAAGTCGGAGTACCGGCGCTTCAACATTCGCGGCGTCACGCCCGGGGACGACTACGGCGCGATGCGCCAGGTGCTCGAGCGCCGCTACGAGCGCGTCACCGCCGAAGCCGGCAAGATGCCCGATCTCATCCTCATCGACGGCGGCAAGGGTCAGGTCGGCGTCGCGCGCAGCGTGCTCGCCGACCTCGGCCTGCACCAGGTATGCGTGGTCGGGGTCGCCAAGGGCCCGGAGCGCAAGCCCGGGATGGAGGAGCTCATCATCGAGTCGGAGTCGAGAAGCCTGCAGCTCGCGCCCTCGCACCCCGGGCTGCATCTCATCCAGGCGATCCGCGACGAGGCGCACCGCTTCGCCGTGGTCGGGCACCGCGCGCGCCGCGGCAAGACGCGCACCACCTCTATGCTGAACGAGATCCCGGGCATCGGCGCGAAGCGCCGGCAGGCGCTGATCGAGCACTTCGGCGGCTTGCGCGGCGTGCAGGCGGCGGCGGTCGACGACATCGCCAAGGTCGAAGGCATCAGCCGGCCGCTCGCGGAGCGCATCTACCGGCATCTGCACGATTCGGTGAGCGCGTGACCTTCCTCAACGTACCGAACCTGATCACCCTTTCGCGGATCGTCCTCATCCCGCTCATGATCGGGCTGTACTACCTGCCTTATGACTGGCTCTCGTCCCACGAGAAAAATACGGCGGCGACGCTCGTCTTCATCCTCGCGGCGGCGACCGACTGGCTCGACGGCTACCTGGCGCGGCGCCTGAACCAGATGTCGGCCTTCGGCGAGTTCCTCGATCCGGTGGCCGACAAGCTGATCGTCGCCGGCGCGCTCGTCGTCCTCGTGTGGCTGCAGCGCGTGGATATGCTCGTCGCCCTCATCATCATCGGCCGCGAGATCGCCATCTCGGCGCTGCGCGAGTGGATGGCCAAGGTCGGGCAGGCGAAGAGCGTCGCGGTGGCGTTCATCGGCAAGCTCAAGACCATGAGCCAGATGATCGCGATTCCATTACTTCTCTACCACGAGGAGCTCGCCTTCGGCCTGCCGGACGCCCAGTGGCTCGGCACGGTGCTGATCAGCGTCGCCGCCGTGCTTACCGTCGCGTCAATGCTTTACTACTTGCGCAAAGCGCTGCCCTATGCAGCCGTGCGCCCTTGATATAATTGCAGCCCTCGCGGGAATAGCTCAGTTGGTAGAGCGCAACCTTGCCAAGGTTGAGGTCGCGAGTTCGAGACTCGTTTCCCGCTCCAGCTTCTCAAGGGAAGGCCCGCAGACGAAAATGAGGGCCTTCCCTTTTTAGTTTCGACCGCAAGGCGGGATGGCAGAGTGGTCATGCAGCGGCCTGCAAAGCCGTGGACGCCG
>Ga0075426_10000173_pt1 | contig 43264 bp, 49 predicted proteins | sample SoiMethybrSBSTD5_FD_75304 | JGI IMG/M metagenome (GOLD analysis project Ga0075426, IMG submission 75304) | Bulk soil microbial communities from a Populus tree surrounding site in Tennessee, USA - Soil MetaG P. TD hybrid SBSTD5 | ecosystem: Environmental > Terrestrial > Soil > Tree plantation... | reverse complement strand
CTCTCGAGCTTCAAGCCGCTCTCCTGGCTCGCGGCCGCCTACGTGAATCTGATGCGCTCGATCCCGCTCGTGCTGGTGATCTTCTGGTTTTTCTTTCTCGTCCCTTACATCGGCGCTTGGGTGATCGGCTCGAACCAGCCGATCAGGGTCGGCGCCTTCTATTCCGCCGCGATCACCTTCACGATGTTCGAGGCCGCGTACTACTGCGAGATCATGCGCGCCGGCATCCAGTCGATCGCCCGCGGCCAGGTGTGGTCGGGCTATGCGCTCGGGCTTAATTACTGGCAGACCATGGGCCACATCGTGCTGCCGCAGGCCTTCCGCAACATGGTGCCGATCCTGCTCACGCAGACGATCATCCTTTTCCAGGACACCTCGCTCGTGTACGTGATCTCCGCGACCGATTTCCTCGGCGCGGCGTCGAAGGTGGCAAATCGCGACTACCGGCTGGTGGAGATGTACAGCTTCGTCGCGGTGGTCTATTTCATCATCTCCTACACCCTGTCGCTCGTCGTCAAGCGCCTCCAGACTAGGATCACGGTCATCCGATGATTTCCATCAAGCAGGTCTCGAAGTGGTACGGCCAGTTCCAGGTGCTCACCGATTGCTCGACCGAGGTCTCGAAGGGCGAGGTGGTCGTGGTCTGCGGGCCTTCGGGTAGCGGCAAGTCGACGCTCATCAAGACGGTCAATGGTCTGGAGCCCTTCCAGAAAGGCGAAATCCTCGTTGACGGCATCTCCGTGGGCGATCCGAAGACCGACCTGCCGAAGCTGCGCGCGCGCATCGGCATGGTGTTCCAGAACTTCGAGCTCTTCCCGCACATGACGGTGACGCAGAACCTGACGCTCGGCCAGATCAAGGTGCTCAGGCGCTCGGAGGCCGAGGCACGCGACAAGGGGCTGAAGCTCCTCGATCGCGTCGGCCTCCTCGCCCACAAGGACAAATACCCGGGCCAGCTGTCCGGCGGTCAGCAACAACGCGTCGCCATCGCGCGGGCGCTGTCGATGGACCCGATCGCGATGCTCTTCGACGAGCCGACGTCGGCGCTCGATCCGGAGATGATCAACGAAGTGCTCGATGTCATGGTGCAGCTCGCGCGCGAAGGCATGACGATGATGGTCGTCACGCACGAGATGGGCTTTGCGCGCAAGGTTGCGCACCGCGTGATCTTCATGGACGCCGGGCGCATCGTCGAGGATGCGAGCAAGGACGAGTTCTTCGGCACGCCGCGCTCCGAGCGCGCGCAGGTCTTTCTCTCAAAGATCCTGCATCACTGAAATCGGTGTCAGGCACCGATTTCCTACGGGCGCTCCACCTTCGCGCGCATCGCCGCCGGAATCTGATAGTCGGGGTAGCGTCGCTTGAATTCCGCGAGTTCCCGGTCGGCGTCCTGCTGCCGGCCCTGGGCGCGCAGCTCTGCGATCCGCTCGAGCCATTGTTGCCGCGTCTCGGCCGCCGCGCGCGCGAGCGCCCGATTCGCCGCGGGCGCGGGCGCTCGCTGATACTGCGACGCGGCATTTTGTTCGGCAGCGCGCGTCTCTGCAGATGACGCCGGCGCGCCGCTGGTGACGGCATCCGCAGCTGCAGCATTTGCGGGCGCTTCCTCGGCCGATGGTGGCGCGGCCGGCACGGACGGAGCGCGTTGCTCGGCGGGGGCTCGTGCGCCCGGCTCCGGCGCGAAGACCGGCGGGCGCTCGGCGCGCAACTTGGGCTTCTGTACAGGTAGGGCCTCGTCCTTGCGCTCCGAGGGCTGTGAAATCGGCGGCGGCGCTGCCGGTGGCGCAGTCGACTCCAGGTCCGGCTGCTCGCGCTCGAAGTGCACCGTTATCGCTACTGCGAAGATCGCTACTGCGGCCGCTGCGAGCGAGTAATACCAGCGCTGCCTGCCGCCCGGCGGGACGAGGGGAACACGCGGCCGCTCCACTGCCTCGCGTGCGGCGGAGAGGATCGCGCGATCGAGCTCCGGCGGCGGCTGCTCGGCGCCAAGCTCGCGGTAGCGCCGCGAGATGTCGTCGTCGCGCTCGTCAGCCATCGTTCAGCGCCTCCTTGAGCTTCGCGGTCGCGTAGCGCAGCCGGCTTTTCGCTGCCTCCACGTTCGTTCCGGTCGCTGCGGCGATGTCGGCGGCGCTCAGGCCGCTCTCCTCGTGCAGCAGGAACGCCTCGCGCTGCAGCGCCGGTAGTGCCGCGAGCGCCGCGGCGAAGCGCGTAAGTGTCTCGCGCGACTGAGCATGGTCCGCGGGATCGTTCGCGTCCGCGACGAGGTCGTCGACTTCCACCTCCACGAGCGTAAGCGCGCGCTTGCGCCAATGATCGACGAGGCGATTATGCGCGATGGTGTAGAGCCAGGTCGTGAAGCGAGCCGTCGGCGCATAGCGCCGGCGCGCCTCGATGGCGCGCAGCCAGATGTCCTGGAAAAGCTCCTCGGCGATCTGTCGGCTTTTCACCGCGCGCAGCATGAATCGGTAGAGACGCGCGCGGTGCCGCGCGTAGAGCGTCTCGAAGGCCCCGGCGTCCCCTGCTTGGTACGCGAGCATGAGCTCTTCATCCGGGGCCTCCATACCGCATGATTATCCCTGCGGGTCGGGAACAAATTTGGAAAATGAGCCCGGGAAGGGTTGCGGCAACGGCGCGATGGGCACCGGGGAGCGGATCACGCCCCGCGCGAGCAAGTTGCGGTAGCTGTCGTAGTAAAGCGTGATCGTCTCAGCGGGTGCGCTGCTGGCACGCTCGAACTGTACCTGCTGCACATACGACGCCTCGCGCCGGCCATGGCCGGTCCCCAGCCGCGAGTCCTCTGCTGCCGCCGCCGAACGTTGTTTAGCCGCCGCCGACGGCTGTGCGAGCGGCTGCGGGTCCTGCTTGCGCCGGAAGACGGCCACGCCGACCACGCCAACGTTGTCGGGGCGACCGGTGCGCGCGGCATACGAGTCGGCCAGTGCCGTGAAGTAAAACGCCGCTGTCTCGGCGAGGCTCTTCCGCCAGCCAAGGATGTCGTATGCGCGATGAGCGCCGAGCACGTATCCAGCCTGGCTCGGCTGCGCGGTCTCGCCGCTGACGACATTGACGCCGTCGACAGAAACCACGGTCAGCACATCTTCGCGCAGCCGGTTTCGGACCGAGACCTGGTACTCGTTGCCCGGCTTGCCGACGATGTATGCACGGCCCTCGTGCCAATACACCGGCAGGCGTTTTGCCTCGGTGCGGTCGTAGACGGAGAGATCCACCAAGCCACCGTGCGCCGCAGCTTCGGCCGCGCACAGAAAGCCTAGCACTGCCAGCACGCCTCGCGTTTTCACTTTCTTTCCTTTCTTGTCCTATGGCCCGCCGGAATGGCGAGCACCACAGCGTGAAACGAATGCGCGCGTTGAAAGGGTTAACGCGTAGCGATTTCCGCTACAACACGAAACGGTGCGCGCGCTCGGCACGCTCGCGTAGAATTCGCCGCTTCTCGCGAGCGATCCAAGAATGAAAAACGGCAAGGCGTTTCCGATTCCAGTGCGCGCGCACGGTCCCCGCCTACGCTATTCGTGCTCCAAGTGCCCCGCATACTGCTGCAGCTATCCGGAAATTGAAATCACCTCGCGCGACCTCGAGCGACTCGCCAAGCGCTTCGAACTCACCTACGCCGAGGCCGAGGAGCGCTTCACGAAATACGATGCCAAGGAAAAGGCGCGCCTGCTTCGGCACCGCAAGGACACGGTGTTCGCGACGGCGTGCATGTTCCTCGACCAGAAGACGCGCCGCTGCACCGTGTATGAATCGCGGCCCGGCGTGTGCCGCGACTACCCGGACAGCTCACACTGCGGGTATTACGAGTTCCTGCGCTTCGAGCGCGCCCACCAGGCCGATCCCGAGTTCATTGCTTTGACTTGAGCGCCTTCTCGCGGATCGCCGAAAGGGTGGTCGCGGGGGTAATGGCATCGGGATCGATGCGCAGCTCGATCAGCGCCGGCTTGCCGGCGCTCCATGCGCGCTCGAACGCCGGCTCGAAGTCGGCGGTGCGCGAAACCGTTTCTCCATGCGCGCCGAAGGCGCGGGCGTATGCGGCGAAGTCGGGGTTCTGCAGACCGGTGCCGTACACGCGACCGGGATATTCGCGCTCCTGGTGCATGCGGATGGTGCCGAACAAGCCGTTGTTGACGATCAGCGTGACGAACCGCGCGCCGTATTGCGCGGCGGTGGCGAGTTCCTGCCCGTTCATCAGGAAGTCGCCGTCCCCGCACACGGCGAGCACCGCTCGCTTGGGCTGCGCGAGCTTCGCGGCGATCGCGGCAGGGAATCCGTAGCCCATTGAGCCGTTCGCCGGCCCGAGCTGCGTGCGGAAGCCCTTGTAGCGGAAATGCCGGTGCAGCCAGCCCGCGAAGTTGCCGGCGCCGCCGGCGACGATCGCGTCTTCCGGCAGGCGCTCGGAAAGCCAGCGAATCACCTCGCCGTACTGCAGCGCGCCCGGCATCGGCCGCGGCGCGGTCCAGTCGAGATAGCTCTGCCGCAGCCGCTCGCTGTCGTCGCGCCACGCTGGGCGGTTGAACGAAAGCGGCTCGAGCGCGTGCACGAATTGCGGATAGCCCGCGTTGATGGCGAGCGCCGGACGGTAAACGCTGCCGAGCTCTTCTGCGCCGGCGTGCACGTGAATCAGCGTTTGCCTCGGGACGGGCGCCTGGAGGAGGCTGTATGCGCTCGTCGTGATCTCACCGAGGCGCTCGCCGATGACGAGCAGCACGTCGGCGCCTTTGATGCGCTCGGTAAGCTGAGGATTGATGCCGATGCCGACGTCGCCGGCGTAGCTCGGGCTGCGGTTATCGATGAGGTCCTGGCAGCGGAACGACGTGCCGACGGCAAGTCCGTTTTTCTCCACCCAGCGTTGCAGCCGCACGCAGGCTTCCCGATCCCAGCCGCCGCCGCCAAGCAGGACGAAGGGGCGCTGTGCGCTTTCGAGAAGGCGATGCACTTCGTGCATCTCCGCCGCCGAAGGCGACGCACGCACCGTGTGATGCTTTGGCACATCGGCCACCGCGGCTTCTGCGAAAAGCGTGTCTTCGGGCAGCGCGAGCACGACGGGCCCCGGGCGGCCCGCGCACGCCGTGTGGAAGGCGCGGCTGACGTACTCCGGAATGCGCTCGACGCGGTCGATCTGCGCGACCCACTTTGCCATCTGGCCGTACATGCGCCGGTAGTCGATCTCCTGGAACGCTTCGCGCTCGGCGAACTCGTTCGGCACCTGGCCGATGAAGACCAGCATCGGCGTCGAGTCCTGGAATGCCGTGTGCACACCGATCGCGCCATTGGTGGCGCCGGGCCCGCGCGTAACGAAGAGCACGCCCGGCTCGCCGGTGAGCTTGCCGAAGGCCTCGGCCATGTAGGAAGCGCCGCCTTCCTGCCGGCAGACGATGAACTGGATCTGCTCGCGCAAGTCGTGCAGGCCGTCGAGCACCGGGAGATAGCTCTCGCCCGGCACGCCGAAGGCCATGCGGACGCCTTGCGCGGCGAGCGCATCGGCGAGGATGCGACCGCCGTGGCGCGTCTTGAGATCGCTCTTCATGCCGGAATCCTTTCGAACGCGGCGCGCAACGCCGCCGCGCAATCGGCCACCGCCGCATTCGCGCTCTCGAGCACGCCGCCGAAGAGCACGAAGCCATGCACCATGTCGGCGTATTCGCGGTACGCAACCTTCACGCCCGCCGCGCGCAGCTTGTCCGCATAAGCGGCGCCTTCGTCGCGCAGCGGGTCGTAGCCCGCGGTAATGACGAACGCGGGCGGCAGGCCGGCGTGGCTCTTCGCGAGCAACGGCGAGGCGCGCCAATCGAGCCAGTCGCGCTCGCCCGGTAGATAGTGGCGCCGAAAATAACGGATGGCATCGCGCGTGAGCAGGTAGCCCTGCGCGTTGCGCTCGTGCGACGGCGTCGCGCAACGCTGGTCGGTGGCCGGATAAATCAGCAGCTGGAATGCGAGCTGCGGCACGCCGGCATCGCGCGCAAGAAGCGAGACGACGGCGGCGAGGTTGCCGCCCGCGCTGTCGCCGGCGACCGCAATGCCGCGCACGTTCAGGCGGGCGGCGTTCTCGGCCACGTAGCGCGTGGCCGCGAGGCAGTCCTCGACCGCCGCCGGAAAAGGATGCTCGGGCGCGAGCCGGTAGTCGACGGAAAAGACGGCGCAGCGCGCACCGAGCGCGAGCTCTCGGCAGAGCACGTCGTGCGTGTCGAGATCGCCGATGGTCCAGCCACCACCGTGGAAGTAAACGAGCGCGGGGAGGATCTCGCCCACGACGGGGCGATAGACGCGCATGGCGTAATTTTCGAACGCGAGGAGCCGCACTTCAGGCACCTCGGGCGCCTTGGGCGCGAGCGCCGCGCGCGTGTCCCGATAAATGCGCCGCGCGACGAAAGGCGACACCGTGTGATACGGCGGCAAGGGCGAGCGCGCGACGCGCTCGAGCAATGCCTCGACCTGCGGATGCACGCTCATTTGACGGCGGCGAGCATCTTCTTCAGCCGCTCGACGAAGAACGGCGCGCATTTCATGATGCGCGTTTCCTGGCGCTTCATCAGCGGCCGAATCTTCGCGACATAGGACTGCCAGTCGGGATCGGCCGACATAGCGGCGCGGCACTTTTCGCGCTGATCGAGGCTCTCGTAGGCCCACATATGCACGATCATGTTGAGCGTGCCCACCTCGGTGACGTAGTAGCCGACCATGTGCGGCAGGTGCTTGAGCTGCACCCTCATGCCATCGTTCTGGTAGTGCTTGAGGTACTCAGGAGCCGTGCCGACCTTCAGCGTATACATGCGCTCTTCGACGTACATGGGCGGGCCCTGCGCAATGAGAGGCGCAAGATTATAGTAGCCGCGACTAGACGAAAGGACGCAAATGCAGGACGACATCAACACGCTGCGGCGCATCCTGCGCGAATCGCGCACCATCGCCGTCGTCGGTCTGTCGGCGGACTGGTACCGGCCCAGTTTTTTCGCCGCGAAATACATGCAGGAGCACGGCTATCGCATCGTGCCGGTCAATCCGAAATACAAGGAGATTCTCGGGGAGAAGTGCTACGGCTCGCTGCGCGAGGTGCCGGAGAAGATCGATATCGTCGACGTCTTCCGTAAGACCGCCGACGTCATGCCGATCGCCGAGGACGCGATCGCCATCGGCGCAAAGGTCCTCTGGCAGCAGTTAGGCGTCAAAAGCGAGGCGGCGGCGGGCAAAGCCCGCGCCGCCGGCCTCGAAGCCGTCATGGACCGCTGTGTCAAGATCGAGCACGGCCGCCTCTTCGGCGGACTTAACTGGGTTGGTGTGAATACGCACATCATCTCGGCCAAGCGACCCCGCTGGCTCGCCTATTGACCCCACTCTGGGGTATTCTTTTCGTCCATGGGGAGGACAATCAGGCTGTCGGAGGGCCGTTTCGGCCGGCTCGTGCTCGCGGAGCTCGCGGCGCAGGAGCAGGTCGAGGCGCAGGCGGATCCGGCGATCGTTCTGCAGAGCCGCTACGACAGCGTGCTCTTCCTCAATCCTCAAGAGGTCCATGTCACCCCGGGGCCGACCCGCGCGCTCACGCTGCACGCCGCCCGCGAATGGCTACGCTCCTGCTTGCCAGCGGTGTTCGGCGAAGACCCACGTCCCTTTACGGAGCGCGCCGAGGCGATCACGCCGCGCATTCGCCAGCTCGCCGATACGCTGGCCGTCGAGGTGGTGAACGACCGTTTCCTCTCTCCCGAGCGCCTGGAGTTCATGCTGCAGGAGCTCCTGCTTTCCATCGCCGAGACCTACCTCGCCGGCCGGCGCGCTTCCTCGCCGCTGTGGCGCGGCTCGCGCTTCGAGGACACGCGCATCCGGCGCGCCATCGCGCTCCTGCGCGCACGGCCGAACAAGGAACTCAACATGGACGAGCTCGCGAGCCAGGTCGGACTTTCGCGCTCGCGCTTCTACGATCTTTTCCAGCTCTGCACCGGCTTTTCGCCGCGCGCCTATCTCGACATGCTGTGCGTGGAGACGGCGATCTCGCGGCTATCGTCGGGCCGCGGCAAGATCGCGGAGGTGGCCGCGGAGCTCGGGTTCTCGGCGCAAAGCAACTTCACGCGTTTCTTTCTGAACCAGGTCGGCGTCCCGCCTTCGGAATACCGGCGCGCGACGAGCACGCAGAAGGACGACCCGGCCGCCGTTCCAAAGCCGGGCTCGCAGACCTAGCCGTTCCGGCCGCGCGCTGCAGCTAGAATCGGAGCCAAGCTCCGACTTCTCGCTCTGCGCACGCGCCCATGGCCGACCGCAAGTTCGGTTTCGAAACGCTCGCCCTGCACGCCGGTCAGATTCCCGACCCGGCAACCGGCGCGCGCGCCGCGCCGATCTACCAGACGACCTCCTTCGTATTCGACTCGGCGGAGCACGCGGCGAGCCTCTTCAACCTGCAGACCTTCGGCAACGTCTACTCGCGCATCTCGAACCCCACCGTCGCCGTGTTCGAGGAGCGCATGGCGGCGCTGGAAGGCGGCCGCGCCGCGCTCGCCACCTCGACCGGGCAGGCGGCGGAAGTGACGGCGATTCTCACGCTGTGCAGCGCGGGCGATCACATCGTCTCGGCCTCCACCTTGTACGGCGGCACGCACACCCTGCTGAACGTGAACCTGAAGAAGCTCGGCATCGAGACGACGTTTGTCTCGCCCGACGAGCCGGAGAATTTCCGGCGTGCGCTGCGCAAGAACACCAAGCTCCTCTACGCCGAGACGCTCGGCAACCCGCTCATCAACATCGTCGACATCGACGCGCTGGCACGAGTCGCGCACGAGGCGGAGATCCCGCTATTGCTCGATAACACGGTGCCCTCGCCCTACCTTTGCCGGCCGATCGAATGGGGCGCGGACATCGTCGTGCATTCGGCGACCAAGTACGTCGGCGGCCACGGCACGACCATGGGTGGCGTGATCGTCGAGTCGGGAAAGTTCAACTGGGGCAACGGCAAGTTCCCGGAGTTCACGTCGCCCTCGCCCGGCTACCACGGCGTCATCTTCCACGAAACGTTCGGCGACTTCGGCTACACCATGAAGGCGCGCATGGAGATCATGCGCACCTTTGGGCCGGCGCTCTCGCCGATGAACGCGTGGCTGCTATTGCAGGGCGCGGAATCGCTGCCGGTGCGCATGGACCGGCACTGCGCAAACGCGCTCGGCGTGGCGAAGTTCCTGCGCGAGCATCCGCGCGTCGCGTGGGTGAACTATCCGGGCTTGGCGGACAGCAAATATCACGCGCTCGCCAAGAAATATCTGCCCAAGGGCGCCTCGGGCCTTCTCAACTTCGGCATCAAGGGCGGCGCAAGGGCGGGCGAGCGCTTCATCGAAGCGGCGCAATTCATGAGCCATCTCGCGAACATCGGCGATGCCAAGACGCTCATCATCCATCCGGCATCCACCACGCACCGGCAGATGGAGGAGGCGGACCTCCTGAAAGCGGGCGTGACGCCCGACATGGTGCGCATGTCGGTCGGCATCGAAACGCTCGACGACATCCTGTGGGACATCGACCAAGCACTGAACGAGGCTGGAAAAGCATGATCAGCTATCAAATCGTCGAGCACGGCCGGCCGCTGCAGCGGGTGGTCTCCGACACGCCGAAGCCACAGGGCGGCGAAGTGCTCGTGCGCGTCACGCGCGCCGGCGTCTGCCACTCCGACCTGCACATCTGGGACGGCTACTTCGACTTGGGCGGCGGCAAGCGCTTCTATGTGAAGGAGCGCGGCTGCGTGCCGCCGTTCACGCTCGGGCACGAGCCGCTCGGCGTCGTCGAAGCGCTGGGACCCCGCGCGCGCGGTGTGAAAGTCGGTGACAAGCGCCTCGTCTATCCATGGATCGGCTGCGGCAAATGCGCCGTGTGCAAGGCGGGACAGGACAACTACTGCGTCTCGGGCACGCGCTTCCTCGGCGTAAACCGCCCCGGTGCCTACGCCACGCACGTGCTCGTGCCGGACGTCAGGTACCTCGTGGACACACGCGGTATCGATGACGCCTTCGCCGCGACGCTCGCCTGCTCCGCCTTGACCGCCTATAGCGCCGCCGCCAAGTTGCCGGAAACGGGCACCCAGGACGAAGTCGCGGTGCTCGGCTGCGGCGGCCTCGGCCTGATCGGCATCTCGCTCCTGCGAGCGAAGGGTGCGAAGGGAATCGTCGCCTGTGACATTGACGACGCGAAGCTCGCCGCGGCGGCCAAGCTCGGTGCGAAGCGCACCGTCAACACGCGCGCGCCGGAAGCGCTCGAGCAGCTGCGCGGCATCGCCGGCGCGCTCGACTTCGTGGGCAGTCCGGCGACGGCGGCGCTCGGCATCGGCGCGCTTCGCAAAGGCGGCCGCTACATCATCTGCGGACTCTACGGCGGCGAGCTCGTGCATGCGCTGCCGCCGATCGCGCAGCGCGCGATCGGCATCATCGGCTCTTATGTCGGCAATCTGCAGGAGCTGAAGGAGGTCGTCGCGCTGGCGAAGAAAGGCAAGCTCAAGCCGCTGCCGGTAGAGACGCGCTCCGGCGCGAATGCAAACGCCGCGCTGGAGGACCTGAAGGCCGGCCGCGTCGTCGGCCGCCTCGTCCTCGACTTCGAGACCGTGCAATGACCCCCTTTTCCTGGCAGAACCCGTACGCCTGGCCGCGCAAGCCGCTCCTTGCCGCGAACGCCGTGGCGACTTCCCAGCCGCTCGCGGCGCAAGCCGGGCTGCAGATGCTGGCCGAAGGCGGCAGCGCGGTTGACGCGATCCTCGCCACCGCGATCACGCTGAGCCTCGTCGAGCCGGTGTCGAACGGCATCGGCTCGGATGCGTACGCCATCATCTGGGACGGGCGCGGACTCCAAGGGCTCAACGCTTCGGGCCGCTCGCCCGCCGCCTGGACGCTCGATTACTTCGCCGGCGCCAAGGCCGTGCCGGTGCGCGGCTGGAACTCGGTCAGCGTCCCGGGCTGCGTGTCCGCATGGGCGGAGCTGCACGCGAAGTTTGGCCGCCTGCCCTTCGAGCGACTCTTCGAGCGCGCGATCCGCTACGGCCGCGAAGGCTTCCTCGTCTCGCCGACCATCGCCGGGCAGTGGGCGAAGCAGGTGGCAGAGCTGAAGGACCAACCCGGATTCGCCGAGGCTTTCCTTCCTGGCGGCAGCGCTCCTCGACCGGGGCAGCGATTCAAGTTTCCCAAGCATGCCGATGCGCTCGAGCAGATCGCGCGCACCCGCGGCGAGGCGTTCTACCGCGGTCCGCTCGCCGAAAAGCTGGAGAGCCACGCGAGCCAGCATGGCGGCGCGATGAAGGTGTCGGACCTCGCGGCGCATAAAGCCGATTGGGTGAAGCCGCTCGAGATGACCTATCGCGGCTACGCCCTGCACGAGATTCCGCCTAACGGCCAGGGCATCGTCGCGCTGATGGCGCTTGGCATGCTCGAGAACTTCGATCTGCGCTCGCACCGGGTCGATGGTCCGGACAGCGTCCATCTGCAGATCGAGGCGATCAAGCTCGCCTTTGCCGACGCCTGGCGCTACGTCGCGGACATCGAGTTCATGGACGTGAAACCGCAGGCGCTGCTCGATCGCCAATACCTCAAGTCGCGCGCCAAGCTGATCGACATGAAGCGTGCGCAGCACTTCGGGCACGGCGTGCCGCCGAAGGGCGGCACGGTGTACCTCACCGCAGCGGACGCCTCCGGGATGATGGTGTCGTTCATCCAGTCGAACTACATGGGCTTCGGCTCCGGCGTCGTCGTGGAGGGCATTTCGCTGCAAAATCGCGGTGCGACCTTCGTGCTCGAGCGCGGGCATCCGAACTGCGCCGGGCCGCGCAAGCGCCCCTACCAGACCATCATCCCCGGCTTCGTCACCCGCGACGGCAAGCCGGTGATGAGCTTCGGGGTGATGGGCGGCACCATGCAGCCGCAGGGCCATATGCAAGTCATGGTGCGCCTCGCCGACTACGAGCAAAGTCCCCAGGCGGCGTGCGACGGCCCGCGCTTTCGCTTCGTGCAGGGCATGGACGTGAGCGTCGAGGACGACGGCTTCCCTGCGCAGACGCTCGAGGAGCTGCAGCGCCGTGGCCATCGCATCGTCACGATCGACGACTACAACCAGTTCGGCAGCGCGCAGCTCATCTGGAAGCTGGAGGACGGTTATTTCGTCGCCAGCGATCCACGCCGCGACGGACAGGCGGTGGGGTTTTAGATGCTGAAGATCTGGGGCCGGATCAATTCGGTGAACGTGAAAAAGGCGCTGTGGGCAGCGGAGGAGCTCGGCCTCAAATATGAGCGCATCGACGCCGGCATGGAGCACGGCGTGACGAAGACGCCGCAATACATGAGCATGAACCCGAACTCGCTTGTGCCGACCATCGAGGACGATGGCTTCGTCCTGTGGGAGTCACATACGATCGTGCGCTACCTCTGTGCGAAGCACGCCGCCGGCACGCTCTGGCCGACGGACCTGCGCGCGCGTGCCGACGCCGAGCGCTGGATGGATTGGGCGTTCACGTTCCAGCGCGCGATGCGCGACGTCTTCTGGGGCCTGGTCCGCACGCCGGCTGAGAAGCGCGACCTGAAGGCAATCGACGCGGGACGCGTGCAGACGGAAAAGCTGCTGCCGGTCCTGGAACGCAACCTGGCGGACAAGAGCTATGTGAGCGGCACCGCGTTCACGATGGGCGACATTCCCATCGGCTGCGAGCTGCAGCGCTGGATGCGCGTGCCGATCGAGCGCCCGCGTTTTCCGAACGTCGAGGCCTGGTTCGAGCGCCTGCGCGAGCGGCCGGCCTACCGCAAGATCGTCGACATTCCGCTTAGTTAGCGCGCGCGAGAACAGCGTCGCGCTGCGCACGACCTTCCTGCGCCAGCTCTCTTGCGCGCGCGTAGAACCTGTCCAAGCTGCCCGCTTCGGCGAGCAGGCGCTCGAAGGCCGGCACGAGCTCGGTATAGAGCGCGACCGAGACGAGGAAGGCGTTGTTCGGCTCGGCGGGCACCACGCCGGGGAATGTCGCGCGCAGGCGGTCGAACTCACCGCGCTTCTGCTCGAGCATCGCTTCGCGCGGCAGGTGCATGGCGTAAAGGGCCTGCAGGCGCTCGCGCGTCTCCTTGATGCGCGCCGAGAATTCGCGTTTTCGCTGCTGGGCGGCGTTGAAGGCGGCGAGCTCGGCCGTGCGGCCCTGCGACTCGAGCCAGCGGCGCACGCCCTCGTCCTCGACGGTGCCGGCAAACGATTCGTTGAACGTCGTATCGTTTTTGGCATAGACGAGCTGGTGCGCGAGCTCGTGGAATACGAGGCGCGCGACCTGGGTCTCCGGATAGCGGATGAAGGTGGAAAGCAGCGGATCGTCAAACCAGCCGAGCGTCGAGTAGGCGAGCACGCCCCCGACGAAGACGTCGTAGCCTTGCTTGCGCAGCTTCTCGGCATAGCGCTGCGCTTCGCGCTCCGAGAAAAAACCGCGGTAGGCGACGCAGCCGGTGAATGGGAAGCATTCCTGCCTCGGCTCGACCGAGAACTGCGGTGCAGCGAACACGTTCCATACGGCGTAGCGCCGACCGAGGTCAGCGTAGGACGTGTAGCTGCCGTTGTCGGGCAGGTGCAGCGTCTTGCTGGCGAAGTCACGGATGCGCTGCGCGTTCTCCAGTCGCGCCTTGAGGTCGGCCGGCGTCGCCGGATCGGCAAGCCAGTCGTCGATGGGACGCGCGGAGGCGAGGAGCTGGAAATGACCGCCGATCGCCTGCGTGTAATAAGAGAGCGACTCGCAACCCGCGAGCAACGTGGCGGCCAGGAGCACGAGCAGCGCTTTCACGAGAAGCGGCCCGCGCCCAGGAACTGCTCGACGAGCGCGCTCACCCGGCGCGAGACGGTCAGCATGCTGTGTCCCTCGCGCACGAGCACGCGATCGGCCATGCCGTCGACGGCGGTTTCATCCACGCACACCACGCCGTCATTTTCGCCGGGAAGCGCCCCGAGCGCGCGACCGAGGCCCAAGGGCAACGTGCCGGCGATGACCCCGAGCGGCTCGGGCCGCTGCCAGCGCGCCTCACGCTTCTCCCAGCGCGCAGCGCAGGCGCCGAGCATCCAGCGACCCACGGCGCGCAAGCCGAGGCGACGCCCCGCATGGCAGCCGCGCACGGGCGCACCGAGGAGGACGACGCGTGCCGTGTGCATCTTCGGGTGAGAAGCAAGCATGTCGTAGACCAGCACGCCGCCGAGGCTGTGGCCAACGAAGTGCGCCGCGCCGCCGTCCGCGAAGCGCGCGAGGCGCTCGATATTGGCTTCGAGCGGCTCGCGTCCGCGGTAAGCGAAGCTGCGTACGCGATAGCCACGTCGCCTAAGGCGCACGCCGATGAGCGCCATCACCGCCGCAGGCATCCAGAGCCCGGGCACGAGAACCACCTCTTCATTCATTGTGCTTTCAGCTTGCGCACGGCATCGAGCAGCGCCTGCGCACGATGTGCCACGGGGTAATCAATCATCTGGCCGTCGACCTGGATCGCCGCGGCGCCGCGGCTTTCCGCCTCGCGGAATGCGACAACGATGCGCTCGGCGGCAGCGAGCTCCTGCGCGCTCGGCAGGTAGGCGGCATTGACCGGCCCGATCTGGTCCGGATGCACGCAACAGCGGCCCTGGAAGCCGCCGCGGCGGCTGCGCTCGAGCGCACGCGCAAAAGCCTCGGGCTCCTTGAAGTGGAACCACGGGCTGTCGATCGGGTTTTCCACGCCGGCGGCGCGCGACGAGAGCACGATGCGGGCACGGGCATCGGCCAGCTCCGCCTCTTCGAGGGTCGGTGACAGCCCGACATCGTTTGCATAATCGGCGGCGCCAAAGCACACGCGTTTCACGCGCCACGGCGCGCGGTAGGGACGCAGGCTTCGCGCCTGCAGGATACGATCGACCCGCTGCACGCCGGCCGCCGTCTCGATCTGCGGCATGAGATCCAGCCGCCCTTCTTCGAATCCGTGCTCGCGCTCGAGGTTGGCCATGAGCCAGTCGATCGCATGCAGGTCGGCCGCGCTTTCGATCTTCGGCACGACGACGCCATCGAGCCCAGGACGCACGGTCTCGAAGAGGTCGCGAAAGCTCCATGCGGTGGAAGGCGCATTGACGCGCACATAGAGAAGCGATTGCCGCGGCTTTGCCAGCGCCTCCACGACCGCGCGACGGCTCGGCGCCTTGTCGGCCGGCGCGACCGAATCCTCGAGATCGAGGATGACGGCATCGGCAGCGAGCGTGAGCGCCTTCTCGACGCGGCGCCGCACGTTGGCCGGCGTAAAGAGAAACGAGCGGATCATCGCAGCCGCTGGCGTTCCGCCCACGGCGCGAAAGGCAGCGGCGTGCGTTCGCCCGCGAGCGCCTCGGGCCACACCGGCTGTTCGCGCCCTTTCACGCGCTGCACGACAATGGGCTTCATGCCCAGTTGCGCGCCGCTCGCCGGATCGACGCGATAGCGCCCGAGGACGGTGTCCACCTCCAGCGACGCAAGCACGCTGCGCAATTTCTGCGCCTCCACCGTGCCGGCGGCCTGCACCGCGGCGGTGAGCACGGTTCCCGCCGCGTACCCGGCCGCTGCGAGCGGCCCCGGCGGCACTGACCAACGCGCGGTGTACATCTCGACGAACTTTGCATTGCCCGCCGTAGGCAAGTGCGGGTCGTACTCTTTGGAGCCGAGAATGAACTCGGCGTCCTGTCCGACGAGCGAGACGAAGCCCGGCTCTGCGCTCGCGCGCAGGTAGACGAGCTTTGGCACATAACCCTGGCGCTTGAAGGTCTTCACGATGTCGGCGCCATCGCGCGGCTCGCCGAAAGCGATCCAGCCGTCCGCCTCAACCTGCATCGCCTTGTAGAGCTCGGGGAGGAAGTCGATCTCGCGCCCGGAATAAATCTCGATCTCGACATGGCCGAACCCCATGGCTCGCGCCTGGAGCTGCGCGGCCTCGGCCATCTCGCGTGAGCCGGCATCGTCGCGGCCGGCGATATAGAGCGACTCGACATGCGCGTCCTGCGCGAGCGCGAGCACGCCGTCGGGATAGGCCGAATAGGGCGGCACGGTCTGGAAGACGTAGCGCGGCGCGCGCTTGTGGATCTGCCCCGACGGGCCGGCGGCGTTCAGCATGACGCGATGGGCGCGCTCCGCCTCGGCCGCGCCGGTCAGCGTCGCCGCCGAGCCGTAAGGGCCGATGAGCACATCTGCACCGCCGCGGATGAGCTCGGCATACGCGCTGCCTGCGCGCACGGCCTCGGAGCCATCGTCCTCGATACGCAGCTCGACAGGCCGGCCGACAAGGCCGCCGGCGCCATTGATCTCATCCGCCCAGAGAAGGAGCGCCTTGCGGTACTCGGTCGCAGCCGCGGCGTGCGCACCCGATTGCGACACTACGGCGCCGACGACTACCGGCGTTTGCGCCAGCGCAGCCGACGCGGCCGCGGCCAGCAGCGCGCTAGTAATCCAGCCGGTCATCAACCGCGTGCCCGCGCATCGGAATGAGCGCCGAGCGCTCGAAGGTCATGAACACCGTGCCATCGGCTTTCTTGCCGGTCGTGCGCACCGTGACGATGCCGTGATGCGCCCGCGAGGCCGATTCGCGCTTGCCGATCACCTCGGACTCGGCATAAATCGTGTCGCCGGCGAACACCGGCGCCGTCAGACGCACCTTGTCCCAGCCGAGGTTGGCCACCGTCTTCTGGCTCACATCCGAGACGCTCATGCCGGTAACGATGGCGAGCGTGAGCGCGGAGTTCACGAGCGGCCGCCCGAACTGGGTCGCCGCGCCGTAGACGGTGTCGATGTGCAGCGGATGCTGGTTCATCGTGAGCAGCGAGAACCAGGTGTTGTCCGCTTCGCTGAGCGTGCGGCCGGGCCGGTGCTCGTAGACGTCGCCGATCTCGAACTCCTCGTAATAGCGTCCGGCCGACTCGCGATAGCGCTTCGGTCCTACTTCCTTTGCGCGGCTGACCATAAGAGAATCCCGACGATCGATGCTCGATAAGCTGCTGGCCGACATTGTAGGCGCGGCCAACGTCCTCACCGCCCCCGACGACACCCGGCCCTACTTCACAGACTGGCGGCGCCAGTACTCGGCGAGCGCCGAATGCGTCGTGCGGCCGGCGGCTACCGCCGAGGTGGCGCGCATCGTCAAGCTGTGCGCCGAACACGACGTCGCGATCGTACCGCAAGGCGGCAACACCGGGCTCTCCGGCGGCTCGGTGCCGACGGGGCGCCGCCGCGAGATGGTTCTCGCGCTCGGACGCATGAACCGCATCCGCGAGCTCGATCGCCTGAACGACACGATCACCGTGGAAGCAGGCTGCGTGCTCGCGAATGTGCAGCGCGCGGCCGACGAGGCGGGGAGGCTCTTTGCGCTTTCGCTTGCAGCGGAAGGCAGCTGCCAGATCGGAGGAAATCTCTCCACGAATGCGGGTGGCGTCAACGTGCTTCGCTATGGCACGGCGCGCGAGCAGGTGCTCGGCCTGGAGGTCGTGCTGCCCGACGCTCGCATATGGGACGGCCTGCGTGGCCTGCGCAAGGACAACACCGGCTACGACCTGAAGCAGCTCTTCCTCGGCGCGGAGGGTACGCTCGGCATCATCACGGCCGCGGTGCTGCGCCTTCACCCGAAGCCGAGCGCCACGGTCACCGCATGGATCGCGCTCGATGACCCCGCGGCAGCCATGGAGCTCCTCGCCTTCCTGCACGAGCGGCTTGGCGAGCGCCTGAGCGCCTTCGAGCTCCTTGCGCGCAACTGCATAGAGGCAGTGCTCACCTTCGCGCCCGGCACGCAAGACCCGCTGCCGCGCCCCTACCCGTGGTACGTGCTCGTCGATATCGCCGACAGCGGCGAAGAGAGTGCCCTGCGCCAGCACGTGGAAGGCGCGCTCGCCGCCGCGGCCGAGCGCCACGCGCTGGCGGACGCGGTGGTCGCGCAAAGCGGCGAGCAGGCGCGCGCGCTGTGGCGCATCCGCGAGACGGTGCCGGAAGCGCAGTTCACGAATGTGAAGCACGACATCTCGGTGCCGATCTCGAAGGCCGCACAGTTCATCGAGCGCGCCGGCGCTCGCCTTGCTGCGCGCTATCCCGATGTGCGCGTCTACGCCTTCGGCCATGTCGGCGACGGCAACATCCACTACAACGTCGGCCCGGAGCGCCTGGTCGCGGAGCGCCTGGCGGTGAACCGCGTTGTCTACGACACGGTCGCGGAGCTTGGCGGATCGATCTCGGCCGAGCACGGTCTCGGCCAGCTCAAGCGCGAAGAGATCCGCGCGCACAAGACGCCCCTCGAGCTCGAGCTGATGCGCACGCTCAAGCAGGCGCTCGATCCGCGAGGGCTCATGAATCCGGGCAAGGTCCTCTAGCGCTCGCGGGTGAACACGACCGGCGTCGCGCCCCCCGGGGTCGCGAGTTCGCCAACGATGCGGCCGCCATCAACGCGGCCGCTGAAGCGGCCTTCCGGCCAACGCCAGGCGATATCGCTGCCATGAAGGCTGGCTTGCGTCGCGCCCTCCACGTCGATCTCCTGGTAATTCTGATCGATGCGAACGCGCCTGCCCGGCGCCGCCCAGCTGCCGCGCACCTCGGCCGGCACCACCCAGAGATAGAGCGTGCTCTCGTCGCCCTGACCGGGATGCGGACCCGCGACGCGCAGCGTTTGGCTGGCATCCGGACGCCAGCCGGTCATGCGGAAGGCGTGCGAGACGATGCGCGTGCCGGGTTTGAGCTCGGCGATGAAGCGCGCCTGCAGCTTGTCGATGAGCCCGGGCAGGAGGTAGACGGTTACGACGCTCGCCTGCGAGAAATCCGCCGTGAGCACGTCGCCTTGGACGATGTGCACGCGATCGGCGACGCCGGCGCGCTTTGCATTTTCACGCGAGCCGCGCACGAGATCCGCGTCGAGCTCGATTCCCAGGCCGCGCGCGCCGAAGCGGCTCGCCGCGGCAATGACGATGCGCCCGTCGCCCGAGCCGAGATCGGCGACCAGATCCGAGGGCCCGGTAGCCGCGAGCTCGAGCATGCGCTCGACCACGCCCCGCGGCGTCGTGATGAAGGGAACCCGCCATTCCGTCTCGTCGGCGCGCGCAGCGACCGCGGCGATGAGGAGAAGCAGGCTGAGGAGGAGCCGCACCGCAAAACTCTAGCGCGAAAAAAAGCCCGGGCTGCGCCGGGCTTTTTGTCTTAAGAAAAGCCTTACTTCTTGGCTTCGTCGCTCTTCGCCTTGGCGTTGCTCTTGGCCTTGGCTTTTTTCTCGCCCTTGGTCTTTTTCTTGTTCATCTTGGAGCTGTCCTTCTTCGCCTCGGTGGCGGACGGGGACTTGGGCGCGGTGTCGGACTTCGGCGCCTGCGCGAACGCGGTGAAGGCGAACGTGGAGGCAATCAACGTGACAAGCAGTTTCTTCAGCATGGGGGACTTTCTCCTGTTTATAGAAGCGATCCGGTGCGGATCTGAAAGCCCACAACGCGCGGCGAGCACCACCGGTTGACAGGCCCGGCATAATGCCGCGAAACATGAGGCTGGAAGCATTCAGGGCCGCGCTCGCGCCGGGGGATCTGTGGGTCTTCGGCTACGGCTCGCTGATGTGGTCCCCTTGCTTTCCCTATCGGGACAAGGTGCTCGCCCGCGTGCACGGTTACCACCGCGCCCTTTGCATCCTGTCCACCCGTTATCGCGGCACTCATAGAAAACCCGGACTGGTGATGGGGCTTTGCCGCGGCGGCTCGTGCTGGGGAATGGCGTTTCGCGTGCCGCGCGCCGAAGTCGGCCGCTGCCTTGCCCGCCTCTGGTCGCGCGAAATGCCCAGGCGCGTGTACGCGCCGCGCCTCGTGCCGGTGCAGCTACCCGGGAGCCGGCGGGTGCGCGCGCTTGCCTTCGTCGCGGATCCCAGCCACCCCTCTTACGTGCGAGAGCTCGACCTGCACGGGCGCGCGCGCCTCGTTGCCCAGGGGATCGGCCAGCGCGGACCTTGCGTCGACTACATCCGCAACACGCTCGTGCACATGCACGGTATCGGTGTGCGCGACCCGCACCTCGAAGGCGTCCTCGAAGCGGCGCTCAGTCTCCAGAATGGAGCGCAATCCGCATGCGTCGCAACGCCTCCCGGAGGCGCGCGCGCTGCGTCCCGAAGTTCAGTCTGACGAAGCCGGGCGCGCCGAACTGCGCGCCGGGCGATAGCGCGACGCCATGGCGCAGGAAATGCTCGTACGGATCGCTCACCCCGAGCGGCGAGCAATCGATCCAGGCAAGATAGGTCGCTTGCACGCGCGCCATCGGCAACGGCAGCTCGCGTTCGACGACGTCGCGGTTGCCGAGCAGATAAGCGATCTGTGCGTCCAGCCATGCCCCGCCTTCGCGCAGCGCCGCGAGCGTCGCGGCGTAGCCGAACACCGATGGCGAAGGCAGCACATGCGCGCGCACATCGATCGACATCGCCTCGCGCAGCTCCGCGTCTTCGGCGATCGCCCAGGCGCAGCCGGCGGCCGGAAAATTGAAGGCCTTGTTGGCCGACATCAGCGTCACGGTGCGGCGCGATACCGAAGGATCGAGGCTCGCGATCGGCACATGGCGTGCGTGCGCATCGAGCACCAGATCGCAATGGATCTCGTCCGAGACGATAAGGCAGCCGGCCGCGGCCTGGGCGAGCCGCTCGAGCTCGTCGCGGCGAAACACCGTGCCGCCGGGGTTCTGGGGATTGCAGAGGTATACGAGCCGCGTCCTCGCGGTGCGCGCACGACGTAGAGCGTCGAGGTCGAGAACCCAGCGCCCCTCTTCGAGTATCAGCGGGACGTCGCTATGCGCCCGAGGCGCAAGCTCCAGCGCACGCTTGAAATGCTGGTAGAGCGGCGTCGGGACGAGCGCATGCTCGTCCGCTGCGAGCAATCGCCGGGCGCTGACATGCAGCCCGGGCACGACGCCCGGCAGGAAGACGATCCAGGACGGCTCGATACGCCAGCCATAGCGCTTCGCCATGCGCTCGACGATCGCCTCGCGCAGCTCTTCCGGCGGCGCCGTATAGCCGAAGATGCCGTGCTCCACTCGCGCCGCGAGCGCGGCGCGCACCGCGCGCGGGCCGCGGAAGTCGCTGTCGGCCACCCAGAGCGGGATGACGTCCCGGCCGGCATAGCGATCCCAGCGCAGGCTCCAGGTGCCCGCGCGCTCGACAGGCGTGTCGAAATCTACTTCGTCGGCGGCTTCGACAGCTCGTCCTTCTCCAGGCTGTCCTGGTCCTGCTCAGGCTCGCTCTTGTAGGGGTCCTCCTCGAGCCGGTTCATGCTGTCGTCGACCTGCTCGGCGGGGGTGGCCTGTGATTGGGCGAGCATGCGCTGCGGGAACCAGGTGGCGATGGCGGGCACGAACATCACGATGGCGATGGCGATGCATTGCAGCACCATGAACTCGAACATGCCCCTGTAGATGGTGCCGAGCGACCATTCCTTGACCACCTGCTTCAGGTAATAGGCCGACATGGCGACCGGTGGCGACAAGTACGCGGTCTGCATAGTGACCGCGACGAGCGAGCCGAACCACACCATGAAGAATTCCGGCGGGATGCCGAAGCTTTGCGAGAGCGCCGGCTTCAGCGCGTCCACCACCGGATAGAAGATCGGCAAGAAGACCAGAATGATCGCCGGCCATTCGAACGGCCAGCCGAGCAGGAAGAGCAGGATGACGACAAAGGCCAGCATCACGAGGGGCGGCACCGGCAGCGAAACCATGGCGCCGGTGACCCAATCGGCAGTGCCCATGCGCGCAAACACGGCGCCGAAGATGTTCGAGGTCACCGCGAGCAGGAGCACCATGCTGGAGGTCATCGTGGCGCTGATCACCGCCTGCTTGAGTCCCGCATACGTTAGCCGGCGGTAACAGACGGCGAGGATGAGTGCGCCGAGCGCGCCGATCGCTGAGGCCTCGGTCGGCGTCGCAAGTCCTGCGAGGATCGAGCCGAGCGTCGCCGCGATCAGCAGCGCGAGCGGCAGCACGCCGATGATTACTTCTCTCACGATCGCGACGGGATCCGTGACCCGTTCTTCCTTCGGCACCGGCGGACCGAGCTTCGGATTGATCGCACTGCGCGTGATGAGGTAGATGAGGTAAATGGCGGCAAGGAGGAAGCCGGGACCGAACGCCGCGGCATAGAGGTCGGCGACCGAAACACCGAGCACCGGACCCATGACGATCAGCATCACGGAGGGCGGAATGAGAATTCCGAGGGTGCCACCGGCGGTGATCGCGCCGGCCGACAATACCGGGTCGTACTTCGTCTTGATCATGATCGGCCCGGCCATGATGCCGAGCACGGTCACCGCGGCGCCGACGATGCCGGTTGCCATGGCGAAGACCGTCGATGTAACGATCACGACGACGTAGAGCGAGCCGCGCATGGGCGCAAGCAGCATGCGCAACGCCGAGAACAGCCGCTCCATGAGCCCTGCCTGCTCGGTGATGAAGCCCATGAAGATGAAGAGCGGCACCGCCGCGAGGAGCTCCTCCTTCATCATGCCGATGGTCTGGAAGTAGGCGAGGTCGAAGACCGTTCTGCCCAGCGCGAAGTAGCCGAAGGTGAGCGCCAGGAAAAGAAGCGTGAAGGAGATCTGGATGCCGATGAAGATCGCGCCGATCATCACGATCAGCATGACGAGCCCGATCAGGACCTCGCCGGTCATATCTCGATCTTCTCCTTGTGCTCGAGCACGATGCCGGTGCGCCACGCGTAGGCGCTCTTGATCGTTTCGGACACGCCCTGGATCATGAGCAGCACGCAGGTCAGCGGCACGATGCCCTTGTAAGGCCACAGGATGGGCCGCCAGGGTGTCTGTTCCGACGTTTCGTGGATCAGGAACGAGTACCAGGCTTCGTTGCCGCTCGCGACGAGCAGCATGATCAGCGAGGGGAAGAAGAACACGATGTAGGAAATCGAGTCGACCATGCCCTTGGTCTTCGCGGTCCACTTGTCGTAGAAAAAGTCCGTGCGGATATGCGCGCCCTTGTGCAGGGCATACGCCGCGCCAAGCATGAACACGGTGCCGTAGATCATGTAAGTCGTGTCGAACACCCAGATCGTGGGGGCGTCGAACACGTAGCGCATGATCACCTCGTAGCTCACGATGAGCACGAGCGGCACGTTGAGCCAGGCGATCCACGTGCCGGTGGTATCGGTGAACTTGTCGATCGCGTTCACCGCCCTGACCAGCCCCTGTGGCGGTTCGCCCATCTCCTTCCTCCCTTAAACAAACGGGGGCGGATTTCCGCCCCCGTCTTCGCTACGGAGTCTTACTTCTTCGCAGCGGCGCCCTTCGCGCCAGACTTGCCTTCGGGCCAGTAGTAGTTCGCCGCGAAGGAGTACGGCGGGAAGTAGAAGCGTTTCGCCGGCACGACGATGCTCGCGTACTGGCGCTGCGATTCGAGCGTCTTCTTGAAGAACGGGCTCTTCTGGCTCTCCTCGGCGGCGATCTGGTCCCAGGTCTTCAGGAACGCGAGCAGGATGTCCGGCGGCGTGCGCAGGATGTGCACGCCATGCTTCTCCTGCAGCTCCTTGATGGCATCGGCATTCTGACGCTGCCATTTCGCCCACCAGACGAGGAAGGACTCGTTGGCCGCCGACTTGATGATTTCCTGATGCGTGGCCGAGAGGCTCTTCCAGATGTCCATGTTGAATACCACTTCGCCGATGGTGACGTTCTCATGCATGCCCGGCGTGTAGTGATATTTCCAGACGTTCTGGAAGCCCAGGCGCATGTCTTCCACGCCGCCCACCCACTCGGCGCAGTCGATCACGCCGCGCTGCGCGGACGGGATGATCTCGCCCCCGGGCATGTTCACGGTGGTCATGCCCATGCGCTGGAACACTTCGGCGGCCATGCCGGTCTGGCGGCACTTCATGCCCTTGAAGTCGGCGAGGTTCTTGATCGGCCGCTTGAACCAGCCGAAGGCCTGCGGCCCGGAGGGCAGGATAGGCAGCCAGAAGATGTTGAGCTTGAGCTCCTTCTGGAAAAACTCCTGCGCAAGCTCGATGCCGCCGCCGTTCTGCATCCAGCCGAAGGCGTCGATCATGTCCATGCCGAACGTGCCGCCGGGCCCGCCGGTCATCAGGATCGCCGCCTTGTTCTTGCCGACCCAGTAGCCGGACCAGGAATGCGCGCCGTCGATGACCTTCTTGTTCGTCGCGTCGAGCACCTCGAAGGCGGGAACCACTTGGCCCGCCGGCATCGCGTCGATCTTGAGCGTGCCGCCGGAGATCTTGGAGACGCGATCGGCGAAGAACGTGAAGTTGTCATACAGGGTCAGGCTCGATGGCCAGGTGGCCTGCATCTTCAGCGTGACGGTTTGCTGCGCCTGCGCCGTGGTGGAAAGCGCAGCTGCCGCCGCCAGCACGACGAGCGGCTTGACGAGACGCCTCATGGTTACCCTCCTCCTCTTAAGGTGGTCTTAAGGCGAAGGCAGCCTACACGCTCGCGCGTGGGTCGGTCAAACCGTTCTCAGTCGAGCCGGGCGACAACCCCCTGCAGCGGCGCCGAAGGCGCCGGATAGCGCTCCATCACCAGCGGATCGTGCCCGGGAATGATGTGCTCGGGCGACTGCGCGAGCGAGCGCATGCGCGCGTAGCCGTCGAGCATATCGGCCACCGACCATACGATGGGAAAGGGGCGCGCCTGCTCCATGTTCGCGTAGAAATGGCTCGCATCGGAGGCGAGCACGACCCAGCCGCGCCGTGTCGCGACGCGCAGCACCTGCAGCCCCATCGTGTGGCCGCCGATGTGATGCAGCGTAATCCCTGCGGCGAGCTCGGCATCGCCGTCGTGGAAGCGTACGCGTCCGCCATAGACGCGCCGCACGACACCGACGATGTCCTCGACCTCGTAAGCGGCGCGAAAGCACTCGCTGCACATGTACCGCCCGGTGGCATAGCGCATCTCGAGCTCCTGCAGGTGCAGCGTCGCCGCCGGAAAGAGATCGAAGTTGCCGACGTGGTCGTAGTGCAGGTGCGTGATCACCACATCATTGACCTTGCTCGCCTCAACGCCGAGCAGTGCGAGGGCCGCCGCCGGGCAGCGCAGGTGCTCACGGCCGCGCTTCGCCGCCATGGCGGCGGAAAAGCCGGTGTCGACGACGATCTCGCGGCCTTCGCCGCGTACGAGCCACACGTAATAGTCCAATGGCATCGCGCCGTCGTGGGGATCGCCGCCGATGAAATTTTCCGAGGCGCGCCGCTCGTGGTGCGCATATTTCAGCGCGTAGATCTCGTATTGGGGCGTGCTCACGTGACCGTGACGCGCGCGACCTTGCGCTTGCCCGCCTGCATGACGAAGGACTGTCCCGGCGAAAATTTGAGCGCCCGATCGGACACGCGCTCGCCGTCGATGCGCACGCCCCCCTGTTCGATCAGGCGTTGCGCCTCCGAAATGCTGGAGACAAACCCGGCGAGCTTCAGCGTCTGAGCCACCGGTAGTCCAGTGGCCGGCGCGGCGAACGTGAACTGCGCCATGTCCTCCGGCAGCCGGCCATGGCGAAACCTTTCGTTGAACTGCGCTTCTGCCTTCTCGGCAGCGCCGCCATCATGGAAGCGTGCCACGATCTCTTTGGCGAAAGCCGCCTTCACGTCGCGCGGGTTGCCGCCTTCGGCCAGCGTTTTCTTCCAGCCGGCAATCGTCGCCGGCGGCTCGAACGAGAGCAGATCGATGTAGCGCCACATCAGCTCGTCGGAGATCGACATCAGCTTGCCGAACATTTCCTGCGGCGGCTCCGAGATGCCGACGTAATTGCCGAGCGACTTCGACATCTTGTCGCGCCCGTCCAGTCCCTCGAGGAGCGGCATTGTCAGCACGCACTGCGGCTCCTGCCCGAAGTCTTTTTGCAACTCGCGCCCCACGAGCAGGTTGAATTTCTGGTCCGTGCCGCCGAGCTCGACGTCCGCTTTCATCGCCACCGAGTCGTAGCCCTGCATGAGCGGATAAAGCAGCTCGTGCACCGCGATCGGCTGGCCGCTCTTGAAGCGCTTGGCAAAATCGTCTCGCTCGAGGAGGCGCGCGACCGTGTAGCGCGAGGCGAGCCGGATCATGCCTTCCGCGCCGAGCTTGTCCGACCACTCGGAGTTGAAGAGGATCTGCGTGCGCTCGGCATCGAGAATCTTGAAGACCTGCTCGCGGTAGGTCTGGGCATTCGTGAGAATTTCCTCACGCGTGAGCGGCGGGCGTGTCTGGTTCTTGCCGGTCGGATCGCCGATCATGCCGGTGAAGTCGCCGATCAGGAACTGCACCTGATGGCCAAGCTGCTGGAAGTCGCGCAGCTTGTTGATCACCACCGTATGGCCGAGATGAAGGTCGGGCGCCGTGGGATCGAGGCCGAGCTTGACGCGCAGCTTGCGCCCGCTCATGAGCTTTTTCACGAGCTCCGCCTCGACGATGAGCTCTTCCGAGCCCCGACGGATGGTCTGAATGGCCTGCTTAATGGCGGACATGTTGGATTGCAGCGCTCTGGCCCTTTGCTAGACTGCGCAGGCTTCTGAATCGAAAGGGATTCTAGCCGAACTATGCGACTATCAGGCACGCTCAAGCGCAGCGCCGCCGTCGTGCTCCTCGCGAGCGGCGGCGTGATGGCCGCATTCGCAACGATGGCGCCGCGCGAAGATCCGGCGAGCGCACCGCCTACCGCGCTGATCGTCGAGCCGCTCGCGCTCGAAGGGCACGAGTTGCCGCCGCCGCTGCAGTACGTGCGCGAAGAACAACTCCAGCGCGGCGACACGCTTGCCGGATTTCTCGGCCGGCTCGGCATCGAGGAGACGATCGCTGCGCGCCTCGCGCGCGTGGCGGCATTGCACGCGCTTCGTCCGGGAGCGTACGTGCGCGCCGAAGTCCTTGCCGATGGCACGCCCAAATCGCTCAGCTTTCTCACCGGCCGCGACACGCTGGTGCGCATCGTGCGCGACGGCGAAGCCTTCCGCACTCAGGAGGAGCCGGCGGCGCTCGAGGCGCGCGTCATGATGAAGGCGAGCACAATCCGCAGCTCGCTTTTCGCCGCGACGGATGCGGTGGGCATTCCGGATGGCATCGCGATGCAGCTCGCCGACGTGTTCGGAGGCGACATCGACTTCTACCGCGACCTGCGCAAGGGCGACCATTTCACGGTGGTCTACGAGCTCTATCACCTCGGCGGGCGCCCGGTGCGCGCGGGCCGCCTCCTCGCCGCCGAATTCGTGAACCAGGGAAAGGCAGTGCGCGCCGTGCGCTTCGGGACGAGCTACTACGCGCCCGACGGCCGCAACCTGCGCAAGGCGTTCCTGCGCGCGCCACTCGAATTTTCGCGCGTCAGTTCGGGCTTCGGCATGCGCCTGCACCCGATCCAGAGCAAGTGGAAGGCGCACAAGGGCATCGACTACGCTGCACCCACCGGCACACGTGTGCGCGCGGTGGGCGACGCGGTGGTCGAGTTTGCCGGTGTCAAAGGCGGCTATGGCAACGTGGTGATCCTGCGCCACAACGGCCAGTACTCCACGGCGTACGCTCACTTGAGCCGCATCGCGGTACGCCGCGGCGCCCGGGTGGCGCAGAACGACACGATCGGCTTCGTCGGGCAGACCGGCTGGGCCACCGGTCCGCATCTGCACTACGAATTTCGCATCGCCGGGCAGGCGCGCAATCCGATGTCGGTCGCGCTGCCGGCCGCGTTGCCGTTGCCGCCGCAAAGCCTCGCGGCGTTCCACGCGCAGGCCGAGCCGCTCATCGCGAGGCTCGACCTCGCGGCGAACGCGAATCTCGCGCTGCTGGACTAAAAAGCTAGACGGAGAAAGACGACCCGCAACCGCAGGTGCTCTGCGCGTTGGGGTTCTTGATGACGAACTGGGCGCCTTCCAGGCCTTCCTGGTAGTCGATCTCGGCGCCGACAAGGTATTGGTAGCTCATCGGATCGATGAGCAGCGTGACGCCCATCTTCTCCATGACGGCGTCGTCTTCGTTCTTCACCTCATCGAAGGTGAATCCGTACTGGAAGCCGGAGCAGCCGCCGCCGGTGACGAAGACCCGCAGCTTGAGCTCCGGGTTGCCTTCTTCCTCGATCAGCTGCTTGACCTTGTTTGCCGCGCTGTCGCTGAAGACCAGCGGGGTCGGCATTTCGCTCACTGCATTCATTTGCACTCCTGATTATCCGCCCGAGGCGAGCTTGAGCTCCACGCCACCCTTGGCCTCAGCGCCATGATGCACGAGGCGGCCTTCAACCACTGCGCCTTGATGGATTTCGATGCTCTTATAGTACACATCACCTTTGACCCGGGAGCCCGCCTGTAGTTCGAGCGTTTCCGTAGCATGAACCGGGCCATGGATGGTGCCGTCGACCACGATGTGCGCCGCCTGCACTTCGCCGTCGATGCGCGCCTCGGCCGACACGACAAGCGTTCCGGGCTGGTCAGAGAGCGCGGTCACATTGCCGCGCACCATGCCGTCAACGCGCAGGCCTCCGCTGAAGAGGACATTGCCCTCGATGCGCGTCGTCGCGCCGATCAGGCTGTCGATCCGGTTCTGCGGCTTGCTTGTCTTGTTGAACATGCTTTTCTCCCTTACAGCGTCACCGTGTGCGTGGCTCGCGGCTGATTAGAACCGCTTTCGTAGACACGCACCTGGACGTTTTCCACTTTCGCCTTGGGATTGACTCGGAAAGTGCCTTCCACGCGGCGGAAGTACTTGAACGCCAGCCGGAACGCCGACGCCCCTGCGTCCGCGGGTTCCGGGAAGCTCATCATAGCATTGTGGCCCGCCTCCGTCAGAGTGACCACGAGCTCCAGGCGCCCTCTGAACTCGCGCTCGCGAAGGGCGCGCGGCGTGACGAGGAGCAGGTGATAGCGGTACTCGCCAGGCAGGACATCCGGCTCGACGCTGAAGCGATAGACGGAAAGGGTGCTGCCGCTGCGCGCGTCGGACGAGAGCATGCTTTCGAACGTTGCCAAATCCTCACGCACGCGCGCGTTGTCCTGCTCGAGCGTGCGAATCTGCTGCGCGAGCTTCTGTTGCGCGGCGCGCTCAATCGCGAGCCGGCTCTCCGCGGCATTGGCAATAGCGCGCAGCCGCTGCAGCTCCGCTTGCGCATCGCCAAGGTCGCGCTTCGTCGTGGCGAGCTCGCCCTCGACCTCGCTTTGATCGAACCCCGCGTAGCGCCGGCCCAGGTCGTAGACCCACGCCGCGCCGGCGGCCGAAATGCCGAGCAGCGCAGCGACGGCCAGCCAGCGCCAGTACCAGGGCATTTGCGACTGCACGTGGACGCGCGGCGCGGCGATGCCGTAGCGCTGGCGCAGCTTGGAGAATCGGCCGGAGATATCGCGCATCACGGCACGATTGGCGGCTGCGAAAGCCCGGTGCGCTCCGGGATGCCGAACATGAGATTCATGTTCTGCACCGCTTGGCCGGCGGCACCCTTCACGAGGTTGTCGATGACCGAGAGCACGACCACGGTCTGCGCTTTGCCGGTTGCCTGCGGCGGGCGGTGCAGCGCCATGCGACACACGTTGGCCGCGCGCACCGAACGCGTATCCGGGTGGCTGCCCGCGGGCATGACATCGACGAAAGGCTCGCGCGCGTAGCGTTCTTCGTACAGCGCCTGAAAGTCGATCTCGCGCGTCACGCGCGCATACAGCGTGGCATGAATGCCTCGGATGAGCGGCGTCAGATGCGGAACGAACACGAGCCCGACCTCGCGTCTGGCGGCGAGCGCAAGGCCTTGGCGGATTTCCGGCCAATGACGGTGGCCCGGCACGTTGTACGCTGCAAAGTTGTCCGACGCCTCGGAAAACATGAGCGCCAGCTCCGTCTTGCGGCCCGCGCCACTGACGCCGGACTTGGCATCGGCGATGAGATTGTCGAGGTCGACCGCGCCGCTTTCGACGAGAGGCAGAAATCCGAGCTGAACCGCCGTCGGATAGCAGCCGGGGTTGGCGACCAGCCGCGCCCCGCGAATACGCTCACGGGCAACCTCGCAAAGCCCGTACACCGCCTCGCGCACGAGCTCGGGCGCCGCGTGCTTGGTCTTGTACCAACGCTCCCATTCGGCGACGTCGCGCAGGCGGAAATCGGCTGAGAGATCGATGATGCGCGCGCCGACATCGAGTACCGCGCGCGCCTCGTTCATCGCAACGCCGTTCGGTGTGGCGAAGAAAACGACGTCGCAGCCGCGCAGCCGCTCGGCGCCCGGCTCGGTGAACGCGAGATCCACATGGCTACGCAGTCCGGGAAAAATGGCGCTCACCGCGGTCCCGGCTTCTTTGCGCGAAGTGATCGCGCGCAGCTCGACCTGCGGATGCTGGGCGAGCAGGCGCAGGAGCTCGACGCCCGTATAGCCGGTCCCGCCTACGATGCCCGCCTTGATCATCTCCGCCTTCCAAAAACGAGAAAGCCGCCCAGAGGCGGCTTTCGATTTCCGGTAGCAACTTCGATCAGCGTTTCGAGTACTGCTTGCGCCGCCTCGCCTTGTGCAGTCCCACTTTCTTTCGCTCCACTTCTCGCGCGTCGCGGGTCACGAGACCGGCGGCGCTGAGCGCGCCTTTCAACCCCGCATCATACTCGATCAGCGCGCGCGCGATTCCGTGGCGCACGGCACCCGCCTGGCCGCTCTCCCCGCCGCCGTAGACGTTCACCATGATGTCGAACCCGCTGAGATTTTTCGTCACCTCGAGCGGCTGGCGCACCACCATGCGCCCGGTCTCGCGGCCGAAGAACTCGTCCACGGACTTGCCGTTGACGACGAAGCCACCCTTGCCGGGCTTGAGGAACACGCGCGCGACGGCGCTCTTGCGCCGGCCGGTGCCGTAGTAATAATCGCCGACCATCAGATCTCCAGGTTCCTGGGTTGCTGCGCCGAGTGGGGATGGCTGCCGCCGGCGTAAACCTTCAGCTTCCTCAGCATCGCGTAGCCGAGCGGCCCTTTCGGCAGCATGCCCTTCACTGCCTTCTCGAGCACGCGCTCCGGATGCGCCGCATGCAGCTTGCCGAAGGTCGTTTCCTTGAGGTGGCCGGGAACGCCGCTATGCCGGTAATACATCTTGTGCTCCGCCTTGCGGCCGGTCACACGCAGTTTGGACGCGTTGACCACGATGATGTAATCGCCGGTATCGATGTGTGGCGTGTACTGGACCTTGTGCTTGCCGCGCAAGCGCGCGGCGATCTGGACGGCCAGCCGCCCGAGCACCTTGCCCTGAGCGTCGACCACAAACCAGCCCTGCTCGACTTCGCCCGCCTTGGCCGTGTAGGTTTTCATTGCGAATTGCGAAAAGGTGCGGATTTTACACAAAAAAATGGCGCTAGCCGCGAGGCCGCGCCGGAATCCACCAAAGGAGGAGGAGGGTGGAAACTGAACTCGCTAAGCGGCGATTATCCGGGAGTTGATGTTGCAATGCAAGAACGCAACTCGCGCTTCGCCGCGGTCATGTAACTGCCTGAGCGAGAAGCATATGCCTGCTGCACGCGGTCTTGCACCTAGTTTCTCGCCAAGCGACGATATTGCGAAGCACAAGGGGCTGTAGACGAAGGGATCCTGAAATGGAATGCACGGTACGCTGGACCGGCCAAGGTATGACCTTCCTCGCGGAAACGGGAAGCAAGCATGTCGTCGCCATGGATGGCGCTCCGGAGGGTGGCGGCCGCGACCTGGCGCCACGGCCGATGGAGATGGTGCTCGTCGGCACGGGCGGATGCACCGCCTATGACGTCGTCGTCATCCTCAAGAAGAACGGACAGGATGTGCGCGGCTGCGATGTCGAGCTGACCTCCGAGCGTGCGCCGAGCGACCCAAAGGTCTTCACCAAGATCCACATGCACTTCCGCGTGCGCGGACGCGGCCTGAAGCGCAATCTCGTCGAACAGGCGATCCGGCTCTCGCACGAAAAGTACTGCTCCGCCTCAATCATGCTCGGCAAGACGGCGGAGATCACCAAGGACTTCGAGATCGTCGAGGAATCGCTACCGGCTACTTAACGCGGATGCGAATCCATTGCGAGAAGAGCCACTTCTCGCCGTGCTTCGGCGCCGTGCCGATATGCCGCGTGCGCCAATCGGGCGCGCCCTCCGGCGTCAGATTCCAGAAGACCAGCGCGTCGCCGGTGCGCCCTTTGAAAGCACGGCCAAGAGCTGGGAAGGCGGTGTCTCCGCCGTCGTAGTCGTCGTTCAAATATATGAGAACCGTGAGCGCTCGCTGGCCATTCCGCGCAACGTCGCGTGCGTGCCCGGGATTACTGGGGTCAAGATAATCGCAATGCTCGGCGAATTCTTCGCCGACGCGGTAATGCAGGATCTGGCTCACCTCCAGGCCGCCGATGGAGACGTTCGCGAGCGCCGAGATGCGTGCGCGCACAAAGGCGGTCACCATGTCCATGGCGTCAAGCCCGAGCGGCGCCGCGCGGTTCGTGCGGTTACCGTCTGCTCGCAGAGCGCCGCTTTCCGCGTCGTAGACCTCCGCGGACCTCAGCCGCGGCTTGCCGAGCGCGATCAGCCAATCGCAGACCGGCCGGGAGACGTATCCCTTCACCGTGGCGATGCGCGGCTCCTGCGAAAAGATCTGGCCGTCCGGTATGCGTATCCACGCGTCGACGTTCACTGCCGCACGAAGCTGCGCCCACGACGTCCTCGCGTCTCTGCCGGCCTTGATATCGGTCACGAGCCGCCAGTTGCCCACTAACGCGGCGAGTTCGCTCTGCGCCGCGCGATGGCCGTTTTCCGCCGCTTGCTGCAGATGAACAAGCGAGGCTTTCAGGTCCTGCGGAAATCCAATGCCGGACGCGACGAGGATCGCCATGACGTACGCCGCTTCGGGCTCGCCCCGCTCGGCTGCGTCAGCGATCCGAGCAATGTCGCCCCGCAGATCTGCGCGCCCTGCGGCGGCTTCAGTGCGCCATTTTGCGAGCTGCGGCGCGAGCGGCTGGTCCGTCGACAACAACATCTAGATCAAATATGCGACCGTGGTCATGACCCGGGAAGCAACCCGCATCGCGCCTTTCACAGGCGCCGGCAGATCGGCCGCGCCGAGGCGGCGCGCGCTCGCGCCGTGCTTCGCCTCGTCAGCACGCATGGCCGTGATAAGCGCGCGCGTACGCTCGTCGCCCTGCGGGAGATCGGCCAGGTGTCCGCTCAAATGGTCTTCCACTTGACGTTCGGTCTCCGCGAGAAATGCAAGGTTCCAACGATCGCCAAGCGCGCCGGCCAGTGCGCCGATGGTGAATGACCCGGCGTACCAGAGCGGATTGAGCAAGCTCGGCCGGCCGCCGAGCTCGCGGATGCGATCCGCGCTCCACGCGAGATGGTCCTCTTCCTCACGTGCCGCCTGATCGAGCGCCGTCTTGATGCGCGTGTTACGCGCAGTAAGCGCTTGTCCCTGGTAGAGCGCTTGGGCGCAGATTTCTCCGACATGGTTGACACGCATCAACGCCGCCGCATGCGTACGCGCGCGCGCATCAAGTTCAGCTTCCGGCTTGGCGTTCGCGGGGGAAGGCCGCGAGGCGTCCGTGACGCCCGCGATCGCACGCAACGCGCGATCGAACTCGTTGATCAGCTTGTCCACGAGGCGAGGCTAGCAGAAAAAAACGGGCGCCCGAAGGCGCCCGTTGGTCTTTGATGCAGCGCTCTTAGAAGCGATGCACCATGCTGACGAAGATCCAAGTCACGTCGGAGCCGAAGACCGGCGTGTTCGACGCTCCTTGAGCCGACTGGTTGGGCGGCATGCCCGTCCAGGTGAACTGCGCGTTCCTGTTGTTGTCGATCTTCGCGTACTCGACGCCCAGGCTCGTGCGCTTCGAGAAGCGATGGTCGTAGCCGATGCCCCACATCTTCGCGCCGGTGTCGGTAGTCGTTGTCGCGCCCTCAAGGTCCTTAGCCTTCGCCCAGAAGCCCTTGACTGCGCCGATGCCGACTGGCACGGAGACCGCAACTGCATACTGCTTGGCCTTGATGTCGCCGTCGCTCGAGCAGAGCGTCGCACGCCCGCCAAACGGTTGCAGACCGCACTTGTAGGTATTGCGCTCGTACGCCAGGCCAATGTCGGCCACACCGAAGTTCCAGCCGCCTTTGACTGCCCAGCCGGAGTCTGTGGCGCCGATCGTCGTGAAGTCCTTGTGCCGGTCAACCGCCACGCCGATGCGCGCCCGGCCACCCATACCGGACCACTTCGCGGACGCCGACCACATGGACGGATTCACGTCGTAAGCACCGACTGCGGTAGTCGGGCTCGTGGCCGTCGGTGCCACCGTGGAAGGCGTACCAAAGGACACCGTCTTCAGTTCCGGCACCTGATACATGATGTCGAACGTCGCACCAGCAAGTGTCGGCGACGTGTAACGGATCATGTCGGAAGCACGGCGCCAGAACGCGTGCCCCACGCCGCCGCCGGCAACTACCGCGTCGCACTCGTTCGTGCCTGGAACTGTAGTGGCAAAGCCGCCGGGCGGGATCTGGTTCGTCGTGCACGCGGCGTTTACGGCCGATGCCGGGTTCGGCGCCACGCCGGTCGTCTCGCGACGGCCGATGATTGCCGTCACAGGACCGAAGACGCTGACCTGACCGACAGCCCACAGCGAATCGAGGTCCGCCCACGGCGTGGTCCACTGACCGACGAACACGTTACCGAATCCGCCTTGGATACCAGCCGCCGAGTTACGAGAAGATACCGTGACCGCTTGCGTCGCCTCGCGCTCGAGAGGCGCGTTCTGCTCGATCTGGAACCACGCGGTCAGGCCACCGCCGACACTTTCTCTGCCGCGTACGCCGAAGTTCGAAGACGGCGCTTGCACGTCGAACTTCGACACGCTCGGCACAGCGGTGCCAGTGTTACGCGCGGTAAAACCCTCCGAGTACTTCACATGCCCAAACGTCGGGTAAACCGTTCCATACACTTCGACGCTCGCCTGCGCGAACGCCAGACCGGGCCCGGCCAAGGCTCCGGCTACTGCCACAGTTAGAAGTTTCTTTTGCATGCATTACTCCTCTCTGGTTTAAACCAGGCGAGCGCCGATTGGCCCCCCGCCAACCCCTCAGTCGAGAAGTCCAGCGCAGTGTGCCGAATTGCTCATAGCGCGACCAAGAAGCGCAAGCCGCTTTCGGCTGAATTGGCTAACGGTCGTTGCAAATTCCCAACAGGAATTGCTGCGACGCAGCAGTTCCTATGTGCGGAACAAGCTGCTTAGTGAGGCCCCCGGGTCTGGCGAACGCATGAACGCTTCGCCGACGAGAAATGCCCGAATGCCGGCGCGGCGCATGCGCGCCACGTCCGTGTTGGTAAGGATGCCGCTCTCCGTCACGACGATGCGATCGTGCGGAACTCGGGCTAGTAGTTCGAGACTGGTTTCCAAACGCGTATCGAAGGTTTTGAGATTGCGATTGTTGATACCGATGAGCGGCGTGCTGAGCGTAAGCGCGGCTTCCAGCTCGTTTGCGTCGTGCACCTCGACCAACACCGCCATTTGCAGGTCGCGAGCAATGCCTTCCAGTTCGAGCATTTGCTTTTTCGCGAGGCAAGCAGCGATGAGCAGGATGCAATCGGCACCGAGCGCGCGAGATTCGAACACCTGGTAAGGCTCGATGACGAAGTCTTTGCGCAGCACGGGGAGGAGGCACGCGCCGCGTGCCTGCCCCAGATGCTCGGGTGCGCCTTGGAAGAACTGCCGGTCGGTAAGCACGGATAGGCACGCTGCGCCCGCTTTTTCGTAGCTGCGCGCGATGGCGGCTGGATCGAACTGCGCGCGTAGCACGCCGCGCGACGGGCTCGCCTTTTTGATTTCCGCGATCACTGCCGGATTGTGTGCGCGCACGGCGCCAACGAAATCGCGCGGCGTGCCGGCCGCCTGCGCCTGCCGCTCTACCTCACGCAATGGAGCGCGCAGCTTCGCCGCGGCGATTTCACCGCGCTTGACCTCGAGGATACGTTCGAGGATATCGCTCACTTCTTCAGGTGTTTCGTGAACGCGATGAGCTCTTCCATCTTGTGTTTGGCGGCGCCGCTCTTGATCACCTGGCTCGCGCGCTCGATGCCGTTCTTCAGTGTCGGCGCGAGCCCCGCGACGTAGATCGCGGCCCCCGCATTCATGGCAACGATGTTGTGGGCAGGCCCGGGCTGATTGTCGAGCACCGCCTGGATCATGGCTTTCGATTCATCGACGGTATTCACCTGGATCGCCCGACGGTCGTAGAGCTCCAGACCGAAATGCGACGGGTGGATGTTGTATTCATTGATCTCGCCTTTGACGAGCTCGCCGATCATGGTCTCGCCGGAGATCGAGATCTCATCAAGACTGTCGAGGCCGTAGACCACCATGACGTGACGCGAGCCCAGACGCTGCAGCACGCGGACCTGAATGCCGACAAGGTCGGGATGGAAAACACCCAGCACCTGCTGCTTGGCGCCGGCCGGGTTGGTAAGCGGGCCCAGAATGTTGAAGATGGTGCGTACGCCGAGGTCCTTGCGCACGGGAGCGGCGTACTTCATCGCGGCATGGTGGGCCGGGGCAAACATGAAGCCGATGCCGATTTTCTCCAATGCTTGAGCCGTCTCGGCCGGCGTGAGGTTGATGTGCGCGCCCAAGGCTTCGAGGACTTCCGCACTACCGGACGAGGAGGATACGGAGCGCCCCATGTGCTTCGCCACCTTCGCACCCGCGGCGGCGGCGACAAAGGCGGCGCACGTCGAGACATTGAACGTATGTGCGGCGTCGCCCCCGGTGCCGCACGTGTCCACCAAATGGCGATCGTCGGCCACTTCGACGGGCGTGGCGAGCTCGCGCATGACCTGGGCGGCCGCTGCAATCTCGCCGATCGTCTCTTTCTTTACGCGCAGTCCGATGATGAAACCCGCGATCTGCGCGGGGCTCAGCTCTCCGCGCATGATCTGGCGCATGACGTGCAGCATCTCGTCGTGGAATACCTCGCGGTGCTCCACGGTCCGCTGGATCGCTTCGGCGATCGTGATTTGCTTCATGCTCGTTTCTCCCTCATGGCTGCCTCGATGAAATTTTGCAGCATTTTGTGACCGTGCTCGGTGAGCAGCGCTTCCGGGTGGAACTGCACGCCTTCCACGGTGAAATTGCGGTGACGCAGCCCCATGATCTCGCCGTCGTCCGCCTCGGCGGTGACCTTCAGGCACGCCGGCACGCAATCGCGCGCTACGGCGAGCGAGTGATAGCGCGTCGCGCTGATTTCGCTGGGCAGCCCCTGGAACACCCCCTCGCCGTCGTGTCGCACACGCGACACCTTGCCATGCATCACGCGCTTTGCACGCACGACCTTGCCGCCGAACGCCTGCCCGATCGCCTGATGCCCCAGGCAGACGCCGAGAATCGGCACCCGCCCGGCAAGGCGCGCAATCAGCTCGAGCGAGATTCCCGCGTGCTCGGGTGCGCTCGGGCCGGGCGAGATGACGATCGCGCGCGGCGCCAGTGTGTGAGCCTGCTCGACCGTGATTTCGTCGTTACGGAAAACGGCGACTTCCTGGCCGAGCTCGGCGAGATACTGGACGAGGTTGTAGGTGAATGAGTCGTAGTTGTCGATCATCAACACCATGGCGCTACTGCGCCTCGCTCGCAGCGAGGGCCGCCGCGCGCAGCAGTGCGCGCGCCTTGTGCTGCGTTTCCTGCCATTCAGATTGCGGATCGGAATCAGCGACGATGCCGGCGGCCGCCTGGATGTGCACCTGCCCAGTTTTGACGACGGCGGTGCGGATCGCGATCGCGACATCCATGTCGCCGTTGAAACCAAGATAACCGACCGCGCCGCTATAGATTCCGCGCTTGACCGGCTCGAGCTCGTCGATGAGCTGCATCGCGCGCACCTTCGGTGCGCCCGTGACCGTGCCCGCCGGAAAGCTCGCCTTCAGTACATCAATGGCGTCGCGGCCCGCGGGAATGCGCCCTTCGACGTTCGACACGATATGCATGACGTGCGAATAGCGCTCGATCACCATCTGTTCCGTGACGCGGACGGTGCCCGGCCTCGCGACCCGGCCAACATCGTTGCGGCCGAGATCGATGAGCATCACGTGTTCGGCGCGCTCCTTCGGATCAGCGAGGAGCTCCTCGGCGATGGCCGCATCCTTTTCCGGTGTCGTGCCGCGCGGACGCGTGCCAGCGATCGGGCGCACGGTCACCGTGTCGCCCGCCAAACGCACCAAAATCTCGGGCGAGGCGCCAACCACATGATGATCGCCGAAGTCGAAGTAGTACATATAAGGCGACGGGTTCACCCCGCGAAGCGCGCGATAGAGGGAGAGGGCGGGCGCCCGAAACGCAAGCGAGGTGCGCTCCGATATCTGCACCTGCATGAGCTCGCCCGCCATGATTTCGTTCTTGGCGCGGCGCACCGCATCGAGAAATACGGCCTCGCCCATCGTGCGCTCCAGCGGTTGCGGCACCGGCGGCTCCGCTGCCGGCTGTGCCAGCACGAGCGTCTCGGGCAGCGGCTTGACAAGCCGGTGGCGCAGTTCGTCGAGCCGCTCCCGCGCTTTCGCTAAGGCAGCTGGCCGGCGCGGATCGGCGTAAACGACGAGGTAGAGCTTGCCGAGCACGTTATCGACTACGGCGAGCTCGTCCGAGACGAGAAGCAGTACATCGGGCGTGCCTAGCGAATCGCGCTTTTCCGGGCCCAGCGCGTGCGGTTCGATATGGCGCACGGCTTCATAACCAAAGTAACCCACGAGCCCGCCGCCGAAGCGCAGCGCCGCGGGCAGCGGCGCGGTGCGCTCGCGCTTGAGCCAGGCGCGCGCATAGTCGAACGGATCGGCATCGAGCTCCTCCAGACAGACGTCCGCGCCGCGCGCGTCGCGCAGCACGCGGCGCACGCGTCGCCCCCGCGCCTCGATGCGCTCGGCGCACGCGAGGCCGATGAACGAATAGCGGCCGAAACGCTCGCCGCCGACGACGGATTCGAGGAGGTAGCTGTAAGGCCCGCCGGCGAGCGCGATGTAGAGGCCGAGCGGCGTATATAGATCGGCGCGCGCTTCGGCGAGCACCGCGATGCGGGTAAAGCCACGGGCTGCGAGCCCGTCGAACTCGGCTTGATTCACGAACCTCTCCGCTGCTTGGTTTTGCGGGACTGCGCTGCGGCTGGGACTGGAGCGTCGCCGAGCCGCGCGGCAACGCTGCGGGATCTAGCGGCGCCAGCGGCGCCAGCTACGCCAGGAGAGAAGTTCGCGTTCTACGGAAGTGTGGGGCACGCGCGCGGACTATAGCATGCCGAGCCGCTCGCGCATGCTGCGGATGGTCGCGGCATAGTCCTTGGAGCCGAAGATCGCGGAGCCGGCGACGAACGTGTCGGCCCCGGCGCGCGCAACATCGGCGATGTTGTCCACCTTGATGCCGCCATCAACCTCCAGCCAGATCGGCTTGCCCGTGGAGGCGATTCGCTTTCGTACTTCGGCGACCTTCGGCAGGACGGAGGCGATGAACTGCTGCCCGCCGAAGCCGGGATTGACCGACATGAGCAGCACGAGATCCAACTTATCGAGCGTGTAATCGAGAACCACTAGGGGTGTCGCCGGATTGAGTACCAGTCCGGCTTTGCACCCGTGCTCCTTGATCAGCGCGATCGTACGGTCGACGTGTTCGCTTGCTTCCGGGTGAAAGCTGATGATGTTCGCGCCCGCCTTCGCGAATTCGGCGACGAGACCATCGACCGGCTTGACCATGAGGTGCACGTCGAGCGGCACCTGCACATGCGGGCGCAGCGCCGCGCAGACCAGGGGCCCGACCGTAAGGTTCGGCACGTAATGGTTGTCCATCACGTCGAAATGGATGAGATCCGCGCCAGCGCGCGCGACCGCCTTTACTTCTTCGCCGAGGCGCGCGAAGTCGGCTGACAGGATGCTCGGAGCGATGCGATAGGTCACTCGCGCCGAGTTTACAATGCGTGCATGTCGGAGCGAAAAGAATACGACGTTGCGGTGAGCGCACAGACCCAGTACCTCGCCGATCAATCCGACGAGGCGAGCGGCCGCTACGTTTTTGCCTACACGATCACCATCCGCAACGCCGGCAGCCTCGCCGCCCAGCTCATCAGCCGCCACTGGATCATCACCGATTCCCAGGGCCTCGTGCAGGAAGTGCGCGGTCTCGGCGTCGTGGGCGCTCAACCGCTGCTGCAGCCGGGCGAGAGCTACGAATACACGAGCGGCGCCTCGATTGCCACGCCAGTGGGCACGATGCGCGGCACCTATCAGATGGTCGCGGAAGACGGTACGCGCTTCGAGGCGCCGATTCCCGAATTCACGCTCTCGATACCGCGCGTACTGCACTGAGTCACTTTGGCTTGCGTGGCCACGTGAACCAGACGATCGCCGCGATGAGAGCAAGCGCGACGATCATTTCGAGATAGACGACCCACATGAGGCACCTCGTTTGGCTGGCGATTGTACTGAGCGCGGGCTGCGCCCAGGTTCGCGAGCAACCCTGCCCCGTCTGCCCGCCGCCCAAGCCCGGCCCTGAGCGCGCGCAATATGTTCCAGCAACGTTCGGCGCGCTGCCGGGGTGGGATGCGGCGAGCCTCGAGCCCAGCCTGCGGGCCTTCATGGCGGGCTGCCCACGCGCCGGCGGTGCGCTGATCAATGCGTGCGCGACGGCCTCGACCATAGCGCCCGGCGACGAAGCGGCTGCACGCCGCTTCTTCGAGTCCACATTCATTCCTTATGCACTGGTCAGCTCGGAAAGCGGCGATACGGGCACGGTCACCGGCTACTACGAGCCGATTCTCCATGGCAGCCGCACGCGCAGTACCCTCAATCGCTTTCCCATCTTCGGCGTGCCGGACGACCTCATCGTGGTCGATCTCGGCGCCGTCGTGCCGGAAACGCGCAACGTGCGCTTGCGCGGCCGCCTCGAGGGTCGGCGACTGGTGCCCTATTACAGTCGGTCGGAGATCGCTGCGCGAGGCGACGCGTTCGCCGCCCCAGTGCTTGCATGGACGGCCGATCCGGTCGAGCTTTTCTTCCTGCAGATCCAGGGCTCCGGCCAGCTGGAACTCGAAAGCGGCGAGCGCATCCGTCTCGCGTATGCCGATCAGAACGGACACCCGTACCGCTCGCTCGGGCGATACCTTGTCGAGCGCGGCGAGCTCACCCTCGACCAGGCGTCGATGCAGGGCATCAAGGGCTGGGCGACCGCGAACCCCGACAAGCTTCAAGATGCGCTCAACGTGAACGCGAGTTATGTGTTTTTCCGGGAATCTACCGATCCGCGCGGTGCGATTGGTGCGCTCGGCGTGCCGCTCGTGCCGCAATACAGCCTGGCGGTCGACCGGCGCTTCGTGCCGTTGGGCGCGCCCGTATTTCTCGCCACGACCTATCCGCTTTCCGAAATCCCGCTAAACCGCCTCGCCGCCGCGCACGACACAGGAGGCGCCATTCGCGGCGTAGTGCGCGCCGATTTGTTTTGGGGCGCGGGCGAAGAAGCCGGCGCTAACGCCGGTCGCATGCGCCAGGCGGGCAAAATGTGGCTTCTTTGGCCGCTCGGCGAAGCGTTGCCGAAGGAATTCGGGGACGGAACTCGGGTCCCGCCGACCAGAGACTAGGGCGTTATGGAATGCCCATTACGTCTAGGCGCAAGCGCGGGCAACCGCATTGATCACTCCAAGCTTTAACAGCAAAAAGCTCGACTGCCTCTAGGAGAACCCAGCAATTGCCTGATCGTTCACCCCTGATCGAGATTGTTAGTGCAACCAGGCTGTCAAAAGCAGAGTTCTGGGACAAAAGCGCGTTAGGGCAGTCATTGCAACGCCTTGGTTACGACGGCCGCATCAGTTCGCATATTGCGTACGCGAACCAGCGCGGCCTGCCACTCGTGTTCAACGAGCGCATAGATACGCCGGGCAGTCCGGACGTCGCCATCTTTGCGCATGACGATCTTTGGCTCGACGACTATTTCGTCGCTGATCGCGTGCTGGATGCGCTCACAAAATTCGACGTCATCGGCGTGGCAGGGAACCGGCGCCGGGTCAGCGGTCAACCTTCGTGGGCCTTTCGCGATACCACCTTCACTTGGGATGCCGGCCATGATCTCAGCGGCGCGGTCGCGCACGGCCGCTACCCCTTCGGCGCAATCACGCTCTACGGTGATGCCGTGCCGCCTGCCGAGTGCGAATTGCTTGATGGTGTCTTTGTTGCCGTGCGCAAGTCAACACTGGTTGGCAAAGGCGTGCGCTTTGATCCGCGCTTTAAGTTTCACTTCTACGACCTGGATTTTTGCCGTACGGCGAGGAATGCCGGTCTACGACTTGCAACGTGGCCGGTTGCCGTCACTCATCAAAGCCTGGGCGAACTGGGCACACCGTCCTGGCAAGAAGGCTATCGTCTTTATATCGAGAAATGGGGAAGCTAGAAGGGCCGCTCTGGCCTTTGTTCGCGCAAAAACCAGGCGACCCTAGCGCTTGGCGTCGAGCAACTCCGTGAGATCCGCGCGGCTCAATCCGCCGGCGATGCGCTCGCCATTGGCAAGCACGAGCGTCGGTGTGCTGTTGACGCCCAGACTGTGGCCCAGATCTAGGTTCTTTTCCACCGGATTGGGACAATCGGGCTTCGCCGCCGGCGGCTTGCCGCGCAGCGCGACATCGAGCCAAGCTTTTGCACGATCGGCCGAGCACCACACCGATTTGGACTGCTCCGCGAGCTCGGGACGGATCACAGGAAACATGAACACGTAGATCGTGATGTCGTCCAGTTGCTGCAGCGTCTGCTCGAACTGCCGGCACGCCGGGCAATACGGATCGGAAAACATCGCCATCACCCGCTTACCATTGCCACGCTGGATTTTCACCGCCTGCTCGAAGGGCAGAGATCCGAACTTGATGGCATTGAGCTTCCTTAGCCGCTCCTCCGTGACATCGCGGTCGGTCTCCGCGTCGTAGATCTTGCCGAGAAAGATGTGCGTGGCGTTCGCGTCCGTATAAACGATGCGAACGCCGCTCGAGGTACGAAACCGCACCTCGTAGAGACCGAGCGGCCCGGGCTGCACGCCCTCGACCTTCGCGCCGCCGAGCTTCTCTTCCACGACCCTGCGGATCTGCGCTTCGTCGGCGAGCGCGCTCGCCGCGCCGAGCGCGAGGACCATCGCAATTGTCAGGTGACGCCACATCTCAATTCATCGCCTGTCGCATGAGAACGTTCTTTAGGACCGGCAGTCGATCCGTCAGGTTCAATCCGGCATTGCGTAGTCCTCCGACGAAGCGGTTGCGCGCTCCGTAGAGGTTAAACAGGCCGGAGACGACCGTATCCATGGCGAGTATAGGCTCCGCGCGCTGCCGTTCGTAGCGCCGCAGCAGCCGATAGTCGCCAGCGTCGCGTCCGCTTTCGCGGTTATTGAGCACTTCCGCAAGCACC
>Ga0075426_10000172_pt1 | contig 43264 bp, 36 predicted proteins | sample SoiMethybrSBSTD5_FD_75304 | JGI IMG/M metagenome (GOLD analysis project Ga0075426, IMG submission 75304) | Bulk soil microbial communities from a Populus tree surrounding site in Tennessee, USA - Soil MetaG P. TD hybrid SBSTD5 | ecosystem: Environmental > Terrestrial > Soil > Tree plantation... | reverse complement strand
CGGGTGCTGGTGGCCTTCGCCGACGGCTGCGTCGGGAGCTGCATCGCCGGGCCGCCGAACAGCGCCACGGCGCTCGCGACCATCGCGCGCCAGAGAGACGGCCTGCGGCTCTTCGCGGCGTTCGACTGATCGGCGCGGTCAGGCGGTCGGCCAGAGCCAGCAGAAGACCAGGCCGGTCGTCAGCGCATAGAGCACGGCGTCCAAGAGGCCGCGCAGCGAGTTGGACCACGGGATCAGCTTCCAGATCGAGTCCTGGAGATAGCCGATACCGTAGCCCAGGAAAGCGATCGTCGAGGTGATGCGGAGGACCGTCATGCCGTCGGTGTTGAAGTGGAGGGTGTGCCGCGCGACGTAGGCGGTGATGAAGCTCACCAGGAGGCAGAGCAGGAACCACTGCGCCAGGTTCTTGCCCATCCCCGGCACGCCGGGCGTCCGGATGATCAACGAAGCGACGGGGCCGTCCTCGAACTTCTTGCGGATTGCGGGGTCTTTGAACTGGCCCGGGTCCATGCAGTAGGGGATGAAGTAGACGCCGGGCGCCGGACCGACCTTGCGCAATGCCTGGGCGACAGAGTCTTCGTCGGAGAGCTGCTTGTAGTCGGCCTTGTGGTAGCGCAACAGCATGTGGGTGATGGAGCTGACGATAAACACTGCAACGGCCGAGACGACGCCGGGCAGCCACAAGCTTCCGAATGGCATGACGGCCTCCTTAGTCAAAAGGGCTTCAGTGGTGCTTCTATTGCGCTCTGGGGGGATCATATCTTGAAGCAGTCCTCTTCGCCGAGACGGAAGCGTGCCATCATGAAATTGTGAACCAACGGCGCGCTCCTGCGCTGGCCCTCGCCCTCGGCGTCCTCCTGTTCGGGTGCCGGGAGAGCGGGGTCCAGCGCTGCCTCGATCTGGAGAAGGCGGGCCAGCACGAGGCGGCGGCGCAGCGGTGCGCGGAGGTCTTCGCGGCGGAGGGCGATGCGCGGGCGGGCGCAACGGCAGCTCTGGCTCACTACTCGCTGGGGCATGAGGACGAGGTGCTGGCCTGGGTGGACCGCCTCGCGAAGGCGGACAAGGTCCGTCCCGGCGTGTGGACTCTGGCAGCGGCAGTCCACGAGCGGCGGGGTGAGTTGGACGCGGCAGATCTGGAGTACCGGCGCGACCTGGCCACCTACCGGGCTCTGGGCAATCATCAACGGGTGGCAGACAGTCTCCGCCGGCTCTCCCTCCTGGCCTCGGAGCGATCCCGATATCACGAAGCGTTCCTGAGCGCCGCCGACTCCCTCCACGAGGCGACGGAGGCGAAGGACCGGGCGCTTCAGGCGGCCGCCGCGGAGGCTCTCTATGCCGCCTTGGATGCGGTCGGCGACCTCGAAGGAGCACGCCGGGCTCTGGAGACGGTAGGCACTCTGAGGGACCCGCAGGATCGCGCCGGGCGGGCCCACTTGCTCGCCAACCGCGGCAACGTGCTGGCTGACGAGGGACGGCTGGCGCTCGCCCGTCATGACCTCGAAGAGGCGCTGACGCTGGCGCCTGAAAACACGGAGAGGCAGCTCTTCCGTTCGGTGCACCTGAACCTGAGCCAAGTCCAGCTCGGTCTCGGCGACGTCGAGCGCGCGGCTCACCACCTGGAGGAGGCCTGGAAGTACGCGGAGCCCGGCAACACGAAGGGACCCTCTCTGCTGTACTACCGCGCCAGAGTCGACCTGGCCCGCGGGCGACCCGCGGACGCGGTCCAGGCCGTCACGACGGCGATGCGCGAGAATCCGGCTCCGGACTGGGCCTGGGACCTGGAGTTTGTGCGCGGGAGGGCCGAAGAGGCCCGCGGCGATCTCAGCGCAGCCGAAGCCGCCTATGAACGCTCGATCGGGATCGTCGAGGAAATGCGCCGGTCCCTCGCGTTCGACGAGCTCAAGTCGTGGCTGTTGGACCGCAAGCGGCAGCCGTTCGAGGCGCTTTTCCGTCTGCAGGCCCGCGCCGGAAGGGCCGAAGCGGCGCTGGCGACCGCCGAACGGGCGCAGGCGCGCAGTTTCCTCGACGCCTTCGTGCACGCCAGCTCGATGACGGGTCAGGAGCCCGCGCGCGAGCTGCCCGCGAGGTGGTCGGCTTCGGCTGAGCGGATCGAGGCCCTCGCAGCCTTGCTGCCGGCGATGAGCGAGTCGCCGGTGGCCGCTTTGCGGCCGATCGGGCAGGTGCTCCAGGCCTTTGGCAACCGCCACGGTCTTGTCTTCTTTGAAACGGCAGACGTCCTCTGGCTGACCACCGTGACGGCGGGGAGACTACGCCTCCAGCCGCTGGCCGTTCCACCTGCTGAGGTCTACCGTCTCGGGGACCGCTTGCTCGCTCATCCGGACGATGCCGGGACGGCTACCAGGCTGGGAGAGATCCTCCTGCCCCAGGGCGCGCTGCCGCCGCGCGGGCAGTCGATCCACATGGTCGCCGACGGCAAGCTGGGCAACCTGCCGTTTGCCGCCCTCCGCCGGAAAGGCCGGTTCCTGGTGGAAGACCACGCGATCGTCCTCCTGCCCAGCCTCAACGCATTGGTGGCCATCGAAGGCCGTTCGAGCGGACCGTCCGCACCGCCGCTGGCGCTGGCCGACCCGCAGGGCGACCTGCCGGCCGCGGCGTCCGAGGCCGTCGCCGTGGCCGGACTCGTCAGCGGCAGAGCCCGCACCGGCGGCCAGGCTACATCCGGCGAGCTCGCGATCGCCGCGCATGCGCGGGTGCTCCACCTCGCGACGCACACCGGCCTCGGTCCTCGCGGCCCCTGGCTGCAGCTCGCCGACCGCCGGGTGAGCGCCGCCGACGTCGTGACGGGTCGCATCGGCCCACGCCTGGCGGTGCTCGCGAGCTGCGTCTCGGGAGTCCGACCCGGCCGGCAGATGTGGGGCTCGCTGGGCGCCGCCTTCCTGGCCGCGGGGAGCCGCTCCGTCCTGGCTTCACTCGGATCGGTCGAGGACGTCCGAGCCCGTGAATTCGTGCTCACCTTCTATCAGCAAGGCGGCGCTGCCGATCCTATGACTGCGCTGGCCCGTGCCCAGCGTGTTGCGATCCGGCGGGGTCTGTCGCCTACCTTCTGGGCCCCTTTCGTGCTCTTCGGGTCCGACCTGCCTCTGGACGAGGCTCATTGAGGAGGGAAAACCATGTCCAAGCGTTGGCTCGCGGGCGTCCTGCTCTTCTCCTGTGGATTCGGCAGCGCGCTCCTGGTGAGGCTGACCCCGGACGCCGTCGCAGCGTCCGCAGAAGGAGTCGTGGAGGAAGGTCTGAGGTACGTGGACGGCACCGATTTCACGTTGAAGGCTCCGACGGGCGCCAACAGCTATCTGGTGGTCGTGGCGCGAAAGCCAGGGTTGTCGACTTCCGAAGCACCGATCTCGTCCAAGACCGGCGCCACCGTCATTCCCAAGAAAGAGCTGACTAAAGTGACGATCTACCGGCTCACACCCATCGGGCTCTGGCAGGGCGGCTTCAGACCCTGCCACGGTTGGGAGGACTGCCCTGTGCCGCAACCGATCCCGCCGCCACCGCCGCTCAGGATCTCCAACCAGTTCCTGGATCCCTCGACGCGCGTACCCGCGACGGGAACACGCAAGCCAGTCCCGTAGCCATGCTGTCGTTGGTCCATCAGCCCGGCCAGGGACCCGACACGGCCCCCGATCCGGTCCTCGATCCGGAGCGCGAGGCCCTCGCCGCCTTGGACCGGGAAAGGCGCGAGGAGGCGCTGGCCGTCCTGATGCGGGCCTATGGGGACGCCGTCTACCGCCTCTGCCGGCAGATGATGGGCGACGAGGACCTCGCGCAGGAGGTCCATCAGATGACGTTCGTCCAGGCGTACGAGGGCCTGCCGCGGTTCGCGCGCCGTTCGTCGCTGCGCACCTGGCTCTTCGGCATCGCCCGTCACCGCTGCCTGGACCTGCTGAAGACGGCGCGCCGCCGGAACCGGCGGTTCGGGCCGATCGAGGAGACGCCCGACCCGCCCGCGCCAGGCGGGAGCGCCGAGGACCGCCTCGCGGAGCGCTCCGTGTCCCGCGCGCTTGGCGATTGCCTGCGCGGGCTGGCGCCGCGCGTGCGCGCCACGATCCTGTTGCGCTTCCAGCAGGGGCTCTCGTACCCGGAGATCGCCCGCTTGTCGGACGAGAAGGCGCCGGCGCTCCAGGTCCGCGTCGCGCGCGCGCTTCCCCTCCTGCGCCGTTGTCTGGAGGAGAAGGGGATGGCGCCATGAGCTGCGACCGCTTCGCGGCCGAGGCCTTGCTCCTCCTGGAGAAAGGGCTGCCCCTCGACGAGCACTTCGCCACCTGCCCGGACTGCCTGGCGGCCCGCGCCGCCTACGACCGGCTCCGCGCGGGGATCGCCGCCGCCGGAGACGAGGACGCGCCACCGGCCGACTGGCAGGCGCGCGTCTGGGAGCGCATCGAGCAGCGGCGCGAGCGCCGGGAGGGCTGGCGCCGGCTGCGGCTGTGGTGGCTCGTACCGGCGGGGGTGGGAGTCGCCGCATCCATGGCTCTCTTCCTCCTCCGGCCGCCCGGGCAGGCGGGCCTGTCCCTGAAGGTCGACGTCCAGCCCGGTGCCACGGTCCGGCGCGGCACGGAGGCGCATCCCGGAGACCTGTTGCATCTCACGGCAGTGATCGGTGGTGGACGGCCTGGCGGCCCGCGCCACGCCGAGCTGCGGGTCTACCGCAACGACTCCGAGCTGGTCCTCCGCTGCTCGACGGAGCGCCCCTGCTCCCGCCAGGGAGACGAGCTGCGGGCCTCCGTCGTCCTCGACGCCGCCGGGCGGTATCAGCCTCTCCTCCTGGTCTCCAGACAGCTTCTCCCCCCCGCCACGTCCGACCTCGAAAAGGACACCAGCGCCGCGCTCGCCGCCGGCGCCAAGGTCGAGCTCGGCACGGAAATCGTCGTCCGCTGAAGCTCCGCTGTTGTGATTGATCTCCCTCCGTCGCCTCATCGGGGCGAAAGGAGACGATCACCATGAATCCGAAAACCAAGCTTGCCGTCCTGCTCATCGCTCCGCTGCTGGCGGTCCTGCTCGCGCCGCCCTCGCGCGCGGCTTCCGCCTGCGTCACCTTCGAGCCGCCGCTCCTGCTCGGCACCGTCTATGGCGCGCCCGTCGGCCAGGTGAGCGGCGACCTGGCGTTCACGTCGAACGGCGTCAGCGTCTACCTCAAGAACTTCTTCCTCCCCGGCGGCGGAATCGCCTTCAACCGGGCCTACATCGACTTCGCGCCGGTGGCGTTCAGCCCCGGGCAGAGCATCCGCACCAACAACATCAACCTGGTGTTCGACTGGAGCGCGGTGGGCTTCAACGTCACGCAGGTGAAGCTCTCGTATCTGGACCTCGGCGGTGCCGAGAACCTGGCGGTCAACGGCAGCGGCGTCTACGTCGGCGACATCACCGCGGCTCCCGCCTTCCTCGGCGGCGCGGCGATCGCCGTTACCCAGACGCCCGTCCCGCCGCCGAGGAGCGGCAAGATGGGCACCGTCACAGTCCGCGGGTCCTCTCTGCGGACGCTGCTGATCGGCGGCCAGGAGCTCTGGATCGACAGCGTCTGCGCGCAGTGAAGGGGCACCCCATCCTTGATATGATGCCGCCGCTTTCAGACCGCTTCCTGCGGAAAGGAACCCATCATGTCGAGAAGCGCTTGCGTCCGAGCTATCGGAGTGCTCTGCCTCCTCCTCGTCTGCGTCTCCCTGCCCCTCTGCGCGCAGTCCCAGGTCGGCGGCGAGATCGTCGGCACCGTGACGGATGAGACCGGCGGCGTCCTGCCCGGCGTTACCGTCACCATCAAGAACCAGGCGACCGGCGTCACCCGCGACACGCAGACGGACAGCGCGGGCAGGTACCGCGCCCCCCTGCTCCCCGTGGGCACCTACGAGGTCTCCGCGGCCCTCCAAGGCTTCGCCACCACCCGCCTCAAGGACCTCACGCTCACCATCGGCCAGACCCTCGCCGTCGACATCGCGATGCGGGCGGCCGCGGCCGAGGAGATCGTGGTCACCGCGGAGGCGCCCGTGCTCGACAAAGAGCAGAGCGCCCAGGCGTCCACCGTCGGCTCGCGCGCGGTGGCCAACCTGCCGGTCAACGGCCGCAACTTCATCGACTTCGTCCTCATCACTCCCGGCGTCACCCGCGACGTGCGGCAGGGCGACATCAGCTTCGCCGGCCAGCGCGGCACGTTGAACAGCCTGGTGGTCGACGGCGCCGACGACAACAACACGTTTTTCGGCCAGGCCTTGGGGCGCACCGGCTCCGGCCGTGCTCCCTACCAGTTCAGTCAGGACGCGGTGCAGGAGTTCCAGGTCAACCGCAACGCCTACTCCGCCGAGTATGGCCGCGCCGGCGGCGCGGTGATCAACGTGGTGACCAAGTCGGGCACCAACGACTTCCACGGCTCGCTGTTCGAGTTCTACCGCGACAAGAGCCTCAACCAGAACAGCTACGTCAACAAGACCGCGGTGCCGCCGCGGCCGAAGTCGCCCTACCAGTTCGACCAGTTCGGCGGCTCCCTGGGCGGCCCGATCCAGCGCGACAAGGCCTTCTTCTTCATCAACTACGACGGCCAGCGCAACAAGATCCCCAACGACGTCAACCTCGACCAGAACCTGGCCGGCCTCACCTTACCTACCGATCCCGACACCGTAGCGGGCCTCGCCAAGCTGCGGGCCAAGGCCAACAGTTGGCAGCGCGGGCAGAACCAGGACGTCTTCCTGGGCAAAGTGGACTGGAGCTGGAGCGCGGCCCAGCGGGTGAGCGTGCGCTACAACGACCAGAGCTTCACCGGCAAGAACTTCGAGAATGGCGGCGCCACCAACGCCGAGGAGCACACCGGCGACAGCCTGGTGAACACCAAGACCTTGAACGCCTCCGTGGCCTCGATCTTCGGCTCCGACCTGTTCAACGAGCTGCGCGGCCAGAAGGCGAAAGACTCGGAGCCCGGCAAGGCCAACAGCGACCTGCCGGAGGCGACCATCCGGCAGAGCGGACGCACCATCCTCACCATCGGGCGCAACTTCTTCAGCCCCCGCGAGACCACGATCGACCGCTGGCAGGTGGCCGACACGCTGAGCCATGCGCAAGGCGCCCACACTTTCAAGCTCGGCGTCGACGTCAACCGCGACAAGATCCTGAACTTCTTCCCCGGCAACTTCGGCGGCGCCTACACGTTCAACTCGATCGCCAGCTTCAACCGCGGCATCCCCAACGGCTCGGGCGAGCGCTACGTGCAGGCCTTCCCCGGTCCCGGGACCTCGGGCGCGACGACCCATCCGGACATCTACGAGTACTCCGCCTTCGCCCAGGACCAGTGGCAGCTGCGCAACAACCTCTCGTTGACTCTCGGCCTGCGCTACGACCTGCAGGACTTCGCGCAGCCCAAGGTGCGCAACCCCGACCCGCAGCTCGCCGCGGCGGGCATCGACACCAGCCACCTGCACATCGACCGCAACAACCTGGCGCCCCGGCTCGGCCTTTCCTGGAGCCCGAGCCCCAAGACCGTGTTCCGCGCCGGCTATGGCCTGTTCTATGGCCGCACCCCGGCCATCATGGTGGGCACCGCGCACTCGAACAACGGCATCAACGTGCAGACGGTGACCTTCACCGGCAGCCAGGTGCCCACCTATCCCAACACCTTCCCTGCTCTGCCCACCGGAGCCGCGCTGCCCAAGCCCACGATCTTCGTGTTCGACAAGGATTATGAGAACCCCGAGGTACACCAGGCGAGCCTCGGCGTCGACTACGCCTTGACCGACGACGTCGCGGTCGCCGCCGGCTACCTCTACGTACGCGGCAGGAAGCTGCAGCGCTCGACGGACATCAACCTGTTCGCGCCGGTGGCGACCGACATCCCGATCCAAGGCGGCGGCAGCCTCACGGTGCAGCGCTTCCCCACGGCCCGGCCGTTCACGAGCTTCGACCGCATCATCGCGTTCCAGAGCAGCGCGAAATCGGAGTACAACGGCCTCACCCTCGAGCTGCGCAAACGGTTCAACGGCTTCTACCAGCTCAATCTCGCCTACACCCTGGGCAAGGTGACCGACACGGTGCCGGACGCCACGGCGGTGGTGCCCAACAGCAGCGACGACGCGAAGCTCGCCTCCAACCCGTTCGACTTCAACGCCGACGACGCGCCGGGCGGCAACGACCAACGCCACCGGCTGGTGTTTTCGGGCGTCTGGGACCTCGCCTGGTGGAAGGGGAGCTCGGGCGCCAAGAAGTACCTCGCCGACGGCTGGTCGATCAGTTGGATCGCCACCTGGCAGAGCGGCCAGCCCTACTCGAAGACGGTGACCAACGACCTCAATCGGGACGGCAACACGCGCAACGACATCGTGCCGGGGAGCCGGGACTCGGTCTACCTGCCCAGCGTGTTCAACATCGACCTGCGGATCGACAAGCGGATCCCGCTCACCAGCGGCATCAGCCTGGACCTGATCGCCGAGGCCTTCAACCTCCTCGACCGCGACAACATCAACTCACAGCGCACCGTCTTCTACAACTACGACCCGACCGCCAACGTCCTCATCCCGCAGGCGAACTTCGGCCAGAGCATCGGCGCGCTCGACAACCGCATCGTCCAGCTCGCCGCGAAGATCACGTTCTAGTCGGGATCGATGCGACCGCGCCGCCATCGCCTGCGCCACCGCCTGTTCAAGCCGATCCTGCGCCCCGCCGCGGGCCGCAAGCTGCCGCCCGATCTGCGCAGCCGGAAGGTGGTGCGTCTGGCGCAGGCGTTGCCTTTGGGCGTGCGCGATCCGGGGTTCGAGACGCTGCTGCGGCGGATCGACGGCGCTCCACTCTTCGGCGGCAACCAGGTGGCGGCCTACTTCCGCGGCGAGGACGCCTTCGCGGCCATGCGCGCGGCGGTGACCGGGGCGGAGAGCGAGATCCTCCTCGAGTCCTATATCTATAAGGACGACCACGCCGGCCGCGCCTTCCTGAAGGACCTCGCCCATGCCGCCGCCCGTGGCGTCATGGTCAAGGTGCTGGCCGACGCCGTGGGCTCGTATCACACCCGGGCGGAGTTCTGGCAGGAGATGGAAAGGAAGGGCATCGAGCACCGGTTGTACCATCCCCTCTTCCGGCAGCTCTGGTACCAGCCGTTCCGCGACCACCGCAAGATCCTCGTGGTGGACCGCCGCATCGCCTTCACCGGCGGCATGAACATCGGCGATGAGTACGGATCGTTCGTCCGCCGGAAAAAAGTGAAAGCAGGGGACATCTGGCGCGACACCCACGTGCGGGTGATCGGTCCGGCGGCCTGGGAGATGGCGGTGGTCTTCTCCGAAGGCTGGAACCGCGCCGGCGGCTCGGAGCTCCACCTCCTGCCCCTTCCCGCCGAGGAAGCCGAAGGGCCGCCGCCGCGCATCCTCGTGCTCGACTCGCGCTTCCGCCGCGGCCAGGCCGAGTCCGCCGCCGCCCTCGCCGCCGTCGTCGGCGCCGCCCGCGAGCGCGTGTGGATCACCAACTCCTACTTTGCCCCGGGCTGGGCCGCCGTGCGCGTCCTGGGCAGCGCCGCCCGCCGCGGCGTCGACGTCCGCCTCATGCTCCCCGGCCGCAGCGACGTCCCGCTCGCCCGCCACGCCGGGCACGGCTACTACTCCCGTCTCCTCTCTCGCGGCGTGCGCGTGTTCGAGTACGACGCCTCGATCCTCCACGCCAAGACCCTGGTGGCCGACGGCTACGTCTCCGTGGCCGGCTCCACCAATCTCGACTTCCGTTCCTTCCTGTTCAATGCGGAATGTGACCTCCTGATCCTCGACGAAGCGGTCGCCGGCCAGATGACCCAAGCCTTCGAGGAGGACATGACGCATGCCGACGAGATCCTCCGCCCCGCCTGGCGCCGGCGCCCCTTCCTCCACCGTCTCGGCGACCGACTGGCGCGCTGGCTCGCGCCGGTGCTGTGAGCTTCCGTCAGGAGTGGGAGCGTAGCGCCAGGGCGATCTCGTCGAGGACCGCCTGGCGCTGCACGTTCACGAAAAAGTGGCCGCCGGGGAACATGCGGACCCGCACCGGCCGCGTGCTCTGCGCCTGCCAGCCCCGGATCTGCTCCTCACTCGCCTCCGGATCGCCGACTCCTCCGAAGGCGACCAGCGGCAGGTCGAGCGGCGGCTCTTCCCGGTAGGCATAGGTCTCCACGATCGCCAGATCGGCCCGCAGCACGGGCAGCGCCATCTCGGCCAGGATCGGGTCGTCCAGCAGCTCGTCGTTGACGTCGAAATGCGCGCGTAGCGTGGCCACGAAATCGTCGTGCGAGAGGTGAGCGACGTGCGGACGGTCGCGATGGAGGTGGGGCGCCGGATACCCGGAAACCACCAGTAGGGACGGCGCCGGCTTCCGCTGCCGGCGCAGCTCCCGCGCCAGCTCGAACGCCACCAGCGCCCCCAGGCTGTGGCCGAAGAACGCGAAGCGCCCGCCGAAGTCGAGCGTCCTCACCAGCTCTGCCAGCAGCGGATCGAGATGCGTGTACGGCGCCTCGCGAAAGCGGGTCTCCCGTCCCGGAAAGTTGACCGGCACGATCTCCACCCCAGCGGGAAGGTCGCGAGCCCAGGCCCGGTATCCCGAGGCCCCGGCGCCGCCATAAGGGAAGCAGAAGAGACGGAGGCTCATCATGGCGCATGGTCTCACCGAAGCCGGTCGAATCTCCTCCCGCCATCTTAGACGACGGCAAGGCACCCAGCCACCCCAAGACGAGGGTCCTGTCACGATGCATTCAGATCATGTATACTTTGACTGCAAGGGGAGGTGCGCCGAAATGAAGCATCTGACGATTCGCAACGTTCCGACCGCGGTCGCCGACGCGCTCGACGCAGAGAGAGAGCGCTCGCGGGCCTCCTTGAATCAGACTGTGATCGACGTCCTCAGCCGCGCGCTAGGGGTTCAGCGGCAAGAGAGGAGAAACGGCTTGGCAAGCCTCGCCGGGACGTGGACTGCAGAAGAGCACGAGCGCTTTGAGGCTGCTGTGGCGGTAACCGAGCAGATCGACGAAGAGCTCTGGAGGTGAGCCGCTATTGTCTCGACACGTCGGCCTACAGCCACTTCAAGCGTGGGCACCCGCCGGTCGTCGAGCTCGTCGACCGAGCGGAGTGGATCGGTATTTCCTCCATCGTGGTCGGCGAGCTGTGGGTTGGATTCCTGCTTGGAGGAAGGGTGGAGCAAAATCAGAAGGATCTGGCCGAGTTTCTCAGCCATCCGGTTGTGGAGGAGTTGCTTGTCGATCACGAGATTGGTCTGATCTATGCAGAGATCGTCGCCGCGCTCCGCAAAGCGGGAACCCCGTTACCATCCAATGACATTTGGATCGCGGCTTCGGCTGCAAGGGCTGGCGCAACTGTGCTGACATACGACCCACACTTCTCCGCGATTGAACGGATCGGAGCCCTCGTGCTGCCATCCCCGTAGGACCGGCTTTGAAGCCGCTCCTATGCGCCCATCCGGGCTATGGGGCGACTTTGGCGAGGGCCGCGAGCTTGAGGACGGTGTTCCAGTTGCGGCCCGTGCCGCGCGTGCCGAGCTTCTTCTCGATCAGGGCGATCGTGAGGCGCGAGCGGCCGATACCGTCCGGGTAGACCAGATACGCCTGTCTGCCGACCGCGCGCACGATCTCCCGGTCCTTGATGGCGGCCTGCAGAGCCTCCACGTCCTTGGCGTCCGGCGCGTCCTTCAGGCACATGACGACGAGATGGCCGGGATCGCGCTTTGCTTCCTCCGGGAAGGGATTGTGCGCGATGAGCGCTTTCCATTCCGCTGCGGTGCGGACGAAGAAGTCCGTCCGCAGACCCAGGCGCTTCTCCGCCTCCGCCTCCAGCAAGCGCTCCAGATCCCCGCTCTTGCGCGCGTCACTGAACACCAGATTGCCGCTCTGGAGCAGGGTCCGCGCGTCAGCCAGGCCCAAGTGCGAGGCAAGGTCGCGCAGGTCGGCCATGGCCACTTTCCCGTGACTCGGGAGGTTGACGGCTCTGAGAAGGGCGATGGAGATCGTCATGCTGTCATCGTTGCAGCGCCGGCGCCTTACTCCCCGAACGGCACCCAGATGTTCTTCACCTGGATCGCCTGACGCAGGAAGTCCTCGCCCTGCCCCTGTTCCGGGTCTGCCCAGTCGCGGGCAATCCCATAGGAGACCCAGGTGCGCTTGAGGTTGCCGATCGAGGCGCGCTCGACGATGGCGCTGCCCTCTTTGCCTCCAAAGTACCAGACGCCGTCGAGGTCGTCGTGGGCGGCGAGGACTTTGGCGAGGGCGTCACGGGCGCCAGTGACGATGTTGATGACTCCGGCCGGGACGTCCGAGGTGTCGAAGACCTGGTAGAGGTCGGTGGCGGCGAGGGGCCAGCGCTCGGAGGGGACCGCGACGACGGCGTTGCCCATCGCGACGGCCGGCGCCACGGTGGAGACGAAGGCGAGGAGCGGCGCTTCGTCCGGGCAGACGATGCCGATCGTGCCCAGCGGCTCGTGGACGGCAAAGGTGAAGTTGCGCAGCGGCGTGGCCTGGACGCTGCCCGCGTACTTGTCGGCCCAGGCGGCGTAGGTGAAGAGGCGCTCGATCGCGAGGTCGACCTCGGCACGGGCGACGGCCGGGCTCGCGCCGGTCAGGTCGCGCAGCCGGCGGGTCATCTCGGCGGCGCGGGCGGAGAGGTTCTCGGCGGTGTAGTAGAGGATCTGAGCCCGCAAGTGAGCGGTCGACTTCGCCCAGCCGGCCTGCGCCTTCCGGGCGGCCTCGACAGCGTTGCGCACGTCTTTGCGGTTCCCCTCTCCCACCTCGCCCAGGAGACGGCCGCCCGCACTGTAGATCTTGCGCACGGCTTCGCCGTCGGGCCGGCTCTGCTTGCCGCCGATGTAGAGCTTGGCGGTGCGGTCGATTGCCGGAAGAACATCGGGCAGGCCCGCCGGAGCTTCTTCATCCCCATCTACGTCCTTGTCGTCCTTGTGGTCCTTGCTGTCCTTCTTACCGCCCGCAGCCTTCGCCTCGGCCAGCCAGCGCGGTTGCACGTACTCCCAGAGACCTTCCTTGCCTCCTTCGCGGCCGAAGCCGCTCTCGCGGTAGCCGCCGAAGCCGGAGGCGGCGTCGAAGAGGTTGGTGCTGTTGATCCAGACGGTGCCGGCCTTGATCTTGGCGGCGATCTCCAGGGCGAGGTTGATGTTCTCCGTCCAGATGCTCGCCGCGAGGCCGTAGCGGGTGTTGTTCGCCAGCTCGATCGCCTCCTCGGGGGTGCGGAAGGTCATGGCGACCAGCACCGGCCCGAAGATCTCCACCTGGGCGATGGTCGCGGCCGGCTGCACGTCGGTGAACAGGGTCGGCGGATAGAAGTAGCCGTCGCGCGGGCAGCTCCAGGAGGGCTGCCACATCTTGGCGCCCTCTTCGACTCCCTGGCGCACCAGGCGGTCGATCCGCTCGAGCTGCACCGGCGCGATGATCGCTCCGATGTCGATCGCCTTGTCGCGCGGATCGCCGACGCGCAGGGTCTCCATCCGCGCCCGCAGCTTGCCGTAGAGAGCCTCGGCGACCCCCTCGTGGACCAGGAGGCGCGAGCCGGCGCAGCAGACCTCGCCCTGGTTGAACCAGATGGCGTCGACGACCCCTTCGACCGCGCCGTCCAGGTCGGCGTCGTCGAAGACCACGAACGGCGACTTGCCGCCGAGCTCCAGGGAGAGCTTCTTGCCGGTGCCGGCGGTGGCCTCGCGGAGGATGCGGCCGACCTCGGTCGAGCCGGTGAAGGCGAGCTTGTCGATCCCCGGATGGCGGACGATCAGCTCGCCGGTGCGGCCGTCGCCGGTGACGATGTTCACCACCCCGGGCGGCAGGCCGACGTCGCGGCAGATTTCGGCGAAGAGAGCGGCGGTGATCGGCGTGAATTCGGCCGGTTTCAGGACCACCGTGTTCCCCATGGCCAGGGCCGGCGCGATCTTCCAGGCCAGCATGAGGAGCGGGAAGTTCCAGGGGATGATCTGGCCGGCGACGCCCACCGGGACATACCCCGGGAGCTCGGCCGCCATGAGCTGCGCCCAGCCGGCGTGGTGGTAGAAGTGGCGGGCCACCAGCGGCACGTCGAGGTCGCGGGTCTCGCGGATCGGCTTGCCGTTGTCCATCGTCTCCAGGACGGCGAGGAGGCGGGAGCTCTTCTGGATCTGCCGCGCCAGGGCGTAGAGATAGCGGGCGCGGCCGTGGCCGCCGAGCGCCCACCAGCCCGGCTGCGCCGCCCGCGCCGCCGCCACCGCGGCATCCACTTCGGCGGCGCCGCACTGCGCCACCTTGGCGAGCGGCTGGCCGGTGCCGGGGTTCACCGTGTCGAAAAACTCGCCGCTTTCCGGCCGGCGGAAGTCACCGCCGATGAAGGGCAGGATCTCGCGGCCGCGAGCGTCGAGCCAGGCTTGCGCGGGATCGGCGCTCTCGGGCGCCGGGCCGTACTCCATCGTCTCGAAGATCTCGGCGATCGTCATAGGGATCCCTTGCCTCCAGCGCGGCCCCATCCGCCCCCTCCCCCGGCCCCTCCCCCGTGCGTCCCCCACACAACCACCCCGAACGGGAGAGGGGAGCCCCCTCCCTCCTGCTTCTTGGCTGGGTGGCGGCGCCCCTCTCCCGCTCGGGGCGGGCGGAAGGGTGGGCACGCGCGGGGGAGGGGATGGGGGAGGGGGCGGTGGGCTGGTGACATGGCCTGACGCCTCACACCAGCGGGTGGCGATAAGAGGCCGAATAGCGGCCGGTGACATGGTGCTCGAGCTGGCGCTCGATGTCCCCGAGAAGGCTGGAGGCGCCGAGGCGGAAAAGATCGCGGTGCAACCACTCGTCCCCCAGCTCCTCTTTCATCAGCGCGAGCCAGTCCGTGGCCTGGCGGGCGGTCGAAATCCCTCCCGCGGGCTTGAAGCCGACGCGGTGGCCGGTGCGCTCGCGATAGTCACGGATCGCCCGCACCATGACCAGAGAGACCGGCAGGGTGGCGTTCGCCTTCTCCTTGCCGGTCGACGTCTTGATGAAGTCCGCCCCGGCCATCATGGCCACCCGGCTCGCCCGCGCCACGTTGCGCAGGGTGCCCAGCTCGCCGGTGGCAAGGATGGCCTTCAAGTGCGCCGGCCCGCAGGCCTCGCGGAAGGCGCGCACCTCGTCGTACAGGGCCTGCCAGTCGCCGGTGAGCACATGGGCGCGGGTGACGACGATGTCGATCTCCTCGGCGCCCGCCGCCACCGACTCCCGGATCTCCGCCAGGCGTTGCGCGAAGGGATTGAGCCCAGCCGGGAAGCCGGCGGAGACGGCGGCCACCGGGATGCCCGAGCCGGCGAGCGCCTCGCGGGCGGTCGCCACCAGCGCGTGGTAGACGCACACGGCGGCGACGCGGATGCCCAGGTGCTCCACTCCGAGAGCTTCGAGGAGGTCCTGGCGCACCGGCTGGCGCGCCTTGGCGCACAGGCGCCGCACGCGCCCCGGAGTGTCGTCGCCCTGCAACGTGGTGAGATCGATGCAGGTGATCGCCCGCAGGTACCAGGCGGCCTGCCAGTCCTTCTTGACCGTCCGGCGCTTGGGCAGCGTCGCCGCCCGGCGCTCCGCCGCGCTCGTGTTGACCCGCGCCTCCCGCACCCAGTCGAGCTCCAGCGGCGTGCCGGGATTGCGCGCGGGATGGCTCTTCCGGTCGTCCCGGGGTGTCATCTCCACGGGAGTGGGCCGGCTGCGGAGGTCTTTCACGGCCATGATCCCGCAGGGTATCAGCTCCCCGCGCCGGGGGTCCAGGGCGAGGTCTTCCTCCTACCGCCGCTGGAAATCGGGCGAGCCCAGGAGGAGGCCCACGACCTCCTGCGCCGGCGTGGGCGCCCCCTTCGCGCCCTTGGGGTTGAGCCTGGTATCGGCCGCCAGCCGGGTGAGGATCGCGACCTCTCGTTCCGCGTCGCTCGCCGGCAGCAGGAGCGACGGATAGACGCTCATCGCCTCGTCCCACGACTGCGGCGCATGCGGAGCCGGCGGCGGGCTCAGGGCGGCGAGGTCGAGCCTGACCCCGGAGACCTTGCCGGCCGCGAGACCCAGCCCGAAAGTCATCCTGGAAAGCAGGGTGCCGGCGTTGAGCCACGCCTCGGCGCGGTCGGGGTAGCCGGTCGGCGGCGGGTAGGAGTAGAGAGGCTCGCCGAGCCGGGCGATCCAGGCGAGGACCGCTTTCGGGTTCTCGACGTTGGCTCCCACGGCGCGCAGCGCCGAGGCGGCGAGCTCGAAGGGGGATTTCACCTTGGCGCCGCGCGCCTCCGGGCTCCAGAATTCGCGCGACTCGGCGATCGCCCCGACGACACGCCGGACGTCTCCGCCGCTGGCCCGATAGACGCCCGCCAGCCGGTCGACGAGCGCGGAAGATGGATGGTCGGAGACGAAGCGGACGGCAAGCTGGAAGGCGAGGTGGTGCGCCGTCGCCGGATGCATGGCGAGGAGGTCGAGCACCTCCTCGCCGTCCTCGATGCCGCGCCCCGCGGGGAACGGCCGGCCCAGGATCTCCTTGGCGCCCGCGTCGTGGACGTCGGCGCGGAACAGGAACTGCCCCTGCACGCGGAAACCCTCGCCGCCGATCTTTCTCTCCTGTTCCATCCGCTGCCCGATCTTGCCCATCGCCCCGGGGTCGGCGGGAACGACCGTCCAGCCGGTGAAGGCCCGCGCCACCTCGACGACGTCGCGTTGGGTATAGCCGCCGTCGACGCCCAGCGTGTGCAGCTCCATCAGCTCGCGGGCGTAGTTCTCGTTGATCCCTGGGGACGCCTTGCCGGGCTGCGGCGGCCTCGCCGGCTGGTGCATCTCGTCCCCGAACGTGGTGGGCGCGCCGCCCGGAGCCACCGACTGCGAGTTGTCGAGGTAGAGCAGCATGGCCGGCTGGTGCGCCGTGGCCCCCAGCAGGCCGCGGAAGCGTCCGAGAGCGAAGGGGCGGATCGCGTCGCGCTCGAAGGCGACGAGATACGGCCGCGTGCGATCGTTGGTCCACGAGACGTTGAAATGGTTGAACCAGAAGTCGGCCATCATTTCAGCGAGCTGGTGCTGGGAGTAGACCGCGCGCAGGAGCTTCTGTGCGGAGAGCTGCTCCAGGATCTCGCTCTGCGGCCGGTACCCGTTCCGGTGCGCGTAGTCGGCCAGGATGGCGCGGATCTCCTTCTCCATCTCCTCCCTGGAGAGCCCGTCCTGCGCGAGATCCTCCTTGTCGTCGGGGATGACTCCGGCCTTGCGCGCCTCCGTCCGGACGGCGCCGTCGTTGGGATAGGCGCACAGCGTTTCGGCGACGGTCATCGTCAGGGCCGGATAGGCGGCAAGGCGCGCCGCGAGCGTCGGCTCGGGCTCGGCAAGAGAGGCCGCGAGCTGCTGTTCCAGCCAGCGCTCAGGACCCATGGCGGCGACGGCATCGACCTCGCCCGGGCGCGCTCCGTAGGAGAATCGGGCGAGCAGATGGGCGGCCGCCTCGCGCCGCGTCAACCCGGCCTCAGCCCACGGCAGGTGGAGAGGAGCCGCGCCATCCGCGGCTCTCCGCAGGTCCTGTGGGTGAGAGGAACGGGGATTGCCGGCGCAGGCCAGGCAGGCGAGACCGCAGAGGGTGGAGGTCAAGATCGTGGGTGCGACTCTCATGGCAGTGCTCCTCCGGCACCAGGATCGCGGCAAATTCCGCGCCAGTCAAGCCGGCGTGACATAATCCGGTGCTCAACGCAGTCCGCAAGGACCATAGGAGACCGACCATGTCCAAGAAGTGGATCAGCGCGGCAGTGGTAGCGGCCAGTCTGTTGAGCCTGTTGTCGAGCCCGGTGCACGCGGCGGCGCCCAAGACCTACCAGGTAACCGGCCCGGTTCTCGAGCTGACGAACGACATGATCGTGGTCAAGAAGGGCAACGATCGCTGGGAGATCGCGCGCGAGGCCGCGACCAAGGTCACCGGCGACCTCAAGGTCGGCGCCACGGTCACCATCCAGTACCGGATGACCGCCGCCACCATCGACGTCAAGCCCGAGAAAGCCGCGAAGACTCCGGCCAAAAAGACCCCGAAGAAGGGAGCGTAGCTCTCAGGGCGTCGCCGGGAAGGCCTTGACGTCGAACCGCAAACAAAGGAGGACACCTCATGGCCGCACCGAGTCTCGTCGCGAAGTGGATTTCCTGGGCCCCGTATCTGCAGAGCGTGCTGCGCATCGTGGCCGCGTTCATGTTCCTCACCTTCGGCACCGTGATCCTGTTCTCCTTCCCGATGGCGATGCCGAACGGCGCCACCGCGCCGGTGATGTCCCAGACCTGGATCGGCGGCGTCCTCGAGCTCGTCGGCGGAGCGCTGCTCCTCGTCGGCCTCTTCACCCGGCCCGTCGCCTTCATTCTTTCCGGCATGATGGCGGTGGCCTACTTCCAGTTCCACTTCCCGCAGGGCTTCTGGCCGGTCGTGAACCAAGGCGTGCCCGCGATCCTCTACTGCTTCATCTGGCTCTACTTCTCCGCCGCCGGAGCGGGGCCGTGGAGCATCGACGCCAAGAGAGCTTCATGAGCGAACGATCGACCTGAGGTCGGCGGGCGAGAACGGTCTTCAGAACCGGAGCATGAAGGGGAGATCGGGCCGGAGATCGCGGCTCTGACCTTTGACACCGCCGTCCAAGGTCAGCTCGACAAGCTAAGCGTCGTCGCGCTCGACCTTCGCCAATCCGAAGCGAGTGAGCACTTTCGTCGGATCGTCGGGATCGTCGCGGGGCGGCTGTAGCAAGCGCAGACCGGTCAGCCGGCGGACACCCGGCGGATGGTCGACAAGGGTAAGCCTCCGGTCAACCGCCCCTGCCCCCGTCCGCAGCGGCGCGACGAGCCGCTCCCGTACCGCGTCGGCGCCATCGGCGATCGCCATCACTCGAGGCACACACCTCAGAGGAATGGCGCCTGCGAGTCCGACGGCCGTGCGTGGGCTCGAGTCAAGTTGAGCGGCCCTGCCAAGCACTGATCTGTGCCTTGGGAAGCGGGTGGCGCTATCAAAGGTAGGGTTTCCAGCGTCCTCTTCAGCCTCTCGACGTACGGCTGATATTGGGCCGGATCTCGCTTGGCTAAGCCCACTAAGATAGCGAGCGCCTCCGCGAAGTCCTTCCGGGCCTCGTCCATCCGGTTCTCGTTGAGATGTTGGACCCCGAGATCGTAGAGCGTTTCAGCGACGGTGGGAAGATAGGCCTCTGGGTCCTTCTGCGCCAAGTCGCGGCGTATGGTGAGCGCCTCCTCGTACGCCTCGCTGGCCGCGTCCATTCGGTTCTGGTCTCTATGCAGATTTCCCAGATTGTTGAGTGATGTCGCAACGTACACTCGATAGGAATCGGGGTTCCTTTTGGCCAAGTCGCGGAAGAGCCTGAGCGCTTCGTCATAGGCCATGCGGGCGTCATACATCCTGTTCTGAATGCTATACAGAACCCCCAGATTGTTAAGCGTTGCAGCGACATCAGACAAATACGTGTCCGGGTTTTTCCGCGCCAAATCCCGGCGAATGGTAAGCGCCTCCTCGTATGCCTTGCGAGCATCTTCCATCAGGTTCTGATCGCTATACAAAACCCCTAGGCTGTTGAGCGTCATCGCGACATATGCCAGATAGGTGTCTGGGTTCGTCTGCGCCAATTCGCGGTAGATCTTGAGCGCCTCGTCGCAGGCCTTGCGGGCATCATCCTTCAAGTTCTCGCGGCTATACAGGAGTCCGAGATTGTGGAAGGTTATAGCGAGATCCGGCAGATAGGTGTCTGGATTCTTCTGCACCAGCGCGCGGCGGATGGTGAGTGCCTCCTCGTGTTCCTTGCGTGACTCTTGCGTTCGATTCTGAAAGTAATGCAGCACCCCAAGACTGTTGAGTGTAAATGCAACGTTAGGCAGATAGGTGTCTGGATTCCTTTGCGCCAAGTCGCGGTAGATTTTGAGCGCCTCATCGTAGGCCTTGTTTGCGTCCTCCATCCGATTCTGGTCGTGATGCAGAAGCCCCAAGCTGTGGAGCGTTGCGGCGACGTGCGGCAGATAGATGTCCGGATTCTTCTGCGCTAAGTCGCGGCGAACGGTGAGAGCTTCTTCGAAGGCCTTGCGAGCCTCGTTCATCCGGTTCTGGTCGCGATGCAAATTCCCCAAATTGTTGAGCGTTTGAGCGAGATCCGGCAGATAAACGTCTGGATTCTTCTGGACCAAATCCCTGGTGACGGCGAGCGCCTCCTCGTAGTCCTTGCGAGCCTCGTCCATCCGGTTCTGGTCACGATGCAGAAGCCCCAGATTGTTGAGAGTTGCGGCAACATACGTCAGATAGGTGCCTGGATTCTTCTGCGCCAAGCTGCGGCTGACGGTGAGCGCCTCGGCATAGGCGCTGCGGGCCTCCTCCATCCGGTTCCGGTGGCGATGCAAATTCCCCAGATTGTTGAGTACCATCGCTACATACGCGCCATAGGTGTCTCGATTCTCATGCGCTAAGTCACGGGCCAGTACCAAAGCGCGTGAGTACTCTTCGAGTGCCTTCGGAAAGTGGTTCAATTCCTGACTAAATTTGCCGAACGAAAACCAGGCTTCGAAGCTGTCCGGCCCGGCCGCAGTGGCTGCCTGGTAGGTCTTTTCCGCGTCGTCGAAGCGAAAACGCGTTGTGAGGAGCTGCGCACGGAGTAGATAGCTCTGGACGACTTCCGCGATCTCTCGGCCCGCTTCTTCCTTGTGCTGGTGCGCTACTTCCGCGAAGCCCACGAGCTTCTCCATGTCGAGGAGTTGCAGGGCCTCGTCCACTTTGCCGTCGAGAAACAGGGACAACGCTCGTTTATTGAGCTCAGGAGTCAATTCTGGCTTGAGACGGGCAAGCTCTTCGGCCAGTTTCTGGGCGGCCGCTCGGGCTTGATCCCGCTCTTTACTGAGCTTGTCGATAGCCATCGCGGTGGCCAGGTTCTTGGCTTCTAACGCTTTGAGTTGCTTTTGATAAGTCTGCTCGATCTCCGCAAAGCCTTTGAGGCGGTAGAAGCGAAGAGCCATTTCTTCGCGGTCGACCGCCTTCGAGATGAGGATGGTGAAAGTATCGACGGAGTCTCGGGGGATGGGCCGATGCAACTGCACGTCGTTGACGACGGCGTAGCCAGGTTTCTGGACAACGACTTCAACGATGTCGCCGGGTTGCTTCTTCGGGAACTCGAGCGTGAAAGTCCCGTTGGTCTTGGATTCAGTCGGGTTGGCGCCGGCCACGGCGGAGATCTGCACGTTGGGAACGGGAGGGCCTCCGAGCTCGTTCTCTCTTACGATGCCTTGAAGCTTTGCGGCCTGTGCGCGATAGGCCGCAGTGGGGAGGAGGAAGAGGAGCGTGGCAAGGGCGATTCGGGAACGCATAGGGGGCCTAGTTTTGGAGGCTGACAACAACTTCGTTGGCATCGCCGACGATGGCGTTCTCCAGCCCTTGGTAGCCGAGTGAACGGACTTGACAGGCGCCAATCTGCGCCTCGGGGAGAGGTGCTGCTTTCTCAGGTAGAGTGTCCAGGTTCCTCTTGAGCCTCTCAACGTATGGCTGGTATTGAAGTGGATCTCGCTTGGCGAAGTCCTCAATAATGGATAGCGCCTCTTCTAAAGCGTTTCGGGCCTCGTCCAGCCGGTTCTCATCGCGATGCAGGAGCCCCAGATTGTTGAGCGTTGCAGCGACGTAGGGCAGAAAGGTGTCCGGGTTCTTTTGCGCCAAGTCGCGGAAGATCTCGAGTGCCTCGTCGTAGGCTTTGCGGGCATCGTCCATCCGGTTCTGGTCGCTATGCAGGAGCCCAAGGTTGTTGAGTGTCATCGCGACATACGACAGATAGGTGTCTGGATTCTTCTGTGCTAAGTCGCGGCGGATGGTGAGCGCCTCGTCGTAGGCCTTGCGGGCCTCGCTCATCCGGCTCTGGTCGCTATGCAGAACCCCTAAATTGTTGAGCGTTCCAGCGACGTACGACAGATAGGTGTCTGGATTCTTTTGTGTCAAGTCGCGGTAGATCTTGAGCGCCTCGTCGAAGACTTTGCGGGCATCGTCCATCCGGCTCTGGTCGCGATGCAGGAGCCCCAGATTGTTGAGTGTCAGAGCGACGCACGACAGATAGGTGTCTGGATTCTTTTGTGCCAAGTCGCGATAGATCTTAAGCGCCTCGTCGAAGACTTTGCGGGCATCGTCCATCCGGTTCTGGTCGTGATGCAGGAGCCCCAGATTGTTGAGCGTTCCAGCGAGTTCGGGGCGGTAGGTGTCAGAGTTCTTCTGCACCAAGTCGCGGTAGATCTTGAGCGCCTCGTCGAAGGCTTTGCGGGCATCGTCCATGCGGTTCTGGTCGCGATGCAGGAGCCCCAGATTGTTGAGCGTCATCGCGACGTCCGGCAGAGAGATGTCTGGGTTCTTTTGCGCCAGGTCGCGGTAGATCTTGAGAGCCTCGTCGTAGGCCATCCGGGCATCGTCCATCCGGTTCTGGTCGTTATGCAGAATCCCCAGACTATTGAGTGCCTTGGCAACGTTGGCGTTTGTTCCGTCTTTGCGCGCCAGTTCCAAGGCATGTAAGTATTCTTCCAGGGCCTTTGGAAAGTGATTTAAATCCTGGCTGAAATCGCCGAAAGCATGCCAGGCATCGAAGCTGTCCGGCGCCGTCGCAGTGGCTGCCTGATAGGTCTTTTCCGCGTCGTCGAAGCGAAAACGCGTTGCGAGGAGCTTCGCTCGGAGCAGATAGCTCTGGACGACTCCCGCGATCTCTCTGTCCGCTTCGGCCTTGCGCTGGCGTGCCGATTCCGCGACGCGCCCGAGCTTCTCTATGTCGAGGAGCTGCAGGGCCTCGTCCACCTTGCCGTCAAGAAACAGAGACAACGCCTGTTTGTTGAGCTCAGGGGTCACCTCAGGCTTGAGCCGCGCGGACTCTTCCGCCAGCTTCTCGGCGGTTGTTCGGGCGTGATCCCGATCTTTTCTAAGCTTGGCCAGAGCCGCTGCGTTGGCCTGATTTTTCGCTTCCAACTCTTTGAGGCGCTTCTGATAGGTCTGCTTGATCTCTGCCAAGCTTTTGAGGCGGTAGAAACGGAGAGCCATTTCCTCGCGGTCGGCTTCCCTCGAGATGAGGATGGTGAGGGTTTCGGCAGAGTCTCTGGGGAGGAGCCGCCGGTGCAACTGCACGTCGTTGACGACGACGTAGCCCGGTTTTTGGACAACGATCTCGACCATGTCGCCTGGCTGCTTGTTCGGGAACTCAAGCGTGAAAGTCCCGTTGGTCTTGGATTTGGTCGGGTTGGCGCCGTCTACGGCGGAGATCTCCACGTCGGGGACAGGCAGGCCGACGAGCTCCTCGTTCACTCTTACGATGCCCTTGAGCTTGGCGGCTTGTGCGCGAAAGGCCGCGGTGGGGAGGAGGACGAGGAGAGCGGCGAAAACAATTCGGGTGCGCATTGGAGTGCCTCAAGGTTTGGGTATGAGGATGACGACGATGTCGTTGGAGCCGACGACCACGGGGTTCTCCCAGACCTGGTAGCCGGGTGCGACGGCCCGCAGGGTGAGGTCATCGCGCAGACGGTAACCGGGTATGGTGAGCTCGAACCGGCCGGTGGCATCGGAGATCGCGGGAGGGACGGAGACGTTGAGCTCGAGGTGGACGCCGGGCAGCGGTTTGTTGGACCGATATTCCTCGACGCGGCCGGTGAGGTGCCCGGGTTTCTTGCGCACGGGCAGGTAGAGGCTGTTGCCGTGGAGGGGGTACTGGCGGCCCGGCTCGGTGGGCTCGAAGCCGTCGGCGTCGAGCAGCACGGTGACGAGCTGATCGCGGAAGCTCGCAGGGATCTCGGGGAAGATAGCCTGGCCTTTGTCCCCGATGCGCTCGCTCCTCGGGTAGCCTCCAAGCTGTAACAGGACGCTCCCTTGGTTTCTCAGGATGAGATTCTGCGGTCCACCTTCGCCATGGACGTAGACAGTCAGCGGGAAATTGGCGACCGGCCGAGGAAGCACGAAGCCTCCGACGATGGTGAGGGCGAAGAGGACGACCGGCCCACCCAGCTCCACGACTCCGCCGAAATGGCGACCGGAGTAGCGGGCATAGGAACGGAGAACGCCGAAAAGGAAGCCTGCCGCCATGAGGCCTAGGGGCAGAAGGACGAGGTAGTAGAAGGGGCCGGTGAGCTGCCACTTGGCCAGGAGATCGGCCTTCCAGAGCATCAGGGCGATCAGGATCAAGGCGCCAAGAAAACAGCCCAGCGAGACCACCGCAAAGGGGGCGATCTGGCGCCAGCTCTCAGGTTGGGAGGAGGGTGTGCGGCGTCGGTCGCGAGTGGCACTGGGCGGCTTGTCCTCTTGCACGGGATCGGACGGGACTGGGACGGCGGGAGGCCCTCCCGTCAGGGCTGCGGTCAGCTTTCCAAGATCAGTGGGGAGCTGATAGTAGGATGCGCCACGCAGCGGCTCGGGGATATGAGCGGTCGGCTCGTCGGCGAGCAGGACGGGGATGAACTTATGGTTCAGCATGCCGTTGCTGTAAAGCGTCTGTCCGATGACGGCTCCTTCCCAGTGTGCGCCCAGGCCCCGTCCCGGGTCCTCCTTGCCGCGGAAGCGCCGGTAGTAGGGCTCGTTGCAGATGACGAGCACCCAATCCGCCTGCTCGATCTGATTGAGCATCCACTTGGGCCACCCCTCGGGCGGCCCCTGCGGGGAGGTCACCTCTTGGTCAAACAGCACGCGGAGCCCTGCCCTTTGGAGGGATGCCGCGAGGTCGGCGACGCGCTGCTTGTGGGCGGCGGGTGCCTGAGCGTAGCTGATGAAGACCGTCTTGGGCATTCCCTCGGCCTCGACCGATTCTTTTTAACCCTTCCATCTTATCTCAATCCCCAGGAGCCGAGGGACAGCTCTGATAGGACCTCCGCTTCGCTCGGTGAGCCGCCGTACCGTTTCAGGGCGAAGCCTGCGATGAGCCGCTCGCCGCCGCTGGCCCGCTGGGTGACAGGCGAATGCATTTTGGGGCACTTATACTTCTCGTCCGGACGTGGCGCGCGCACGAGTCATCCAGCAAGGCAAGGGGCTCGCCTACCTCACGCTCGGCCTGGTGAGCCTCGAGATAATCGTCGCTCTAACGGCCGGAATTGCTGCGCGGAGCATCGCCCTCCTCGGGTTCGGAGTAGACAGCCTGATTGAGCTGATCGCGGGCGCAGCAGCCCTCTGGCGCCTCCATGCCGACCTCGACCCCGCCAAGCAGGAACGCGTCGAAGCAAAGAGCCTTCGCGTTATTGGCGTGTGCTTCCTAGCCCTGGCCGTCTACGTGGCGTATGAGGCGGTGGAGAACCTCCTTGCCCGCGACCGGCCAGCGCCGAGTCCGCCGGTCTGGTGCTCGCGGTCTTCTCCCTCATCAGCATGCCTCTCCTCGCCCGTGCCAAACGGCGCGTGGCGCTCGGTATGCGAAGCGGAGCGCTGGCCGCCGACGCACAACAGACGGCGCTCTGCGCCTATCTCGCGGCTATTCTGTTGCTCGGCCTCCTTCTCAACGCTGCCCTTGGCTGGTGGTGGACCGATCCGCTCGCGGGGGCTCTCATGGTGCCGATCATCGTGAAGGAGGGCCTCGAAGGCGCACGCGGCCGCTCGGCCTCTGGCAATGACTGCTGCTGAGGCCATCTACATGTGGTCATAGCGGCCAGAATGAAAGTGGCTATTGCCCTGCGACTGCTCCCCAGCGAGCATCTCTCTTCGGCGGAACATCGACCGCTGAGGAAAGGGACCAGCCCATGAAAAGTTTCCGCGTCGCGCTCGCCGCCGCCGTCTTGGCCGCCGTCATGGGGTCAATGACCGATGCACACTCCTCACAAGACAACCCGAAGCCCGTGGAAGCGGCCAACCTGACCGGCCTGCACGATTTCGATCTTCGAGTCGGCCGATGGCAGGCGCATAATCGCCGCCTGAAGGAGCGGCTAGCCGACTGTCATGAATGGGAGGAATTCGACGGGACGCAGACCCTGTGGCAGCTCATGGACGGTTGGGCCAACGTCGACGAGAACGTGTTGAAGATGCCGGGCGGCGAGTATCGCGGGGTCAGCCTGCGCGCCTACGATTCGAAAACCGGGCAGTGGGCAATCTGGTGGCTCGACGGTCGCAATCCCTTCGGCGAGCTCGACCCGCCGGTCATAGGCCATTTCGAGAACGGCGTCGGCACCTTTTATGCCGACGATAAGCTCCGAGGGAAGCCGATCCGCGTGCGGTTCACCTGGTCGCAGATGACGCCCACATCCGCTCACTGGGAACAGGCTTTTTCACCCGATGGCGGGAAGACGTGGGAAACGAACTGGATCACCGACTTCCGTCGGATCCCGTAATCAAGCCTCGCGGCTGGAAGCCCAGCCTTCGACGAGCGCATCCGGGTTGTGGTCTACGACGAAGCTCGGCTCGATGCCGTGCTCCAGAAAGGTCTTCAAGCCGGCGAGCAAGAGGTTGAAGCCTCCGGTTGAATCCAACGCCTGCGCCACGATTTTCTCCAGGTCGCCGCCGAAGCCCCAGTTTTTGACGGTGACGAAAGTTCGGTCCCCGTCTCTGGGCTCGAACGTCCACTCGACCGAGGTCCGACTGTAGAGACCACCCCACTCGATGAGAATTCGCTTGTCCTTCTCGATCGCCTTCACGTCGACCTCGGCGGAGGCGCCGTACATCTCCCAGTCCCACCGGACCTGCTTGCCGGCCTCCAGCCGGCCGCTCCCTTTGGAGAACCAGAAGCGAGAGGTGATGGCGGGATCGACCAGTGCCTCGAACACCTCCGCGATAGGCTTGCGGATGAGCATTTGCGCCTTGGCGACCGGCGCCTGAAGTGTGTCTGTCATGTGTCCTGCCCCTCCTTCTTCTTCGCCGCCCGGGCGGCGTGCTCCGCGATTCGAGACTTGACGATCTTCCGCACCAGCGTGGCCGGCATGGGCTTGTCCGCTGGAAAGCGAATGGTGCCCTTGCTGGTGTCGTAGGCCTTGAGCTCGTCCTTGTTGTCTTCCACGGGAAACTTACCGGGGTAGAACGCGCAGTGGTTCGCAGCCGCGCCAAAGGACACGAGAAGCCGTCCGTTGAGACGGAAGCCCGGGATCTGATAGCTGATGCACTCTTCAGCCTCGGGCGCCGCTGACTTGATGGCCCTTCGGAGCTTCTCCAGCGCGGCTCGCTTCTCGTCGCTCAAGGGTGCAAGGTACTCGTCGATGGTCTTTGGATTAGCTGGCATTGCTTGTTGCTCCTCGAGAGGTTAGTGGCTTACAGCGTCTCTACGGCTGGATCGAGGATCAGGCCCGCCTCGGCGAGCAGGTCGAGCTCGGCGCCGGTGAAGGAGGTGAGGCGGTGGTACAAGGCGTCGAGCTCGCGCTCGACGACTGCCGGATCGGCGCCTTCCAGAGAGCGCAGGAGGGCGAGCGCCGCGTCTTCTGCGGGGCAGGGCGCGAAGGGCCTCGGGCCAGCCCAGCTCGCGCCGGCGATCCCGAGATACTTGGCGCGGAACTCTTCCGGCGAAGGGCGGTGGAGGTGGAGGATGGAAGGGCCGGCCAGGGTGGCGGATTGTCCCGGAGCGGCTCCCCCGCCGGGGGCTTCGGCGAGGTGCCAGCCGTGTACGCCCGCCGCGGCCAGGCCGTGGGCGACGGCGACCGCCGATTTCCCGTTGTGGTAGCCGGTGAAATAGGGCCTCGCGTCTTTCTGGTCCATCCGCAGGGCCGCGACGAGCGCCTGCCAGCCGCCGAGCCCGAGGCGGGCCGCGGCGAGGCGAGGATTGACTTTGAAGCGGGGCGGCGCGCCGGGCTGCCAGGGCAGGAGTAGCTCGTGGTCGACGTAGCGGAGGAGGACGCGGCCCGCGGCGGAAGCGGCGGCGAAGTGGTCGTGGAGGGTGGAGCCGCCGCGGCCGTCGCCTTCGAGGTGGAACCATTCGTCGGCGTCGAGGTGCAGGAGCCAGTCGAGAGGCGCGCCGCCCAGCTCCCCAGCCCTGGCGGCGACGAGAGCCGCGCTGGCGTTCAGCGCCTGGCGCGAGGCGACGGCGAAGGAGGAGGCGCCGGCCTCGGCCCACTCCAGGAGCTGCTCGCGCTGCGGGAACGCCGGCAGGGCGGGCCAACGCGCGGCCTTGACCTCGGCGCCTGACCAGACGGTCAGCCGCTCTGGGTAGCGCGCCCGCAGGCGTGCCGCGCCGGCTGCCTCGGCCGGCTCCTCGAGGTGATCGAAGACGAGGACCAGGTGGTCCAGCCCCAGGCGGAAGTGATGCTCGCACCAGCGGTCCAGCATCTCGTCGCCGCGGTAGACGGTGGCGACGAGCCCGATTCGCGGGCGAGCGGCGCTCTTGCGCAGCGCCACGATCCTGCCCCCTGCACGCTGATCGGCCAGCTCATAGAAGAGGAGGGCTCCCGGCGCGAGCTGTGGATCGGGGATCGCCTGGAGCGCGTCCGTGGCGGTGAGGCTCGGAATGGAGCTCCGCGGCACGCCGGGAGCCATCCCCGCTGGACAAGGGTCGTCCTGGAACCACAGGGTGAGCGCCCAGCGGGGTGGCCCTGGGTGAAGGGGACGCACCTGGTGGGGCACGGCGCGGGCGTCGAAGAGCACCGCCGAGCCACCGCACGGCGCGAGCAGCGCGCCGGGAGGGTTGGAGACGACGGCACCCGGAGCCCACAACGCCAGCTCGCCGCCCGCGCACTCGCGGCTGGGAGGGTTGAGATAGACGACGCAGGTGAAGGCCCGCCCGTTGTCCTCACCACCACCGGGATTGTCGAGATGCGGACGGTAGCCGGCCGAGGGAGCCGGATAGCGAGCCAGCATCGCCTTGACGGGCGGTTGGAGCTGGCGATCCGGGAAAGACGCCACGACGCTCGAGGCGAAGCGGTCGAGGAGCCATTGGACGAGGACGGCCAGACGCGGCGCCGCAGCGGGAAGCTCCGGCTCGAGACCCGTCAGGAAGGCGACCTCGTCCGAACGATGGGGCGCTCGCCGGTCGGCGCGCCCGATGCCGCCTCGCTCAAGCCCGAGCCGGCCCGCGGCGTAGGCCGTCTCGATCTCCTGCGCGATCTCGCACAGGGCCTCCGGAGCCACCAGCCGCGGGTAGACGATCCAGCCGGGCAGGTCCGAGCGGCCGCACGCCTGGGAGCAGGCCGCAGCCTTTCCCGCGCCCTCGTCCAGAGAGGCCCACAGCTCCTCGGCAGCCGTCAGGGACGGCAGCGGCCGCCACCAGAGCGGCTTGGCCGGATCCCAGGCGCCGGCCTCGTGGAGGTCCGCTTCGAGCCGCGCGAGCTGCTCCCTCAGCGTCAGAGGCGTGAGCCAGGAAAGGGCGCCGGCTGTAGCCGCCCGCTGCGCGAGACCGAGCAAGGCCGCGGGGCTGGGAAGAGGCGCGGCGCCCGCTCCCCTCGGCCCGCCCCGCACCAGGAGGGCCAGCTCGTAGGCGAAGGCGACGTGGAGGTCTGCCGGGCTCACCCGCCGCAGCTCATCCGCGACCGATTCCAGCTCGGCCATCGAGCGCTCCAGTGCGGTCAGGAGTCGGGGTAGATCCTGGATCAAGGACATCGAGCCTGGTGTCGGGCAACTGCTGCTTCCGCCTCGTCGGAGGCGAGGAGGAATTGTACATCCCTGCCGCCCGCGTCCTGTTTCGCGGAGGCAGACGTCGAGCAGCAAGGCGAGCTTTTTCTTCCCGGCTTCCCTACACTTCCCTGCCATGCGGACCATTGCGATCGTCGGGGCCGGCCAGGCCGGGCTTCTGCTGGGGTTCGGGCTGATCGAAAAGGGGTGCGCGGTCACCTTGGTGGCCGAGCGCTCCGCCGACGAGGTCTTCAACGGCCGCCTCGGCGCCACCGCCGGCCTCTTCGCCACCGCGATCTCCCATGAACGCGAGCTCGGCCTCGACCTCTGGGCCGACGCGGCGCCGCTCATCGACGGCGTCCACATCGACTTTTGCATCGAGCCGCGGAACCTCCTCCTGACCGTCGAGGGACGTTTCGACGGACCCTGTCGAGCCATCGATCACCGGCTCAAGCTGTCCACCTGGATGCGCGAATTCGAGCGCCGGGGCGGCCGGCTGGTCATCCGCACCGTCCAGGTGTCCGATCTCGACGAGCTCGCCGCCTCCCACGACGCGGTGTTCGTGGCCACCGGCAAGGCCGCCCTGAGCGGGATCTTCCCCCGCGACGACGCGCGTAGCGTCTTCACCAAGCCGGAGCGCAATCTCGTGGCCCTCACGGTCTCCGGGCTGCGACGGTGGGAGAACATCTCCTACCAGCATCCGGCCAAGTTCACCATCACCGCGGGACTGGGGGAGATCTTCTGGATTCCGTTCCTGGGGCGGCGCGGCGAAGCCTGCTTCAGCCTCGTCTTCGAGGGCGTCCCAGGCTCCGGCCTGGACCGCTTCGGAACCCTCCGCACGGCCGACGAAGCGCTGGCCGCCGCCCACGCGGTCATCGCCGACTTCGCGCCGTGGGAGAGCGCCACCCTGGCCGCGGCGCGGATGATCGACGACCTCGCCTGGAGCCCCGGCGCCCTCTCCTGCGTCGTCAGAAGCCCCACCGCCCACCTCCCTTCGGGCCGCGCGGTCTTCGGCCTCGGCGACACGGTCACCGTCTACGATCCGGTGAGCGCGCAGGGGGCCAACAGCGCCGCCAAGATGGCGCACGGCCTCGCCCACGCCATTGCGGAACGGGGGAACGAGCCTCTGGACGCGGCCTGGATGGAGAGCTGGTTCGAGGGCTACTGGGACCGCCACGCTCGGGCGATGGCCGACTTCAACCGCATCATGCTCCTGCCGTTACAGCCGCCGGCCATCGAGATCGTCCTCGCCGCTTCGCGTTCCCGGTCGGTCGGCGACCCGTTCATCGCCTCCTTCGACGACCCCACGCGCTACTTCCCCTGGCTGGACGACATGACGGAAGCGCGCCGCTTCATCGCGCAACAGACCGGTCGCCCATGGCTCTGGACCGCCGCCAACGCCCGCCTCGCGGCCGGCATCCCCCAGGTGGCCCGCAAGCTCGGCCTGCGCAAGACCCCCGTGGCGCCCCGGCCTATCGCGGTTCCTGAGCACCCACCGGAGCCCTGCCCATGAATGGATACCGTGCCATCGTCGTCGGAGCCACCGGCGCAGTCGGCTCCGCGCTCGTGCGTGAGCTCCTCGCCTCGCCGCCTTGCGAGGAGGTTACGGCCCTGACGCGGCGTCCGGTCGAGATGTTCGCAGCCCTCCCTGGGTACGCGAAGCTGCGCCAGCGGGTCATCGATATGAGCGACCTCGAACAGAAGACGGCGGACGCAGCCCGTGGGTATACCGCGGCGTTCTGTACGATGGGCGTCGGCCAGCCACGGAAGATGGCGAAGGACGAGGTCTGGAAGATCGACGTCGACTACGCGGCCGCGTTCGCGCGCGGCGCCTGGTCGGCGGGGGTGCGGCACATCTCGCTCCTCTCCTCGACCGCGGCCGATCCCGCGGCGCGCTCCTTCTATCTCCGCCTGAAAGGGGCTGCCGAGGCAGGGGTCGCCGCCGCGGGAATCCCCCGCACCAGCTTCTTCCGTCCCAGTCTGCTCGTCACCCGGGAGATCCGCTACGGCTTGCAGGACCGCCTGACGCAGCTCCTTTTCCCCCTGGTCTCGCCGCTCCTGCCGGGCCGGTTCCACCAGATCCGCGTCGAAGACCTCGCCCGCGCCATGCGCCTCAACGCCGAGCGGCCGGGACAAGACGGCGTGGAGATCCTGCAGTATCCGGACTTCGTCGCCCTGCCGCGGTCCGTCGGTCAATGACTTTGAACGAGATCCACATCGTGTCCGGATTTTCCGCGGCAGGCACGCTCCGGCAGGCGTTGCGGCCCGTGGCTCTGCTCGTCAGCGACGACGTCCTCTCCTGCGGTCCGCTGCCTCCTCTGGAATCACTCGAAGATTGGCGGCAGACCAGGGAAGCCTACCTGCGGACCCTTGTTCTGGATGAGCCGGACTTCGCCTTGACGGGTCGCGATGATCACCTCCTCACCGAACCCTCCCGCCTGCGCGCTGCCGATTCGATTTTCCTCTGGACCGGAACGACTCTGAACGAGCAACTGCTCCTGGTCTGGATCGTCCAGGTTCTGCGGCTCCTCTGCATTGAGGGGGAACGGCTGCGCGTCATCCTGATCACCCAGGGAGGGCTCGGAGACATCGTCAGTGTCGGAATGTGCCGTCCGGATCAGCTCAGGGCGCACCCGCCGCCGGAGCCTCTCACCGCCGAGGCCCTGGCCCAGATTGATCGCGCCTGGGCCGCCGTCACGGCACCCGAGCCGTCCGGGCTGCTCGCCTTCCTTGCAGAGGATACCAGCCCGCTCCCCTTCCTCTCCCGCAGCCTTCGAAGTCTCTTGGATCACTACCCTGACGCCAGCACCGGTCTCAATCGCTGGGAAACCACCCTGCTGAAGCACACGGATTCGAAAGGTCCCTCAGCCGTCCGGATCGTGGGGTACAGTATGGGAGACGCCCTGGACAGCCCGGATCTGGTCGGCGATGCCTATCTCTTCTCGCGCCTCCGCCGTCTGGGCGACCCGTCGCTCGCGCATCCTGCGCTCGTGCTCTCCGGGACGATCACCGAGCTGCGTGGAACGGAAGCCCGCCTGATCGAAACCGGCCGGGACAGCCTAGCCGGAAAAGCCAATTTCGTGGACCTCAACGGCATTGACGACTGGGTCGGCGGCGTCCATCTCGACTCAACCCGCGGCCGGGTGTGGTTTCGCCGAGACGGGGGGCTTCAGATGCGTTAGAATAAGCAGGCAAGATGTCATAACAGAGAGGCAGATACCTTCAGATGCGATTTTTCCGTCTCGCCCTGCCGTTGTTATCCGCTTCAGCTCTTCTCACTGGCTGCGGCCTCCAGCAGACCACCAAAGAGATATTGACTCCTTCAACCAGCGGCGCAGTCAGCATCCCGCATTGGGAACTGTTCCACCGAAACCGGCCAGTCACGGCAATGGCGCTTTCGGCGGATGGTAAAGAGGGCTGGGCGATCGGTGCAGAAGGATTGGTCGTCCACTACGTCGGAAACGAGTGGAAAGTCGATGAAAGGGCCAGTCCTCTCGGAAAGGATGACCTTATCTCAATCTGGCTGTCAGCCGATGGAAAGGCAGGCTGGATCGTGGGGCAGCGAGGAGCGGTCCTCCAACTCCGGGCCGGAATCTGGCGCCGGATGAAGTCGGCCTCGCAGGAAACCCTCAAGTCCGTGTCTTCCGACGGAGATGGAGCACACGCTTGTGCGGTAAGCGACCTCCTCAACCTGTGGTGCTTTGAAAGCGGCTCCTTTACCCGTTCCGCTCAACCTCCAAATTTCCTTGACGAAGATCTACTTGGGCCGAGCATCGCGTGGTCCAATCGGGAGCCGGCGTGGGCTTTTATAGCCGCAGAAACGGCGACCACCAGAGTACATCTCTTCGCCGTTCGGTACGAACAAGGCCAATGGAAGGCTCCCGTCTCAATTGGTTCGGCTGATGATGATAATAGTGAAGACTCGCGGAGTCCTGTTCATAGCGTTTGGCTCGCCTCTGACCAGTCAAAGGGCTGGGCTGTGGGGAGCAACGGGCTGCTTCTCAAGCTTGAGGAGGGTCAGTGGAGTTCGTCTCCACAGTCTGAGACTCTGACCCACGAAACTCTTCTCAGCGTCAACTTCACGCCGGACGGCTCCCACGGCTGGGCGCTCGGAAACCGAGGGACTCTCTTATCTTGGAACGGTCGGCAATGGCAGTCGGCCTCACCTCCGCAGATGCAGAAAAAAACGCTATTTAAAATAGCTTGGCTGACCGCTGACGGTCCGCGTGCCTGGGCTCTTACCGGAGATGGCACTATAGCCCTCATCCTTCAGGGCAGCTCCTGGACGGCCCTGCCTGGCCCCGAAACTCTCACGGGCGCGGAACTACTCCAGGTAGGGTGCGAAATTCCGTCGAGCGCTTGGATACTCGGATTGCTTGAGGACAGCAGGCGCATCATCCTCCGGCTTACTGAGCAGGGATGGAAGATAGACAAACTCGTCCCACGACCGGAAGGGGATCCTGACGCCGGTTTAAGCATTGATGGAACAAGCGGCTGGGCGATCAGTTCCGTGGGAGGCTTTTTGCATTGGGGCGGTGAGAGTTGGCAGCCATGGCTCGGGATGGTTCCAAATCCGCCAATTCGGGGAGTGAAGGCCATTCGGCTCTCTGCAAATGGGGACCTCGGGTTAGTTCTAGCGGCAGACGGCCGGCTATTTCTTTACCGGCACGGTGCCTGGGTCGAGGATCACCGAGCTCGGGCCTTGCTCGGAGGAGATGTCGAGAAGCTCTGGCTAAGCGAGACCGACCTGTCAGGTTGGGTGAGCACGAACTCGAATCGGCTTCTTCGCTTCTACAGTGGCGAATGGGCACCCCATGCCGATTCTTTAGGAAGCGAGCAACTAAGGGTAGTTCTACCCACCGCCGAAGGGAACGATAGCTTGGCCCTCGACAACGGTGGCCAGACCTTTCGCTTCAAAGACGGAGCATGGCTCCTGGACCCAAATCTCACCGGCCTCGAGACGGTTGGGGGTCTTTACGGACTTGCGGATTACCCGTTCGGCTGGCTGGTCAGTCCCGATCGCACCCTCTGGGCGCGTGGAAAGGAAGGCCACTTGATGCACGACGTTCAGGCCGGCAGCTTAGTCGCAGGTAGCTTGAGGTCTGTTTGCTTGGCGCCGGACGGTAAAGCCGGCTGGGCAGTGGGTCTCCATGGGACGATCCTTCGGTATTCGCCGAAGCCGATTAGTCCCGCAATGTTACTGTCTGAACGAGGAGCTGACCTTGAGGAACTCAAGGGGACCTACCGGCTGAGCTTCGAAAACGAACTTCAACCAGCCGATGTTCCGAAAATCAGGCTCATCGACCAAGATCGAGGAGGAGAAGGCTTGGCCCTTACTCCTCAGGAGTATGATCTCCAGCCTGTAGGCCCGCGGAAATTTCGGCTCGAATTCAAGAGCGCCGCGAGCCGGCTCGTCAAAGCACAGGCGGGAGTACTCCAGAAGCTCCGGGTCGAAGCCCGCTTAGCCCATCCATCGCTGCCGGTGATCGCAGTTTTCGAAACAAGGCCTATCTACCTTCACGGCCGACCTCTCTGGCAGAAGATCCTCTCTGGAGCTGTCGCAGTGCTGGGTGGTAACCTGCTTCTTTTTCTAGCAGCAGCGCGCGTGCGCTGGCTACGCACCATGGTTCTCCACCCGGTCGGATCGGCCGCCATCGGTTTGGTTGTTGGCAAGTACCTTGTGACCGATTGGCTGATCCGTTTCGTGCTCCCCTTGAAATTGTCGATGTTCCGCGACTATCGACGAGGGCTGGCGCAAAGCTCGGCTCTGGCGACATGGACGGGTCGCGTCTATGTGCCGCCCCAGGTTTCCTTGGAGGAAAGGCCGACTGCTCCTCCAGGGCCTCCGGGCGAAGAGGCATGGCGCTTCGTCTTTCGCGAGCTTCTGCGTCAGCCGTCGCGCAGGGTCTGGCTCGTGCTCGGACCTTCGGGACTGGGCAAGACGGCTCTGCTCGAAAACTGGACGCGTCTGGCGTTAGAGCTCGGACAGACACCCTTTCTGATCAGGCTCCGCAACAGTCTGGCGCCCAAGGAGGAGGCCGCGGCGCTCATGGGCCAGTTCGGCGATGTCAACGTCACATCCGATGTTGCTCAGGACCTGTTGACCGGCGGCGGGTTCGTTTTGCTGCTCGACGGATACAACGAAGACCGGACGCCCGAGGTCACCCGGGAATTCGTCCGCCAGGCCGCAAAGCGGAACCTGGTGATCGTGACTTCGCAGTTCGATCCGGATTGGCGCAAGATCCTGGATGTCCAGCGCATCCATCTCGATTCGTTCGGACGCGATCAGCTCCGGCAGATCCTTGACGAGCAGTGGGTCGATCGCGTGCTGGCCTCGCCGCATCTCGCCGAAATCGCCCGGCTGCCGTTCACGGCGCAACTGCTCGCTCGGTTCATCGGCCGGAACCAACAGTTGCCCCACAACGAGCTCGAGATCTACGACGATCTCCGGACAGGGCTTGAAGCTGGGCCGGTGCTCAATCTCGAAGCGACTGCATGGGAGCTGTTCAAGGGCAACGAGACCGAGCTCTCCCCTGGCCCAAGGCTGCCCAAAGAATTCTGCGAGGCGGCCGTCGAGACAGGAGTCCTCACCCGCCGCGTACGGGACGGCAAGGACTCTTACCGCTTCGTCCATGAGCGGATTCACCGCCTCTTCGTCGCATCCTATCTCGATCGGCAGGACGCAAAGCCGCTCGCCGACTGGCATCAAGAGGTCATCCCCGGTCTCGGACGCGGCTACTGGACGGACGTCCTCGATTTCTGGGGGCAGATCAAGGGACATCTTGCATCGCACGGCGGAGGAGGGGAGATGCAGGCCTATCTGGACTTCCTTCGCAAGGTCGCCGACTTCAGTCAACCCATCTTCGCGCAGCGTTTGTACATCCAGTACGATCGTCTGTGCCGTTCCTGCCCTGGGCTGGTCGATCAGGATTTCATCGCCTGGGCTGCTCTGTTCCTTGCCAAGGCCTCCTGAGAGACCAGCAACTCCCCGGTGGCCATGGCCCAGGACAACCCCACCCGGCTGCGCAGGGGTGGTCCACAGGATATGCTCTCCGAGCGTTCACCCAGGCCGGTTCACGAGTCACCCAGGCCGATCAGCGGGAGACCCGGCTCGATCCCGAGGTATCCAGGGAGAATCCTGGAGAACCTGGCTCGAGGCGTGGCTTGACCGGGAAAAATTCTAGCTCAGCCAGAGAAAATCTCGAGGGAATCGGGCCAACTCTTGGGTAACCCGTGAGAATTCCTGGGTCACTCGGGAAAAGTCCCGGCCATCCAAATCAACTCCCGGATGACCCAATTCGAGTCACGGATGAGCCGGCGCCAGACGCTCCAACTTCTCGGTGACTGCATCCTGAATGAACTTGCTGCGGCTTGCAAACACCCCCCCTTCGACGAGCTGGTCGACTTGTTTCAGGTCCTCAGGGGCGAGTGAGATGGCGACCCTAGCGCTTCTCATGCGCCTAGTACCAGCCGCCGCCGTTCTGCCCCTGCGGTCCCAGACTTGCCGCCCAGGGCTCCGCAGCCAGGCATCGACCACGCCTGCCGAGATGCCGAGCATGAGCTGCCAGTACCGGAGCTGTCGCGGCGAGAGGCCATGGCCGTCGTGCTCCTCGATCCACTGGCGGATCGCGTCGTCCCCGACGATCGAGCGGAGCCATTTCACAGTCTCCCAAGGTCCCGAGGCAAGGACACGACCGATGATCATCTCCTCGTCCTGGTCCAGACGCAGATAGCGGGGCTCGAGGTCCCAGAAAAGCTTTCTCACCGGAGACGGAATTGGGTTCGCCGACCGAACGGCCATCTTTTAATCCTCTTTCCGCAGGCTGGCGCTGCTCATACGGCTGACGGTATCACCGTCGGTCGTACCGGGCGGAGGTCGCTCGCACCCCTCGGATGGTACAATAGCCGCGAGGTGGCAAATGAGCAAAGTCCTGACAAAATTGGGCGAAGGTGGCAGGCTCGTCATTCCAGCCGAGTATCGTAAGGCTCTCGGCGTGGAGGTGGGCGACGAAGTCGTATTGATGCTTGAAGAGGGAAGCCTCCGCGTCCTCACTCCGCGAGAAGGCGTCCGGCGTGCACAAGAGTTGGTCCGGTCCTACATCCCGCACGGGCAGAGGCTCGCAGACGAGCTCATCGCGGATCGGCGGAAAGAGTCTCGCAGTGAGTAGAGTGGTCCTCGATTGAAATCCTTCCCTTCGACGAAGCTTCCGCCTACGAAGCGGCACGGCTTCGTGGCCCACCCAGGAGCTTGGGATTGTCTCTTGGCGACCGCGCATGCCTCGCCCTCGGTCGCCAGCTCTCTCTTCCCACCCTGACCACAGACAGGAATTGGAGCAAGGTGGATTTGGGTATTGAGGTGAGAGTGATTCGGTAGCCGCCGGATCGCTCGTCCGAGCGGGTGGAGGGCACTCCCTGGCGGGGGAAGCGTTCCCCCATCAGGACGGACGATCCACCCGCTCGGGGCGGCGATCCCCCAGCTCGAACGGGAAGCCCACCTGCTCGAACGGCCTTCCCACCCGCTGGAACGATCGGCGGCCCCTGGCGGGGGAAGCGTTCCCCCGTCAGGACGGGGGGTCCACCCGCTCGGGAGAGCCGCCCACCTGCTCGACCGCGGGGCGCCCCTATTCGAACGCCCGCAGCGGTCCGTTCACCAGGCCTTGCCAGCGCGCCAGGGCGGTCTCCAGCCGCTTGCGGTAGATCTCGAAAACCTCCCGTTGCGGACCGGTCGGCGCGCGGTCGACTCCCTCGACGTCGGTGGCGAGAGGGGAGAGGACGCCGGCGAGGGCGGCGAGGTTCTCCTCCGAGCCTCCTCCTCTCCGGCCACCCTGGAAGGCGCGGACCTGGATCGTGAGGCGCTTCGCCTCCACTCCCTGCTGTGTTTTCAGGCGGTCGGCGGCCTTCTTGACCTGCTCCTGGGCTTCGGTCACCCGCGCCAGCGCCTGCGCGACGTCCTCATAGAAGTCGTGCTGGGCCGTCAGATCGGCCGGCGGCACATGGATTCGCGGATCCATCGCGACGGTCAGCGGCTGGGTCGAGGTGCGGCCGCCGGCGGTCAGGCGGACCTGGTAGGTGCCCGGCAGGATGAGGAGCCCCTGCGGCAGCTCGGGGGTGTCGACTCCGGGAACGGCGGCGATCGAGTACTCGTACTCCAGCGCGCGCGGCCGAGGACCGCGAAGGTTCCAGACGAATCGGTTGTGCCCGGGATGCGCCGGCAAACCAGCCGGCGGCTGCAGCCAGTCCGCGGCGAAGTATCGGTTCGCCTCGGGCCGTTCCGGCTTGTCCTCGCTGCTGAACCGGCGCACCGCCTTCCCCTGGCTGTCGGCGATCTCCAGGACGACCGGTCCTTTGAGCGCTGCCGGCAGCTCATAGTCGATGACGGCGCCGGCCGGCGGATTCGCGGTTCGCGGCTCGTCGAGCGGCAGCGGCGTGTCGCGGTTGTGGTTCGGGCTCAAGCGGAAGGCGGTGGCCGGCGGGATGAGGATCGGACCCGCGCCGAGATCCGTCACATGGCGGAGCGGCGTGAAGTCGTCGAGCACCCAGAGCGACCGGCCTTCGGTGGCGGCGATCAGGTCGGCGCCGTGGACCGTCAGGTCGTTGACGCCGGTCGTCGGCAGGTTGAGCTGGAGCGGCTGCCAGCTCCCGCCGTCGTCGAAGGAGACGAAGGCGCCCCGCCGGGTGCCGGCGAACAGGAGAGTTGGCTTCTTGGGGTCCTGGCGGACGACGTTGACCGCCGCATCCGCGGGCAGGCCGGCGGTCGCCAGCCGCCAGGACTTGCCGGCGTCGTGCGTGATGTAGACGGCCGGCCGCAAGTCGTCCACGCGGTGACGGTCGACCGCGGCGTAGGCAGTGTCCGCAGAAGTCGCTGACGCGTCGATCTGGGCCACCCGGCTCCAGTCGGGGAGACCCGCCGGCGTCACGTCCTGCCAGGTCTTGCCGCCGTTGCGGGTCAGATGGATCAGCCCGTCGTCCGTCCCGACCCAGAGCGTGTCCTTGTCGAGAGGCGACGGCGCGATCGTCGAGATGGTGCCGTAGCCGCACGCCCGGGCGCGGGCGACGGGCACGATCTCCCCTGAGCAGTCGGCGGGCAGCGTGGTCGGGGTGTAAGAGGGGTCGGTGGCGGTCAGATCCGGGCTCGCCAGCTCCCAGGTCTGGCCGCCGTCGGTGGACCGGAAGAGCACCTGCGAGCCGAGGTAGAGGGCGTGCGGCGCGAGGGGCGAGATGGCGAACGGGGTGATCCAGGTCGAGCGGTAGCGCACCGTCGTCGGCCGCTGGGCGTAGCTCGACACGGGCCAGGGCGCCACGTTCTGCACCTGACCGGTGCGGCCGTCCCAGCGCGTCAGCCGGCCGCCCAGGCCGCTGCCGTAGACGATGTCGGGATCGCCCGGGAAGGGGATGTCGTAGTCCCGCTCGTCGCCGCCCACCGGATGCCAGTCGCGGAAAGTGAGCTGGCCGTAGTCACTGCGGATCGCCACCCGCACGGTGCCGCTGTCCTGCTGCCCGCTGTAGATCCAGTAGGGGAAGCGGTCGTCGGTGGCCACGTGGTAGAACTGCCCGGTCGCCTGGTTGTACCAGGTGCTCCAGCTCGCGCCGCCGTTGACTGTCACCACGGCTCCCTGGTCGCTGCCGGTGATCATCCGCTCCGGGTGGTCCGGATCGATCCACAGGATGTGGTAGTCGTCGCCACCCGGAGCGCCGCGGAAGACGGAAAACGTCTTGCCGCCGTCGGTCGAGCGCCGGATGGACTGTCCCATGGCATAGACCGTTTCGGGGTTCTTGGGGTCCACCGTGAGGCTCGCAAAGTAGGCGCTGGCGAGGCCGGGGTTGCCGTTGATCCGTTGCCAGGAGCCGCCGCCGTCGTCGGAGCGGTAGAGCCCGCCTGCTTCGGAAGCCGGGGGCGCGTCGATCGTGGCGTACACGCGCTGACCGCGGGTCCCCGGCGCGACGGCGAGCCCGATGCGGCCCAGGGGCACGTCCGGAAGCCCGTGGCCGGAGAGCCGGGTCCATGTCTTGCCCCCGTCCGTCGACTTCCAGATCCCGCTCCCCGGTCCGACATTGGGAGTGAAGTAGGACAACCAGGGGTAGTTCCGCACCTGCCACGTCGAGGCGAAGATCGTGTCCGGCACCGCCGGGTCAGCGGCCAGATCGGTGGCGCCGGTGTTCTCGTCCACGAACACCACTTTCTGCCAGGACGCGCCGCCGTCCGTCGTCCGGAAGACGCCGCGCTCCGGGTTGGGTCCGAAGAGGTGGCCGAGGGCGGCGGCCAGCACCACGTCGGGATTGCGGGGATCGATCCACAGCCGGCCGATGTGGTGGCTGTCGGCGAGCCCGCGCGGCTCCCAGGTCCTGCCGCCGTCACGCGAGCGGTAGACGCCGTTCCCCGAGGCGATGTCCCAGCGCGTCGTCACCTGTCCGGTGCCCACCCAGATGACTTTCGGATCGCCGGGCGAGACGGCCAGAGCCCCCACCGACGCCGCAGCCTCGTGGTCCATGAGCGGCGTCCAGGTGCGTCCGGCGTCCGTGGTCTTCCACACCCCGCCGTCCGCGGCGCCGAAGTAGAACGTCTCCGGTTGGCCGGGCACTCCGAGGGTCGCGGTCGCCCATCCCCCGCGGAGGGGCCCGACGAGACGCCACTGCAAAGCCGAGTAGGACTCGGGGGGGACGGGGGCGGCAAGGGCTGGGGAAGTCAGGATCCACGACGCGACCAGCATCAGGAGAGCACGACGGAACATCATGAAATCCTCCGAAGAAAGGGCACGGAAAGGAGCGGCGTCACGGCCTACCGTTCTACTAGAAACGGGCGCCGGAGGCCAGCGGTCGGCGTTGTCAGGTATCATGATGGCCATGGACGAAAAGCGCGCAGCCTACAGTCTCCGAGCGCCCGGTTACCCGGGCAAGAGCGCCGCCTTGCGCTTGCCGGGCCGCGGCTCCTTCCCCGAGGTCGATGACCATCTGGTCGAGCCGGAAGTCACGCGCGACGAGATCATCAATGGCCGCCGGGTGGTGGCCATGCCGGCTGAGCAGCCGCATGCGGACAAGCACGTCGATCTCGCCTATGTGCTGCGGGCTCACGTGGCGCCGGGTTATCGCGCGTCGGCGGACCTGATCACCCGCCACGCCGTGGATTCGGACTTCGCCACCGATGCCTGTGTGTACAAGGAAGGCATCGATCCAGAGACCGGCCGGCGCTACCTGGAAGAGATCGCCTTCGAGGTGATCTCGACGCAGAACGAGAAGAACGCGAAAGAGAAAGCCGTGGTCATGCACCGCCGTGGCGTGCGGCGGATCTTCGGGATCTGGGTCAAGGGCCGGCGAAGGGTCTGCGAGTGGTCCGCCGAGAGCCAGAGCTGGCGCCCGCTGGATGCAGGCTCGCGGATTGAGGACCCCTGCTTTGTGGCACCGCTGCCGGTGGCGGCGCTGCTCGATGCCGCGGTGGTGCACAGGGCGGTGGTCGAAGCCCTGGTGGCGCAGGGCAATCCGGAGATCCAAACGCTGGAAGCCGAGGCGCAAGCCAGGGGAGAAGCCGAGGCCGTTCTCAAAGTTCTGGAAGCGCGCGGTGTCGCCGTGAGCAAGGCGCAACGGCAGGAGATCCTGGCCTGTCACGATCTCGATCGATTGGATCGCTGGCTGCGTCGCGCCGCCCTGGCCGCTTCGGCTGGGGAAGTCCTGTCGGACCACTGAGGCCGCTTCTCTCGATCCGGGGCTCCCCGCGCGGATCAACGCCTTATACGGCTGTCGGCGGCTGTCCGGTGGCAGGCGGCTCCGAAGTCGATTCCCGCCTGAGCCATCAGGCCGAGAACCGTTTCGGCCCTCTCGTCCCCCGCGTGCTCCCGCAGCAGCACGCCGAAAGCGACGAGCGCTGGGAAAAGACCATCACCGCTGGCCCAACGCCTTCTTTGCTGAGCAGGGGCTGTTCTCCTTCGCCGCAGCCTCCCCGGCGTCCGTCGTCTTCCACACTCTGCCGTCCGCGGCTCCGAAGTAGAAAGTCTCCGGCTGCCCGGGCACCCCTGTGGCAGCGGTCGCCCACCCCGCGCGCAGAGGGCCGACGAGACGCCACTGCAAGGATGCGTAGGACTCGGGGGGACGGGGGCGGCGAGGCGGGGGCCAGGATGAGGACCACAGCAACGCCAAAACCAAAACGACGAAGATTCATACGCCTCCTCCAAAAAAACTGATATCCGCTCGAAGCGAAAACGCTCTCATTCCTGGGGTTTCCCCGCCTCGAGGCTACGAGCTGGTAGGCAGGTGCCATCTGCAAACAACGCCATCACCTGCTCGTCACGCCAGATATAGACCGGCCTTCCGGCCCGCCAGTGCTCCTCGACAGCCGCTTTGGCCGCCTCTTGCATGGCACGCCTGGCCTTGACCATCAAGGGAGGCAGATTCTTCTCGTCAATCAGCTCTCTCATTCTCCATCGCCTCCTCTTGAATGTTGGCGAAGAGCTGCCGATCAAGGCTAAATCGCTGATCGCTCACCGAGGAAGCCAGCTCCGACCCGCCAAGGTCGTCTCGAACCCGAAGTCGGTCCGCGCCCGAGCCAACGACGCGATCCGCGCCAGCATCAGCCGGCCGGCCTGGATCGCCTGGCCTTCTGGATTGAAAGGAGACAGTCCGGCCGCGATCAGGTCCGCGTTGACGAATTCCCGGCAGTCAGCGTAGTCCGGCAGGAAGAGGCGGGCGAAAGTGCTCTTCCCCGCTCCGTTTGGTCCGGCCACGATGTAGAGGCTGGGCTGGCTCCCGGAGGTACCCTCAAAAAGTGTGGAAATGAGTTGAAGGCGGCGTAACCTTCCCGGTCAGAGACGACCGCCGGGGAATCCGGCCAAGGAGGGAACACCGCCATGGAAGAGAAGAGCACT